>Ga0075476_10001369_pt1 | contig 11480 bp, 19 predicted proteins | sample DEB08_DNA_5_FD_76339 | JGI IMG/M metagenome (GOLD analysis project Ga0075476, IMG submission 76339) | Aqueous microbial communities from the Delaware River and Bay under freshwater to marine salinity gradient to study organic matter... | ecosystem: Environmental > Aquatic > Marine > Coastal ...
CCACAGCACCATAGTTCAGTTGAACAGTTCCCTGAAGCTTCTGGCTTTATACAATTCTTAAACGATATGAAAGGTATTGGAGTTACCGCAAAAGACATGCATAAAGGAAATTTCTTAATGAGGCCTTCAGATAATGAAATAGTTGTTGTTGACCTTGGATTGTTTCAGATTGAAAGCGGCATTCAAGTAGCCGATAGAGGCGAAACAGTACCATTTTTTGAAAGGAAAAGACGATGAGTAGAGAAGTAGCATCTTGCTTTATTATTGACGAGCAGGATAGAATCTTAATTGTTCGTAGAAGCGATACAGATTGGTGGAAGCCACTACATTGGGAAATCCCAGGAGGAAAAATAGATAAAACTGATTTTTCTGCTAGAGGTGCTGCCATGAGAGAGGTTAGAGAAGAGACAGGCCTGCTTTTAGATGATTGTAAATTTTTAGAAATCTATGAAGGCAAGGAGTTAACTAAGTTTTATTTTGTTTCTCGCTCTTGGAAAGGACAAATACAAATCCCAATAACTCAGCTTAATGGAGTTATCGAACACGACCAATACAAATGGTGTTCGATTGATGAGTTAAAGGAACAGGAAGACCTAATTATACCTGTTAGTGTGTTCATAAAGGCCTTAAAAAAATGAATTTATTGTTCGAAAACTGGAGAAGCTTCTTAAAAGAAGTAAACGTTACTCTGCCACCTGAAGCAGATGACGCCTATTCTAGTTTTGCTCAACAAAATGCTGAACTAGTCCTTAGAAGTGATGAAGAGAATAACAGAGGAGATTCTGCTTTTGATGTTCTTGCTGGTTCGTATTATTGGGATTTTGAAGATTTAGATTATGATAAATCAATGGAATTTTATGCTTTTTTTGAAAATGTAGTGATTGACTTTTTCAAACAAATTCCACCATTAAATAAACATAAAATTAAAAAGATAGTTGGCGTTGGAACTCAAGGCTTAGCGTTTTTAATGGAAACAGATAGGATTGTAAAAATATTCTTATCTGGTTATTTAGGCCGATCTAGAACTGGAAAAGAAGAGATGTCCTTTTATGATAAAGAACAAGAATCATTTTTTAAACAAGAAAATGCTCAGCACTCTCTTTATGTAATATCAAAAGGTTCAGTTAGAACAAACATACAAAGCACAAAATTTAAATTAAATTTCACACAGATGAACTACGTTGAAATGGCCAAGCTTGTGCCTTTTAATGAATACTTAGAGTATGGACAAAGAAATGTGGAAATGATTGACAGCAGTTTAATGAGTTCCGCTAATCAAATAAGAGACAATGAAAGTTTTAATTATCAAGATTATGTAGAAGAATGTGAAGATGGTGGTCATGAACTAGATTATACAGAAATGCTAACATCAGGGGAATTCGAGGGATTCAAAAAAATGATCCTCAACACACTAAGTAAGTACGGCGAGCGACATATAAAAGATATACACGCTGGTAACTTTGCCATAACACCAAACACTATAGGAGACGACGAACCAACGTTCGTATTATTTGACCCATGAAATTATTATTTGAAAACTGGCGCAAATTTGTGTCAGAGGGCATTGACCCTCAAACTGGAGAACCAGACTTTAAGTATTATGCTTTTGACTGGGATGATAACCTAATGAGGATGCCAACAAAAATCTTTCTTAAAGACGACAAAGGTGGCGTTGTGGATATGTCAACGGCAGACTTTGCTACACACAGAGAAAAGATTGGTAAACAGCCTTTTGAATATAACGGCTCTATAGTTGTTGATTATGATGAAAATCCTTTTAGAGGTTTTAGGGTGGAAGGAGATGAAGACTTTAAAAAAGATGCTTTTAAAGCTCCATTTGCTCCTGCCTGGAAAGCCTTTCGTGAAGCAGTTAACTCTGGCTCATACTTTGCCATCATTACTGCCAGAGGTCATAGTCCAATGGCCATGTATGAGACAATTGAAGAAATGATAGAAAAAGGTCATGGAGGCCTAGATAAAAAACAATTATTAAAAAGCTTAATGGCCTATCAAGATAAACACCCAGTTGTATCAAATATGTCCCCTGAAGAATTGCTGAGTATGTATTACTACAAAATAATGCAACATATTTACCCTGTAAGTAACGATGAAGTATCCTCTGAATTAGGAGGTGGTGGAGCCGCTAATCCTGAACAAGCAAAAGTCGAAGCAATGAGGCGTTTTGAAGCTGATATGAAAAAAATCAATGATGGTGAGTTTATACAACTTGGATTTTCCGATGATGACTTCCACAATATCGCTACTATGGCAAAAGCATTCCATCCAGACGATCTCGACCTTTTTTATACAGGCCCAGAAAGAAAAGAATTAGACGAAAAAAAAAATGGTCTAACAAGTACAAAAGAAGTATAAATTGCTCTAACCCTAAAGGTTTTAGCCAGAAACAGTATTGTAAGAGAAAAAGACGTGGTGGAAACTATAAATCATAAACTATATATTGACGGAGGAGCTTGTTATGCCTGAATCAGCCGGTTGGGAAAACTATTCAAAATTAATTTTACAGCAACTTGAAGGCCTATCTAAAGGTATTGATGGCCTAAGAGACGAGCTTCAAAGTATGAAGCAGGAAATAACTGAACTCAAAGCCAGAGAAGATAGAGTACAAGAGCTTCATAAGTGGAAAGAAAGAGTTGATGAAGTTGTTTCGCCCCCACAACTTGGCAGAGCTATGAAAGAAATTGAAGATCTTAAGATGTTCAAAACCAAAGCTGTGACTATATTCGCTGTTGTTCAATTTGTTATGGCAGCAGCAGTTGCTGCATCAAAGATCTTTTAATGAAAAAGGGTGATTTAGTAAGAAATACCAAAGAATTTGATACAAAGACTACAAAAGTAGGTATAATAGTTGAAGAAAATATAAATTATTATGCTGTTAAATGGATTTATATCCCAAACCACAAAGATGAGTACTGTGTTGAAAAGCATTATGGGCTAAGTCTAACTCAGCATTTTTATAAAAATAAAAAAAACTCACTCTATAGGATAAAAAATGGCTTGGGACACAATTGATAAGAGTTTAATAAAGAAGCTAACCTCTCAACTAACTGGTGATTTAAAATTTAGTGACGGTCCCCCCGAGCCTCCGTGTCTAATAAGAGGAAAAGGCGTTATTTACTGTTATTCTATTATGCTTAAGACCTTTGTTAAGCTTGAAAGAGGAACAGAGATCTTCATTATCTCAGATGAACTAGATGATAAAGATAGAATTTTAGTCTTTGCTAATCCATATATTGTTGCAATGCCTTTTGATGAGGTCGAGCAGATCGGATTTAACTAAAAATGCCAATTTATTTAGGAAAAACCATGAAAATAATCGTTACAACAGGAATATTTTGGTTTTTATATGTAATTTTTGGGTATGAGTTTGCTGTAGTTACAGCACTTGCCCTTGTTAGCGGATTGTTGATGAATGATTCCCGCTTTATTTTATAACAATTATGTCAAATAAAAAGAAAAAAGACCGTTTTTTTGATGTTGAAGTTGTCAATGTCACAAAAAGAACTAAGAAAAAAATCAAAATAGATTCTACAAGCTCTAAAACAAGTAAAAGCAAGTAATTACTAATGTAGTATGGGTCTTGAAAATACCAAAAGCTTTGGAAGTATAACCGCAGAAGACTTTTCTGTAGGTGAGCTTGTATTTTGGGGTGACTGGGATCCTGAAAACTATGAATTTAAACGTATTTATGGTATAATTTTAGATATATTTGAGAAAGAATACAATGGAAGAATGGTCTCTATGGCAAATGTTGTCTCTTTAGCGCCAGCCAATGTAGAATCAACAATCTTTATCATGCACTTAAACAAAACAAACACAGAAAAAGAGGTAAAAAATGTCAATTGTTGACCATATCGCCATCAGAGTCGATGATTTAGAGCAATCTGAGAAATGGTATTGTGAAAAGTTAACCGCTGAGGTGGTTTTTAGGGACTCAAAATATATTAGATTAAAGGTTGAGAACACTTATATTGCTCTGATAAGCAAAAAACACTACCCGTGGCCACATATAGGCATAATTGTAGAAGATAAAGATAGCCTTCCAACTACAGAAGATGGAGCCAGTATTGTTCACCATAGAGATGGAACCATTGGAGCCTATCTAAAAGATCCTTCTGGGAACTATATAGAATATATTTGGTACTCTGACGAGTGTAAGGACCGATTAATGTAATGAAAGATATTCTCCAGCCAATTGTAAATAAGTTTTTACCCTATGCTAAAGAAAAAATGGGCTTTGATGATGCTCCAAGCATTTATTTAAGAACTGATCCAAAGAATTCTGAGAGTATCTTTGGTAAAACTGCTCATTATGACCCAAATGAAAGGTCAGTTGTTCTTTATGTACATAATCGACACCCAAAAGATGTTCTTCGTTCTCTCTCACATGAGCTTGTCCATCATGCTCAGAACTGTAGAGGGGAATTTGACCGTGAATCAATGGTTGGAGAGCAAGGCTATGCTCAAAAAGATCCCCATTTAAGAAAAATGGAGGAAGAGGCCTATAAAGTAGGTAATCTTGTCTTTCGAGATTTCGAAGACATGATGAAAGAAAAGACTATTTATAAAGAGTTTTTAGAAAAAGGAGAAACTTTAAACATGTCACACGAAAAATGGAGAAATAAAGAGCTAGGCACTCTTCTTTCCGAGTCTTGGGGCTTTGGATTTAACATAAACGGCCTAACTGAAGGTATGTGCTCTGGCAAAAGAGATGACAAGAACTCTTGTCCTGGCTGCCCTAAGTGTCAACCAATGGAAGAAGGCGAAAAAATGCCTGATGAAAATGAAGATGGTATTCCCGACTACGCTCAAGACGGAAAAGGGGCCAAAGATCTTGGCAAAGCAAAGGGTAGCGGTGATGATTCTAAAGATGAAGACGAAAAAGAAGAGAAGTCTGACAAGGATATGTCAAAAGTTCCACCACAGCTTCGTAAACATGTCAAAAGCAAAATGGATGAAGCAAAACTTCGAGCCTATATCCGTAAACTAATCAAAGAAAGTCTCAAGGAGCGCTGATTTATGCCAACTCCTCAGTTTTTATGGCAGGAATTCCTGTCAGGCGAGGGTGAAGTAGATGTTTATACTTATATTCAAACTATTTCTGAGGCTCTCGACCTAATCAAGCCAAAAAACGCGGCTCAAGACAAAAAACTACGCTCTGCTAAGCAAAGTTTAGATAAACTTAAGTTTGAAACACAGAAATTAACCTCTGAAAGAGATTATTTACAAGAAAGACTTGACAAGGAGTAGGGAATGGGTGGAATTGCTGGGCATATGGCTCATCCCTACGAGCTTTCGTGGGTTACAAACGGAAAACAGCTAATTTCTTTCTTTGAACAGGCAAAAACTGTTGTAAAAGAAGGAAATTCAGCTAGTTTGAAGATTGATGGCGTAAATGTGTCCTTTAAATTAGTAAAAGAGGGTAAAGACTACGAATTTGCTGTAGATCGAGGCACAAAAAGCGATTTAGATGTACAAGGTGTGACATTATCTCGTATAAATCACCGTTTTCCGCCAAATCACAGCATGAGAGAGCATGTTTTTCAGCTTTTGACCATTTTAAACGAAGCTTTACCCCAAATTAAGCCCGAATTGAAGCGATTAGGCCTATTTGACGAGGGAAATCGGTATTTAAACACTGAATTTGTGTCAAATACGACCAATATAGTGGAGCATAAGGGTAATTTTTTGGCTATACACGGCGTAAATGCCCTTGTACAGCGTGGTTCCAGAGGGGGCTCAAAAGAGGTAAATTATGATAAAAGAGTGTTTGAAAGATTAATCAAAAAGCTCAAACCTATTGCGGAAAGTCATAATTTTAACATTTTTGGTCAGATCTTGACTGAATCTACCCGTGAGATTGACTTTTACAAGGCTCTGGAGGCTCCCTGTGCTGTTAGAGTCTCTTCCGAGACCACTGTTACCAAATCCTTGAGAGAATGGCTTACAGAGGCGTCTAACCCCCATAATGAGCGAGTAAAGATATATAACCAAAGACCTGTCAACGCTACAAGCAGAAAAGTCTTCAACTATATCTCCGAAGGTTCTCCTATTATTGACTTTGTACAGGAACAAGATGCTCAAAAGGCCATATATGGCTTTATTATGGTTGAGGCGACCCGTAGATTGGGTCAGGTAGTTCTCGACTCTATGTCTTGCCCTCTCGGTGAGGTCAAAGACTTTGAGGGTGTTGTACTCAGAAATGGTCATTTAAATCCTTATGGTCCAGTCAAAATAACTGGTAATTTCATAGTAAATGGTCAAAATTCACCATTTAACCAAGTTCTTGGTGAAGAACAGATTATAGGCGAAGATCAGACAATTGCTATTGTCCCTGGGGCGTTTAAGCCTCCTCATAGAGGCCATCTACACATGGTAGAAGAATACAGCAATAGAGCCAACAATGTTATTGTCCTAATCTCTGCTCCGCTAAAGAATAGCCGTTCGATCTCTGAAGGTCAAGAGATAACAGCAGAACACTCTAAGAAAATATGGGAAATGCTTGCTAAAGATTTAGCAAACGTTGAAATACGAATATCACCGAAAGCCTCCCCGATTAATGCAGCATATGATTTTATAACCAATGGCAATCATAACCCTTCTACTAAGTTTATCGTTGGAAGCAGCAGGAAAGGAAATGATTTCCAAAAAGTCAGCGAAGCTTTTAAGAATGTTAGTGGCGTAAATCTTCTACCTTTAGAAGAAACTGCCATTGATTCTGTCCAGCATTCTCCAGAATACCTTAATTTATTAGAAAATTCTAGTATAATGGCTAATATGCCAAGTGTCAAGACTGGTAAAGACCCTGCTAACTTTCATTCTTCAGATATGAGATATCTTATGTCTATGCCCAACAACGAGGAAGCTATGTCCCTTTTAGATGACTTTTTAGGTGAGGAAGTAAGAACCGAGGTCTTATCTTTATTTGAAATGAGTTCCGTAGCAACAGTTGGCTCAATGGGCCATACAAACGACGCTTGGGAGCCAAGATCAAAAAAAAAGAACAGAAAATTTCAACAAGCATCCTCCCCATTTTCGTCGGTTGAGGAAAGTATCATAAATGAAGTTTATCAACTAATTATCTCAAGAGGTTTAACAAAATGAATTCACAAGAAAAAGCTCTAAGAGCACAAATAAGAAAAGCCATTAAAGTTGTACAAAACAAGAAAAATGGCACTTTAAAAGAGGAAAAAGAATTTAGAAAGCATATTAGAAGACTAATAGCTGTCGAAAGAACTCTTTTAGAGAGAAGTATACCTGATAATGAGACTCCACCATCAAAATCTACTGGTATCAATGTTCTTGCTGACCTCTTAAGAAATATTATTCCAACAATCAAGAATGACTATGTAAAGGCCACTTCTTCTCCTGAAGAAAGAAAGTCTTTTAGATCACACATTATCAATGCTATTGAGAAATCTCTTGTAAACGTAAAAACCAACAAAGATGCTGGTGACGATAAAGATGAACTAGATGAAGAAATTAATGTCCAAGTTTCTGACGAAGATGGAGATGGAAACGAAGATGAAGAGAAATTCATTGACATTCGTACAGATAAAGAGAAAGAAGATGAAGAAGGCCCTACTGATCCAAAAGATGATTTTGGTATTGAAGGAATGTCATCTCCTGAAGAGATCCAGGGAAGAAACAGAGCTTTCGATACTTACAACTCTATTGAATCACAGATTGTTGATGCTTACGATACCTTAGCTATCCCAGAAGATCAAGAGCTTTTTTATGACTACTTGATTGCCAATGCTAAGCTTTATTTTGACAAGTTTGAGCAAGAAATGGGTGGTACCCCTGATGAACCTACCAACCAAGCTTATAAAGATGCCAAAGCACAAGATGCTGAAACTCCTGAAGAGCCTGTGCCAGAACCAACTGATGAGCCTGCTGAGGAAGAACCAGCGGCAGATACTGGCGATGCTGAACTTCAAGAGCCTGAAGAGGAAGAACCGTTACAGTTAGAAGGTGCTGAAGAAATGAAAAAAGCTAGAGAACAGATTAGACAGCTTAATAAAATTTTATCTGCTATGAAAGGTTTAACTGATGAGGAAAGAGAGAAATTAGCACCTCAAGTTAAACAACTTAAAAATAGATTAATGAATAAAGTTGGTAGCGGTCATTAATGACAAAAACAAGTTTTAGTTATAAAAACTTATATAATATTCTTAAGAGCAAGCATAAAGATGATGTGTTTGCTCTTTTTAATTCTTTAACACTAGAAGAAGTAATAGCTTTAAAATTAGAATTATCATCTAAGAATATTAATAATAAATTATATGGTTTCACTTTCTGGAGCAATTCAAGTAAGATTATCAAGGAGGCATTGATACTGTATGCTGTGTCTTCAACCAAGTCAAAGAAAGAAGCAGCAAGATTTTTAGGGATCTCCAAGAAAGTGTTTAACGATGCCTATTCTCAGTTCCAAATAGATAAATATTTCTCTGATCACCTTGACGGTTAAGGCCAGTTGCCATATACTGTTTGTGGAGGCTAAATGAAATACACAACAGAAGAATTAAAGAATATGAAAGCAGAAGAGCTAAATAGAGTTCTTCTTAGAGAAGCTGTATATATGATTTCTGAATATGGAGGTGCTCTCTTATTTGGTGCTATTGAAGAAGAAAAGATGGAAGATGGCTGGAAATACTATAAAGTTGATTGGCATAACGAAGAAGAAATTGCTTATGAAGAGCACCGTCCTGATGAATGGATTCGTTGTGATAGATTAACTAAGTTTTCAGTAAAAAAGTTAAGTCGGTTAATTAGATACAATTATACTTATTAATAGTTTATATAACTTATGTTCTTTGTGTTCCTGATGCCCAGCAGGATAAGAGGTTGTTGGCTCCATACCTATCATGAGCTAGGTAGTAAAAAAAACTGTAGGTTAGCATGTGGTGAGCAAGAGATCCACAAACTGGGCTTTTTTCTTTAGGTGTAAAATGTTTGAAGTTGATGATTGGGTTTTATACACACAGTTTCCTGACTCTATCTCAGACACATTAAAGAAGCCTAAGAAAGCAGTTATTCTAGAAGTTCTAGATAAAGAAGAATTTTATATCTGGGTTGATGATCCTGATATAGATATTTCTTGGAGACGAAAGAAGGTTAAGGCTGAAAATCTAAAACCTCTAAACTAGTTATTTTAGGATGTCATTTTATAGTTTAGTTAATAATCCTAATATTCAATTGGCCTTTTGGGTATTGACTTTACTTTCTTTTAGTGTTATAGTATTTCATCTATATAACTTTTATAAGTTTTATAAGTTAAATAAACAAGTAGAAAGAATACTAAATGTTAGACAATATGAAAGAAACCAAGAGATGGGCGATAATCTCAAGAGAGATAAGATAGATGAGTTATCGTCGTTCAGGTTGGTCAAAAGAGGAAGACACTTCATCAAAGTCTTCGAAGTCCCCGAGTCAGATGTCGAGATCATTAGACTTGACGACTATAAGTAAAATTGTTACTAACATTAGTATAGCAGTTGTCTTTTGTTTTGCTATTCATAGTTGTAGGGTTACACCAGAGATTATCAAGCAGTGCCAAGAGTCGTGTAACACTAGATTTTCTAGCTCTCAGATGGATGAAGTTACCGCTAGGTCTTGTTCATGTACTGAGAAAAGCTTCAGTGAGTTAGGTACAAAACAATTAGACGGTTGGGTTTTACCAAGGAAATAGAATGTTAACAGCAATGTGTGATGTAATGAAAGAGGCTTACCGTCGTGGTTGGATTACAACCCGTGATGGAAATGTCTCAGTTAAAAAAGGTAAATCAAAAACAATTTACCTAACTCCATCTGGAGTAAGAAAGAGTGTAGTAAATGTAGAAATGCTCGGGAAAATGACTTTTGAAGATAAAGTAGAATTTTCTTCTCCTATGAATTTAGATCCTACAGGTGAATGGGAAATGCATTATTTAATTTTAAAAGACTTTAAAAATACAAGGTCTGTTGTCCACCTACATCCTACCAATATCATAGCAGCTATGCACGCTGGATGGGATTTATACGATATGGTTCAGCCATTCCCAGAAGTGTTTCGATATACAAGGGTAGGACATAATGTTCCTTATTGTCCTCCTTTGAGTAATGACTTGGCGGTCTCAACAAAAGAGATGTTAGGAATTGGTATTAATAGCCAAGCCTATGATATAGTAGGGCAAGTTTCTCACGGAGTTACCGCTATTGGTAAAAACCCGTGGGATGCCTTCGAACATATAGAAAGAGTAGAGCACATAGCACAAATTGTTTTAGCTTCAGGAGTTAAGCCATGAGTTTTCCAGTTGTACTTTTTGACATTGATGGTACTTTAACAGAACCAAGACAGGTTATCTCAACAGAGATGGTAAATTCGCTTGTTGAACTCTCTAAGCTTGTAGAGATTGGGTTTCTTACTGGCTCTGATTTAGAATATGTTAAGCAGCAAATGTGGCCTGCCTTTGAGAGAAAACTAATAAGAGATAACTGTCACATTTTACCCTGTAATGGTACTCAGTACTATATTCCAGCAGGAAATAACGAGTTTAAGGCTGTTTATAGAACAGATATGTTCAATGCTTTAGGTTACGAAACTTTCCAAACAATTATGAAAATAATCTGTAAACTACAGGCTGAGATTTGTGACACTGAAGACTTGCCCCTGACAGGCCATTTTGTACAAAACAGAGATTCTACAATAAATTGGTGTCCTATTGGAAGAAATGCTAACAATGGAGACAGACAGCAATTTGTGAGTATTGATAGCTTAAATTCTTTAAGAAGTTCTTACCTTTTAAGGTTTAAAAAAGAGCTTTTTGAAGCTAAAATCAATAACGTAGAGGTAAAACTAGGAGGCTCTACATCTTTTGATATATTCCCGACAGGCTGGGACAAGACATTTGCTTTGAAGCATTTCTCAATTGAAACAGAGTTTTGGTTTTTAGGTGATAAATGTCGTGGACAAGGTAACGATGTCGAGATATATGAACTTCTAGCAAATGAACATAGGGCATTTGAAGTATCGAGTCCCTATGATACAATAACTGTAATAAACAACCTTATAGATACAGAATTCTATAAGTACGAATGAGGAAAAAATGACTATTCATAAAGATATGTTTGATAGCCAAAGTGAAGATGTAAAGACAATAATGGTTAGTGGGGGCTTTGACCCTGTACACATTGGCCATATAAGAATGATTAGAGAAGCGTCAAAACATGGTGATGTTATTGTTGTTGCCAATTCTGATGACTGGCTCTTTAGAAAGAAAGGTTTTGTGTTTATGGAGTGGGACCAGAGAGCAGAGATCTTGTCTTCAATAAAGGGTGTTGTTAAGGTGTCTGGAGTTGATGATAGTGACGGCACCGTGTGTGAGGCAATCCGAAGACTAAAGCCAGATTATTTTGCAAACGGTGGCGATAGAATGAAACACAACACACCTGAGCAGTCAGTTTGTGAAGAACTAGAGGTA
>Ga0075476_10001371_pt1 | contig 11469 bp, 2 predicted proteins | sample DEB08_DNA_5_FD_76339 | JGI IMG/M metagenome (GOLD analysis project Ga0075476, IMG submission 76339) | Aqueous microbial communities from the Delaware River and Bay under freshwater to marine salinity gradient to study organic matter... | ecosystem: Environmental > Aquatic > Marine > Coastal ...
TGAGCTTGTAGCTTATATGGGCTCTGTCATGTCGTACAAAGCGGACATGCTTGCTCATGAAGGTTTCATTAGAACAGCTAAAGATAGAAGAAATGTAAAGAAGCTTCTTGAACTTATAGGAATACGAATGAGAGGTCCCGCTGGTGGAGCAGGTAAGGCAAGAGTTATTGCAGACACTTCACTTACAGGGACCTCTTACGGTATAGCAGCAGAAGACAGAGTTATTACACTGACATCACCTAACGACGGCGCTCCAGTGAACTACACTCTATACACTAATACAGGAGGGGTGTTTGATAACCCTGAAGCTGATGGAGGTATTGTTCTTTTATCCTCTACCGTAGATAACAGTCCTACCAACACAGTATGGACCAACCTATCCTTAGTTGAAGGATCTTTAGCCATAGACTCAGGCACATTTAGAGACCTAGGCATAATTAAAGAAGTGACTCTGGAAGAAGGTCCTGTTGTCGAAGGCAGCATTCAAGTTCTGGTTGACGCTCCTGATTCTGACGCAAGTGGTTACTACACTGAGGTTGAAAGTGTCTACTCAGCATCTTCTAATGCTCACAGGATATTCTCAGTGGCATATGACACGGAGTACAACGCAACCGTAATGTTTGGAGATGGCACTAACGGTGCTGTGCCTCCAACAAACTCCACTTACACAATATACTATAGAGTCGGTGGAGGAGAAAGAGGTAACGCTCCTAGAAGCTTTATCAATACCACCATCGCTACGGTAGAAGGTCCTAACTTAACCCTAGAGAATATTGCCGCCATTACAGGTGGAACGGATGCTGAAACTGTAGAGCGAGCAAAGAAGTATGGACCACTAGCTTACAAAGCCCAAGAGAGATTGGTAAGCCTAGAGGACTTCAGAACCTTCGCCACTAGATTCGTAGGTCCAACAGGGTCAACAGCGAAAGCAACAGCTTCTGTAAGAAAGGCGTTCTCCTCAGCTAATGTCATTGATGTGTTTGTAGTTGAGAAGGCTAATAACCTACAGCTACAGAAAGCTTCGGTAGCATTCAAAGCTGCACTTCTTGAGGCTATGAACAACAAGAAGATGCTCACAGATGAATTAGTTGTAGTCGATGGTCTTATCAGAACTGTAGACTTAGCTATGACGATATATGTCGATAGATTCTACAGACCTAGAGAGGTGGAGATTATTGAGAAGTCTGCCAGGGCAGCAACAGACTTCTTCTTAGCTGATAACCGAGAGTTTGGAGAAAGAATCTGGCTAGAGGAAATCAACCGAGCAGTGTTCAATACAGTTGATGAAGTAAAGATCTCTAAGATTGATAACATCAGCAACGATATTCAGCTAAACTTCAATGAGATCATTCAGCTAAACAACCTTGTCATAAACATTAGCTATGTATAATTACTTCAAGAGAAACTACTACGATGCTATTGAGAAGATAATTCCTGAGGTTTATCTTGAGGAAGATCTTAAACTAAGTAGCACCACTGAAACTGATCCTATCAGTTTAGTCCTTAGTAGTTTAGCTTTCTATGCAGAAAATGTACAAAGTAATCCAGACTTTAGAGATAACATAATTCCTGTATCAGCAGTAGGCTCGTTTAGTTCTATTCAGGATGCCTCTGCGATGATAAAGTATTTCATCCCAGGAAGTAAGCTGTCTGAGATTAGCCCTTATGATTTTGAGGTAGAGATTTTACAACCTCTAGGTTATTCTTTAAAAGATTACACCACTTCTGCTGATCTGTCCGCTTTTGTAAGTGAAACACTTCTTCCAAAGATAAGATTGAACGGGCATGTTCAAGATGTTCTGTACCAAGATCTTGGAGACTCGACTAATAATAAGTTTGCTGCGGATGCCTCTGGAACTCATGAGTACCTAGGAAACTCTCTAGGCTTATTTTACTTCTTAAACTACAACTCGCCTAATGCTACAACAAAGCCTTACAAGTTCTTAGAGGAGGATCTTGTAAGAGCGTTGTCTACAGGCCAGAGCCTTACGACATATGACGCAATCCGTTCCTTGGTAAAAACCTTTTGGTACAACTACGACTTTGTAGAAAGTGTAGGCCACGGAAAGCTGGTCCCAGATAGGTTCCTTTCAGGAACAGGGTTCATTACGAGTGGAACGCAAAGCTTAGATAGGTTATTGACGGCTGTAGACATTATATATAAAGATTCTAGTTTAGCTGACCAAGACGATTACTATAAGGATGCCATAAATGAGTATCTAACTAACGGCAGTTTACCTAGCGAAGATCACAAGAAAGGACCGTTTGCTAGATTTATGAGAGGTGTGTCTTATATGATGGCTGATATTGATAGCTTCAATGTCAAGCTAAAGACCGCTAAATTCATAGATGAATGTCCAGAGGAACTCCTTCCATATCTAGGAGATCTTATTGGGTGGAAGTTTTACGGTAGCAACACTTCATCATACAGAAGGCAGCTAAGAAACGCTGCTGAGATTTACAGGAAGAAGGGAACTAAGGCTGGGCTAGTACAAGCATTCAATACAGTAATTCCTGGCGCTCAGGTTGATATGAGTGGATCGATATCTGAGATGTACGAGTCTTATCTTCCCAACATGATGTACTACCTTCTCCTAACGGAGTCTTCATTGTTGAAGGATCTTGTAAGCTGGACATTTGATGAAGCTATTAGATTTACTGAAGGTGAATACAACTCAGAAGATAGAGAATTAAACGCTAGATTTGTAGTAGACCATATTCTTCTTAGAGCGTATCATCAGTTCCCTGACCTTTTCTATGTCAGAGGGTATAAGTTTGATTTAAGCGACCCAGACTTTATATTCCATTACAGAGGAAGAGACTTCCCAATGCCACCATGGGAAGAAGAAAAGTTTTATGTGGACTGCGAGATAAACGATGATCTTGTTCAGTTCTTCAGAGATGAGCTTGTATGTTTAGGTGTTGATGAGTATTACGCGGACTACTTTCAAGAGTACGCACTAGAAAGTACAATCAAAGGGTGGGTTCCCACTAGGAACTACGAGAACGGTTTCATGTTCTTTACTACTAGTGCAGTGAAACCTCCAAACTATGAAAGACTTACTAAGTACGGGAACTATGAGGACATGTCTTACATGACCTTGTGGAATGGTAAGTCCTCTCATTTCGACATTACTCTATCAGGATCTAGCTTTACTAAGTCTAACATCCTAAACAATATAAATTATGCGGATGAGGACTTCTTCGGAGCGTTGGCTGTTATTAGAGATTACAGCCCAGCCAAAGCTGTGCCTAGAGTTCACTTTGACCTAAGTGCTGTTGAGTATGCAAACTCTGCTGACTACTTATATCCAAAGCTTAAGAATGTACCAACCGATCTTCCTGTAAGCGGTGCGTTAGCTGGTTATGCTGCTTCCAGCATTAACATGAGGCAGAAGGCTTGGGAACTTATAGGGTCTTCAACAGTGCCTGGGTTCGCAAACATTGATGGAACTGCTGAAGAGGACTTAACCAAAACACATATAAATCACTTTGATCTTCCTACTTTTAGAAGGGCTCAACAAGATTACTGGGATAACAAGAATTTAAAAGGCTGTATAGATGTTGAGATAAATGCGTTAAGTGGAGGACCTCTTGCATTAAACTGGACAAGGGATGATTCTTCACCAAGCACTTCCTCAAGAAAGCATTTAAGAAGAAGAGGCTTTGATAAGAAGCTAGATCAGTTTGAAGATTACAACAGAGAAGGTGATCACATGCCCACCTTCTACCTTTCATTGAGCGGTAGAGACTACTACGAACCTTACAAGATGACAGGTCTCTATGCTGATGCAAGTCAGCACTACGAGCCACAGTTTATAGTTCTAGGATTCAACAAGAACTACTACAGGTTTACCGATGTAGACTTCCTTAATCTAGAGGGAACTGTTTGGGACAAGTGTGAAAATATTAGATCAGATAGCAGGTTCAATGGCATAGAAACCTCTGCAACCTATGAGGTAAGAGGACCGGAGAATTGGGACACCAGCGCCATTGATGCAGAGCGTGAGCACTTCTTCGTAGACAGGAGTAACAACTCAGAAATCAAGTCTATGTTCTTCAAGTATATCGACAAGAAGCTTGAAGGAGAAGCAAAGGTTATTCTTGAGAACAACCCAGGATTCTACAAAAACTCAACAGGCTACGATAGAGTTACTTCACTTAAGAATGATTTGTGGACTGACAGAAATAACCACTCCGAGTATTACGACTTCAGCTACAATACTTGGAAACCTTCATGTAGAGATGAGTGGCACTCATTCCACAAACTATACGATCACTACATGAGGGATTTCAACTACCACAACATAGCTGACAATGAGCTAAGTTCTCTAAACTCAGGTGGACCTAGTGTCATCTCTCATGCATACGGACCTATATTCTTCAATGGGAAAATAGCACTGAGCGGAGACCTAGACTCCAGTAATATCTCCACATCGGTAAATGATGAGAAAGAACTTTCGGTAAGTGCGTTTGGCTCAAAAGTTTTAGCGGATAGAGACAGTCACTTAATACCTGGGAACTACAATGAGGAAAGAGTGTTCGGAGGCTTCAGTGGAATAGAGCTTATAGATAGAAGATTTACTTCTACAGACACCACCCTGAATAAGTTTTCGTTGTTTGAGCTTGATGATACGGTTAATAGAATATCTGAGCCTAACTTTTTGATAAACAAGAAGTGCCTGACGATGAAATCTTTTGAGAGGTTCCCTAGATTAAAGTTCTCTTGTGGTCCTAACTCAAAACAAGGTGGTGTAGCTAGTTTCTACGGACCTACTGTTAATTTTTTATTGCCTGAGCATGATTTCTCTGTAGAGGTAAGCTCTCAGTTCTTGCAGGAGTTTGGATTGAAGTCTGGAAACGGTAGTGTTTCTGTATGGATACATACAATGCCTGAATTTGACAGTGCAGGGAAGAGTGTGTTTTGGAACTATATGCCAGACGGAACTTGGAAAATGTTCGACACCTCCGCAGTTCATGGTCAAGGAGAGAATCAGGTAAGAGATGATCTCTGCTTTACCAAGCATATAGAACAAGGAGCCGTGACTCAGGATCCTTGTTATGAGGACGAGGACTCACCTAAAGCGGTTCTAATGTCTGTTCAAGAGGAGGATATGGATGTATTCAAATTATCCTTTAACACTAGAAACAGACCTATTGCCTGCCCATTAAATTATTATCAAAAATATCAACAGGTTCATAGAAAGAATCAAACTTATATTGTTGAGGTATTCCCTTCTATAAGTTCTGATAAAGATAGGTTCTTCTTATTTACGGGAATGTCTGTAAAGGACATGAATCTAAACAGATCTTGTTTTGTCAACCACTACTTTGAGATGGAGGACTATGACAGATCGAAGAATCTTACAACAGAGGCTTTAGAATTCATAAGACCTGATAATACAAAAGTCCCATTCAATACAGTCTTACAAATAGATTCAAGCGGGTATGTTTATGAGGGAGACACTGTTCTCACAACGGCATATTCTAACTCTATAAATACTTGGCTACTATATCCAAAGCTTTACAAGAATGTAAATGCCTTCACTAGGGGGGTGTTCGTTGACAAGGATGACATCGTAAACTACACGGGAGACCAGAAGTATGTCGGGGTATTCAAGCAGAGATCCGAGGACTCATTCACACCCTCCTCTCTAGTTATTGAAGGGTCTTCTCTAGGATCGTATATAATAAAGAAAGGTGAATCTCATGAGGAGGTCGAACCTAGAGATACCCTAGCATTCTTCAGATACTTTAGATCCTTGAGTTACGATGACCAGTCCAGAGACAATACTCTTTCAAATCATGTTCACGACCTTTCTGGAGGGTCTAGATTTAACTACAGGGAGATGCCTGCGTCACTAACTCATGCTGCTGACGGGGGAACAGAGTACGCAGATCACAAGAGGTATTCAGAACTAAATCTTATAAACTGATGAAAGGGGAAGTACAAGTATTTGCCATCCATGATGGAGAAGAGAGGTTAGTCTCTAAATCATCCAATCTTATATTGGATGGAATGGGAGAGCTAATAGCTGATTTCATGTCCATGCCTTCCTCTATAACTAATGATTCCGCTGGGGGTCCTGAGGTAGCCGAGGGTTTATACAATAAGTATATCTACAGGAAGCAATTACTTGAGGTTTCCAACTACAACATAGGTGCCATATCTTTTGGAAAAGGAACTTTAGGATATACTGAAAACTCTCACAAGATAGACAATGTAAACCTTCTGGGAAAGAGCGAAGATATTCAGAACAATGCTGCTAATGCATATAATGATGGGGTATGGGCTGCGTTAACATCTTCTGTAAGTGTAAGAACAGTTACAGAAGAGATAGCACCTGATCTTAGTAGCACAGTTACAAAAGTTACTGTCCTATCTGCATCCTTAAATCCATACGATAGAAGAATATCTCAGAAGTGTGCGTCACACCATGAGGTAAGCCCAGAGCTAGACTCTTACATCTTCTCCGTAGATCTAAAGTTTAACTTCGATGATTTTCATTCTACAGCTACATCGGGAGGTGTAGACAGTCCTTATTATAAAAATAGATTCTCCACTATCGGGATAGGACAAGTTCTTAGTAGTGTTGAAGTGAGTAGCACTTCCGCTGAGTATATAAACGAGAAGTTCCTGGTAATTAGATGGGACACAAGTGGCAAAGGGCACATATTAACAAAAGAAGAAGACCCAACCTCAGACTTCAACTTCGGTTATTTGAAAGAGTTAGGAGACGGTTGGTACAGAGCTTCCGTTATACTGGACCCTAGACATAATCATGAGAATGCTTTTGGTCTAAGTAGCACTTGTTATGTGTCAGGATTACAGTGGGTAGAGGTTTCTGGAAGAAACCACACTCCATCGGTCGCACCTTCAGCCGCAGGGTCCTGCAAGTTTAGTTTAAATAGTAATCAGTTTAGTTTCCCTGAAGGACACTACTGGTACGGATCTGACGATCAGTTGTCTGCTGTGGCAGGCCCTAACATTTGGCTCGAAAAAAGGGTTCTTGCTGATGATAGCTGTGCGGAGTATAAGTTTGTTAGAGTGCCTGACTATTTATGGGATAGGATTGATGAGTCCACTATTGATTTAACTGGCCCAGCAGCAGGTTGGCCTACTGGAGGGGGTGGAGAACTTACCTGTGCTAACTCTAGTATATGTGGTTGGGACGACACCACACCACCGGGTGAGCAGTGTGAGGTTATGTGGAGACCCACGCTTTCTTCAGAGGGTGATATTCCTTGGGAAAAAGTTCACAGCAAAGCAGCAGGCATACTTGGAGAGTATAGGTTAGTATCAGATTCGACCGTAAGTGCTACAAGAGCAAACAGAGACTCGCAGTTTTTTAATATAAAGAACCCCAAGGGTTATTTCGATGAATATGCTCAAGTAGTAGGAATGCAATCTTCAGGTCTTGGTCATTGGGATGCAGGGTTAATTGCAAGTGCTACAGCCTTTGATATTAATAACGGTTGTAGTGCTCGACAATTAGACAAGCTCATTTTCGAGTTATTTGTAGAAAGAGTTGGCACTGCTGGAGAAGGGGAAGGGCACTTCTCAGTTTCAATAGGTGCAGGTTCTAATAGGTATGAATTAGATGCCTTAACTGAAGTTAACATTGCTGGAACTTCTTCCACTATTAATTACTATGATCAAGAAGATCAGAATGAGGGAGAAGTTTGGCATGGTTATCAAGATCATATGATTGATGATAATTACTTCATTAACGGATGGCACCCTAAACCAAACGATGATTTTACTGCTACAATTGATCGAGGTGTTCGACTAGATGAGGTCAAGAAGTGGATAACCGTTCACGGTGATTATTTTAGAATAAGATTGCCAATTACATTACCCTTAACCTTTACAGGAACTGGTAAGTCTATATTCATGTCATTCAAACCCTCTAAGGATGGTTTTGAGACTGGTGATTATAGGGTCATGTATAACCCTAGACTTTATGTAGAAAGAAGCACTGGGTTAGAAGTAGCGAAGCCAACCTTTGATATCCATACATCGATATACCCAAGCCTCCCCGTACAAGCTTATGTTCTTAGTGGAACACCTATCGGTCTAAGCGCAGACTGTTCATCATTGAAAGGATCGGTTTATGTATCTAGACCCATGCTTTCTTATGGAAGGTTCCCAGTAGATTACGACCCTACGACTACGGCAGTTGATAGGGAGATGCCTAATTTCCCTTTGCTTGCTTCAGGTGTGGCACTAGCTAATAACTTGTATGGACCTTCTGGTCAAGGTAGCCTTTATTATGACACAAGCACGCCTCACCCAATAAGCAATGCCCCAACTATGCCTAAACCTACGGATACGGTATTGGAGACGGGCGTAGTTACAGATATAGAAACTTACTGTGATATAGACTTAAATCTCACTCAGAACCCTAATTTCTTAGAATACAATGATGATACCGATTTAGAAGTATTCGGACATGAAGTAGGCGACGGTATAAAAGATTTTGGACTTAGAGGTTGTTCTAGACATTTAGGAGCGTATACTCCTAGAGGAGGTATTGTTGTTCACACTTTATCTTCTGTCGATGGATCGGGATACCGCAGCACCCTAAGTAGTCAGTCATATAGTGAAGGTGTAAACACGGGAGGATCTGTCTCTAAGCCTAGCGACAATATGTCTAGGTATGGCTACCTTAGAGCGTATCTCCCACATTACCTTTCAGGGCTTACTGGAGATGCTTCTAGGACGCCATACGGTAGCTTGATTATATCTGCGGATTCGGACTTCTCATCAACCTGTCAAGTATCCGCTATTTCGATACTTCCTGCTGGAGATGTTGCTTGCGCTCACTTCTATGGTGGAATTTTTGAGGCAGGTCTTCACGCCATAGACTTTAGAAAGAACCTAGAGAACCAAAGATTTAAAGGGCTAAGACTGCACTCGAAAGGAGGTCGAGGACATTATCAAATAGATAGTAAGCCTATGCTTGCTGCGTCTGCATTCTGTCTAGATGCTTCTGAAGGTGTTATAAGATTTACAACAAAGCCTAACCCTACTAACGATAAGAACATTGGAATACCTACCGAGGACTTCTCTTTCCTTGATGATTTCATGTTCTCTTCTAATAATGTTACCAACTACAATCTAAAGCTAGAGAAAAGGGTTGTGAATCACCTTGGCAATGCTCTCTGGCAACCTGTACCAGATTATCTTTGGGGGTATGTGGATGGAAGCACCATAGAACTTTCGGGAAACACTGAACTTTATGGCGATTATCGTTGGCCTGTCAATGATACCTCTACTTGCTTTGCACCTAAAGGGGATTGGGAAAAGAGACTTAACTACTATGGGTTTGATCCTGAGAGAAACATTGTAGATGATATTATGTTTAAGCCTTTTGCTGAGGCAAGCATGGCAAACTCAGGAACATGTCCCATACCTTTTGAGACAAGGCTTCCTCTTGATGGAATAGGTCCCTTAGGTCCATACAGACTAGCTAAAGTATTTAATACTGAGCAAGATATTGATTATAAAATGATAGCTAAGAAAATCTTTACTGACAACATAGCTGCTGCAAGGGATGTTGGAACTGACGCAGGAGTAGGGAATTTTGGTGATATTAAAATTGTTTGGAGGCTAGATTTCAATTGATTGGAGAAGTTACAGTTACTAAGGTTTTCAAAGATGGCAGGAGAGAGGTTGTCATCAAGAATGATCGTAATATGATCACAGACGGAATGGGTATAGCTTTAATAAACCTATTCTGCTCCAATCCCCTGAACCCTAGAAATAGAGTCTCTAACTTTAAGATAGGATATTTCCAGGTCGGAGCGTCTAGCATTATATCTGACAGGGTATCTACTGAAGTATTTGATAGTTGGAACGGTGGACTTATTGATGCAATAGGTAACAACTTCTATGAACTTTCCTCAGCCTTTGAAGCTTCAGATTACGGAGATTCAACAACCTTAGAAGCAGTAAAGAGAAAGATACTTACGGTAACTAATCCTTTTGCGGACGCAGACGAGCTTTCATACACTTACAAGGATGTAGACCTTATCAGATTTGAAAGCGATCCTATATCAAATGTTAATGAGAATGAAGGATCTATTCGTGTAAAGATAAATGTAGACGAAGAGGCAGCAGTAGGACAAACCATAAGAGAGTTTGGTCTGTTCATAACAAATCCAGAGGGCCATTTCGGAAGAGACAAACCTGCACTAGCTGCATATAAGACGCTATACAACCCTATCGAAAAGACTGCGGACTTCAGCTTGGATATAGACTGGGCCATACTCTTTAATGAAGTGGACTCAGAGTTGGGATCCCATACCAAGGTAAAGTTCAAGCCTAAGGTAGTTAAAGACTACCAGAACAGAGAGGTTATTTACGCTACATTCTTGGACGCAAGTGCAAGTGAGAAGATATACATTGAAACGCCCGTTCCTGTGGAGGAAGATACCCTCATAGGATTCTCTCTGTCTAGTGATGATGGAGCAGTGAATAATGTTCACTACAAGATAGATGCCAGTGCGTTGAGTGGTGTCACCATAGCTAGAAATACAAACTCTACTTATATTGATATAAGCGGATCTCAGAAGATTGGATTTAACCCAACAGCAGGATCCGACCAGTATGAAACTAAGAGGCTATACTTAACTCTATCATCCGTGAAAGGACCTAGGGGTATTGTAAGTAAAGAAACTGATTACTTATCTGATCAGTTCTTAGTAAACTTGCTTCCAAGGCAATCGTCTAACTTCTCGCAATCTAGGATAGTAAAGGATAGTGACAGTGGAGGGACTTTAAGTATAAGTGCTAATGTCTTACATGGAACTACATTCCAAAACCAAACAACTACAGACTACAATGTGTATGTTTCTTTGTCTTCTGATGGTCCCACTCTAGCATCTTCGTCAATCGTTATAAATGTTCCAAGAAACACTACTGGAGGGGCAACCTCTTCTATAACCTACACTGGAACGGGGGATGTATCCGCTGCCATAGTAAATAATTTACTTTCAGGGACGCCCACAAATCATTACGAGGCTAACTTAAACAGGCTCGCGGACTCTAATGATTTCTCCATACCAAGACTATTCTCGTCTGTAGAGATAGACGCCACCAGACTTTCTAGCTACTGGTCTGATCTGATAGACCCTCAGCCTGGAGGGTTCTATCAGACTAATTATGCATGGTTCCTTCCAGGCATGAAGTCTTGGTTTGCAGGAGACAAGACCCTAAAAACATATGGTAATGTCTTTGATTACAATTCCTATAAAGCCAAGCCGACTAGAGATGTATTACTAAGCCACGCGGTTAGTTCTCAGGATGCTCCTGATTTGATGCAAGACTCCACCTTGCTATACCAACCTTGTGCGTTGTACCTTTGGCCTACTCAGTCAGCAGGAACCTCTTCCATACCAGCTTACGCCAGTAGAGTAGAAAGATCATACGAAAACTCAGAGGAGACTGTAAGAGAAGGTACAGTA
>Ga0075476_10001374_pt1 | contig 11467 bp, 7 predicted proteins | sample DEB08_DNA_5_FD_76339 | JGI IMG/M metagenome (GOLD analysis project Ga0075476, IMG submission 76339) | Aqueous microbial communities from the Delaware River and Bay under freshwater to marine salinity gradient to study organic matter... | ecosystem: Environmental > Aquatic > Marine > Coastal ...
AAGTTTTATATTTTGAAAATAAAATTACCAATTACATTTTCCAATCTATTTATTTTTTAACTAATAAAAACTATGAAAGTATAAAAAAGATTAAAAAAGAAATAGAAACTTTCAACCCCGATGCAGTCTACATTCACAACACATGGTTCAAAGTTTCACCTGGAATTTTTTCTGAAATTACTAAAACTGGAAAACCAATATTGTTGAAAATCCATAATTTTAGATTTAACTGTACGAAACATATCTCTGCACATAAACATTTCAACAAAAAAAATTTTTGTAAAGGTTGTGGCTTTAGTAGAAAAGATATGGGAATTTTCAATAAGTATTTTTCTACCTCTTATACCCAATCTTTATTGGTTATAATTTACGGCATTAAATTTTTTAAAATACTTAAAAATACAAAATTAAAAATTTTAACTCTTACAAATTTCCAAAAAAACTACTTATTAAGTAGCGGAATATCAAAAGATAAAATATTTGTTCATAGAAACATTCTTGATAATAAAAATCAGGATATTCAATCTACTACTTCAAATCATAACTATATAGTTTATGCAGGAAGAATATCTAGAGAAAAGGGATTAGAACAATTAATAAACGCATTCCAAAATTCGAATTTGAACAAAAATTTTGAATTTAAGATTATTGGAGATGGTCCAGAATTAAAAAATTTAATAGAAAGCTTCTCTTCTTCAAATATAAAATTTCTTGGACAACTGAGCAACGAAAAAACATTACAAACAATAAGAAATGCAAAAGCTGTTGTTACTGCTACAAACCTTTATGAAGGACAACCTACACTATTATGTGAAGCATCTGTTATGGGAATACCTTCTGTCTTTCCAATTAATGAAGGAATTAGCGAGTTCTTTCCAACAGACTATGAATTAACTTTTGATTTACAAAATGAAATAAGCGCAGTAACAACCCTTAACAAATTGATAGAAGTTAACTTAATTGAAGTTGGAAAAAGAAATCAAATCTTTATAAACAAACTTATTAATGAAGATGTTTATATCAAAAATTTTAAAAACATCATTGAATCAAATTAATTTTGTTTTTTTATATTTCTAATTTTTTATTAAAAAATTTATTATCAAGTATTAAACCAAAAGGAATTATTAAATAAAGATAAAAACTGAATAATTCAAGAATATATGATGATACGATTACCAAAGTTAAAAGATACGTAATTGAAAAATCTTTAAAATTAGGAAACAATTTATTTTGTTGGATACTTAGATAGTTTATATACAAAAAAAACAACAGTTCATAAAGCATAAATATATAAATAAAATTGATTAAGTAGAAATATTCATAAATTATATAAAAAATTAAAATACAAAAAACATAGTTAATGCAATTAAATTTTAAAATATTAAATTCTTGCTTGCTGAAAAGCTGTTCTAAATATTTTGTGAAATATATTGAATTCAAAGTTGAAGCAAATACGGACAAGAAAATTAACTTATAAATTCCATCAAAGTATTCGGTGAAAAAAACTGAGAACAGGTCATTAAACTGTATGATTGCAAGTGCTGTAAGTAAAAATATTGAAATAAGGATTTGGTTAATAATTTCAATATTTTTCATTTTAAATTTCAAATCAACATTGTTTTCAATTGAGTTTGAAATTATTGGAGGCAGCAAGCTAGGTATAGTGCTCATTATTGGTCTTAGATTGTTCAGGATAATTACCATAAGGGAGTAATGTGCAATATCAATATTAAGTAACAAGTTACTTGTTATTAAAAAAAGAATGTTAATAAAAGAAAGGTATAGAGAGCTATTACCAAAAGCAATAGAGTTGTATCTAATATTTAGAAAATTTTCCTTAAAAATCGAATTTTTTAGGAAGGCGGTCAAAAATCTATTTATTTTTATAAATTTATTTTTTAAAATGAGTACTAAAAATAAAGAACGTAAAACAATAGTAAAAAATAATAAATAGAAAACACTATATCCGAAACTTAGTAAAAAGTAAAAAACAAATAATCTAGGTATTTTGTAAAAATATAATTCATATGTATCAAAAATTTTACTTTTTCGAGTTGCTACAAAGTAACCATCTGAAATTACTAAGCAACTTTCAATTGAAGATAACAATGCAAGCATAATTAATAGGTAGTTAATATTATCTATATTAAATTTTTCAAAATACCCAAAATATTTAATGATGAATAAAAATAATAATATTATTGGATTGGTTACAAAAATAGTTTTTATATATTTAACAAAATAGTACTGTCTTTTTTCTTCTGTATAATTTGGAAAATATTTTTCAATATTTTGAAAATATGACATTTGGGAAACTGTTGAAAAAATAAAGACAAAAGACATTGAAATGCCCCATAAGCCAAATTGATAAATTTCTAGCTTAGTTGTTAGTAAAAAAATAATTGATATTTGAATTAAAAGTCCAATCGAGTAACTAAAAAATCTTGCCGAAGCCGCATTATTTATTTTCACAGCTCTATTTTAATTATTAATTGATAAGTAGCCTCATAACTTTTTTTATTTAAAAAATATATAAACCTTTTTAAATTAAGCGACATATAATTATAGTCATGTTTAAGTTAAGTTCAAAACATTATTATTTAAGACATGAAAATGAAATACACAGGTTCTTATCAAATAATTCAAATTGGATTCACATCATTAATAAAGAAAATTCTTTTAAAAATTTTACCAATTCTATTGAAAATTTATTTTTGATTGATCTTGAATCTAATTTGAGTAAACAAATTTTTAATATTGAAGACCAAAAATTTGATCTAATAGTTATAACTGATATTTTTGAAGTTACTGATGATATTTATGAATTATTAAATTCTTTAAACAAATTACTAACAAATAATGGAAAAATATTAATTAATTCAATAAACACTAAATGGAATTTTCTTCTTTTGTTATTTGAATTTTTTAAAATTAAAAAAATATCAAGACCCAGATCCTATATACATTTAAAAAAAATATACTCTGTTTCTGAATCATCAGGATTTGAAATTATCAGAAGCTATACTCGTCAAATTTTTCCATTTAGATTATTAGGAATCGGAAATTTATTAAACAATGTTTTAGAGGTTATATTTTTTAAATTTAATTTAGGTGTAAATAATTATTTGTTGTTATCAAAAACAAATAAAGAACTAAACTCATACAGTAAAACAATCATAGTACCTGCAAAAAATGAAGAATTAAATTTAGAGCCAATCATTAATAGAATTCCAATATTTGATTCTGATTATGAAATTTTACTTGTTTGCGCGAAGTCTTCAGACCGCACTATTGAAATAGCTTATCAAATGCAGCAAAAATATAAAAATTTACCAATAAAAATAATTGAACAAAAATCAAAGGGGAAAGGTCCTGGCGTTCTTGAAGCTATAAAAGTTTCTAATTTTGAAATTATTACAGTGCTCGATTCAGATTTAAGCGTTGATCCAGAGAGGCTAAAAGAATTCTTTGAAATAGTTGAACAAGGCAGAGCAGATTTTGTAAATGGAACCAGGTTTGTTTATAAAATGGAAGAAGGAGCAATGAGAAAATTAAACAGTCTAGGCAATCTGTTTTTTCAGTACATTATATCTATAGTTATATCTACCAAATTAACCGACTCCCTTTGTGGTACAAAAGTTTTTAAAAAAGATTTGATTAACCAAATGTATGATTGGAACAAAAATCTTTTAATCAAGGATCCATTTGGTGATTTTGATTTTATTTTTAGTGCTGCATACAGCGGTCATAAAATCTTAGAATACCCAGTTCATTACAGAGCAAGAGTATATGGAACTACACAAATATCAAGATTTTCAGACGGAATAAAGCTATTGTTTTATTTTTTAAATTCATTAATAATATTTAATAGTTCAAAAAATGTTAAAAATTAAAAATAAGTTTTTATTATTTTTCCTTATCTTCATCATTTATATCACGCACAATTGGATAAATTTTTTCTATAACTCAACTAATAATGTAGATTTTTCAAAATATTATGACTTTGTTAATTATTTTTTAGGATTAGACGTTATTTTAGATTACGGTCAGGGCTCATTATATTATTATCTTCTTTCGCTATTTCTCAGAAGACATTTAGATTTAATTGACTTAGAAAATATAGATATATTGATTACTGCTTCAATTCATGAATTAAATTTGCTATTTTTTTTAATTGGACTGTGGGGTCTTTATAAGCTTCTTGAAACAAATGGCTATGACAAAAAAATTATTTTGTTGTGTTTAATTTTATTAAACTTTTTCCCACAAAGTCTATACATGAGAGCTGTTATGAAGCCAGAAATTTTAGCATTCGCCTTTTTCCCTTGGTGTCTATTTTTTATTGAATTGTTTTTAAAAAGTAAGAATTTAAAATTTATTTATTTTTCTTTTCCCGCACTTATAATAATTTTAAATAGCAAAGCTTCTCTTGCAGCAATGGCAGCTCTTTATTTGCTAATTTTTTATAGTAAAATTCTTAGGTTAATAAATATTAAACAGATCTGCTTACTTGTTGTAACATTTTTATTTTTAGTATTTTTAGTACAGATAGAAAATTATAGAATTACACAACTTTTACCATTTGAGAGAGTTTATGAAGAAGAATATGATTTTAAAGCTGAGCCCAGTATTCTATTTAGAACTGACTTAGTAGAAGTTTTCAAAAATCCTTTCTTCAAATATGATTATCAAGATAACTTTTATAGTATTCACGCAAAATCTGTTATTAACTTGACAATTCTAGACACATTTGGAGATCACTTTAATCAACTTTTTGACAGTTCAATAAATTATTTTTCAAAAAACAGAAAAGATATATTTACTAATGAATCTAATTCATTTATTAATACGGATAGGCAAATTAAATATAATGGTCCTTTTTCATATTTTCTAGTTAATAACTTAGACCACTTGAGAAAAATTATTTCTTCGTTGATAGGCATCGTTTTTTATATCCTCATAATTTATTTTTCCATTATTAATAGGAAAAAAAGTAAATATTTACTTGCCCCTTTTGTTGGAATATTTGTTCTTTACTTAAATTCATTAGGTATTCCTTCAAACAACTTCAATCCATTTAAAGGAGATACGTTTAAGTCTTTTTATTATTCTTTTTTTCTAATGATTGCACTGAGTATTTTAGTTTGCGAGGTATTCAAAAAAAATAAATATATAGTCAGTGTTTTAATTACTTTATTTTTTTGTATTTCTATTATATTTATCTCCGGCCATCCAAAAGCAAATAATCAACTGACATCTGAGAGAATCATTGTAACTAACGAGTACAGTATTTTTTGTAGTGTTAATAATCTATTATTTTTGGAAAACAATCTTTTACAAAAGATTCATCCATCAGGTAATATAGAAAATTATAAATCAGATTGTGAGAATCAATCAATATCTAAGTCTTTATATAAAATTAATTTTCAAGATTTCAAAAATTCAAGAAGTGAAATTTGTTTTAATGACGAGGGAAATTTAATAAAAAGTACATCAAATTCTAAAGAATGTAGAATTTTTTGGATTAAAAAAGCCCAAAATCTAGACACAAACGATAATCAGACACCTTTATTTGCAATGTTATATTTTATGTCTATGATTTCAATCTTGTTTCTAAATATTGAAATAGTAAAAAATTACCTTATTAACAGAAAGGCAGAAAGTAATGTTAATAAAAACAAATTTTAGAACCTTTACTTTTTACAGCCTAATTTGCAATATGTTGATATATTTTTTGCAATTCTTTATTTATAAAGAAAATATTAATTATTATGAATGTACTGAAATAAAATTTTATAATATATTTCTATTTTCACGAGAGTTTGAATTTATATATCCTGAAAGTTGTGATTTAAATGCATATTTGCAGGGCGTACTAAATATACAAAATTTTTATAACCAAACGAATTATGTATACTTTGACCGACCATTATTTATTTTTTATATATCGATTTTTTATTTGGTTCTAAAAGTTTTCTTAAGTCCCTTTTCACTATCTTCACTAGTACTAATTAAAGCAAGTTTTTTTCTCGCACAATTATTCCTTACTTCAATAATTTGTGTTTATATATGTAAAATTTTTGAATTAATCAAAATTGATTTTAGCAAAATGTATTTTTCACTACCCTGGATGGTTTCTATTTCACCTATGTTTAAATGGCATATTTTTGAATCTACGTCGATGACATTTACTTTTTTAATATTCTTGTTTGGTATATATTTTGTAATTAATTTAGATAAATTAAATCAAAAATCTTATTTTTTTTTAGTAGGATTGTTGTTTTTATTTCATAGATCAGCAGTGCTGATTATAGTTTTCACTTTAATTTCTGTACTGTTCACAAAGAAGATGAATTTGAAATTTATGAGTAATGGATTATTTTTTATTATCCCAATATTTATACACTACTGTATTTTATTTTTATATACTGGATTTGCTGATCATCAAGCTCAAGGCTATAGACAATTTATATGGTTAATCGATTTTATTCAAGGGAAAGAAACAATAATTGGTGGTTACTTTTGTCAATCTCCAAGATTAGCTTTAGCGTGTTATAAAAATGATTTAATTAATCTCGGTAGATATTTATTTATACCTATAGTATTTCTAATAGTAAATTTTTTGACTAGTTTTAAAGTAATTTTTCTACCATACAAAAAATTGATTATATATTCTTTATCTTTCGCATTACTTATAAATTCATTTTGGCTATTTATTGGTTGGTATCCACCAATCAGATTTTCTTATTATGGACTGGGTAACTTGACTATCTTCTTTCTTATTATTAGTTACGCATTAATTGAAAACCAAAATTCAAAAAATCTATTTTTAGCAGCATATTCATCATATTTTTTATTTTTGAATCATTGGAATTATCCAGAAGTTATAAAAAATAGTAATTTTTTATTAGTATCTTTTTTCCTATTTTTATTAGCACTAATATTAAATTACCAAAAAATTGACAGTAAAAAGCTTTTGAAAGATGGTTAATTAAAAAATTATATGATTAAAGAAATCTGTTTGCTTAATAAAGAATAAATTTAAGTAACTTCCTTATAATTAGAAAATAATTAAAAATATGACTAAAAAAAATACATATATACTTTTTTTTTCAGCCCTAATATTAATATTGTTTTTTTTGAAAATAGATTATAGATACAAAACAGACTGGACATGCTGCTCGGATGAGTTTGATTATTATGCACATATAAAAACAATTATTGAAGATAAAGACTTCGATTATTCAAATCAGTTCGGTGATTACAGAGAAGCTAGAAATATAATTAATGATAAGCCAACACCGATAGGGTTTATAGGAACCAGTTTTCTTTCTTTGCCTTTTTATATTTCTGGAAAATTTTTAAGCAATTTCCAAAATATAAACAATAATTCTTTTAATAATTTTGAATTAGCTATGACGTCCTTGTCTTCTACTTTTTACCTTTTTCTTACATTTATTTTTTTTATTAAAATTTCAAACTTATTGAGTACTAATAAAAGTCATTTAGAAATTTTTTTTCTGCTACTAGGTTCAGGACTTACTTACTTTGCTTTTGAAAGATATTTAATGCCACATGTCTTTGAAGTATTTACTATCACTTTAGTTTTCTATTTAGCAATTAAATTTTTCAGTACAGGAGGCAAAATTTACATTATGGTTTTACCTTACGCAGTTTTGTTAGCTTTTTTAGTTAGATGGACAAATTACCATGTTTTACTGGCTCCAATAATTATAAAATATTTATTTTTTGGAAATAAAAAAATTAGTAATTATAAAGGAGCACTTTTTGTAAATTCTACAATTGCGTCTCTATTGTTTTTACAAATAAATAAAATAGTCTATGGCACCTATACAGTCAATCCTTTAAAGATATATTCAAGCGATTCTGCACGTGTTGATACATTCTTAACTAATTTATTTTCTGAGCCAATTGCTACCATTATCAACTCATTTAAGGCATCTTTATTAATTTTATTTGGTCCAGAATTTGGAATACTCTGGTTCTCTCCAATAATATTTCTTGGAATAATAAAGTTATTCTTAAATAGAAAAAATATATCTACTTTAATTATTTTTTTATGTTTTGCCTATCAATTCTCAATAGTAGTGTTATGGGGCACAACAGCTTCTTCTTACGGATTTAGATACCTTTTATGCTTAATACCATTGAGTTATATTGTGTTATTATCTTCAAAGAAGATACCTTTTGAAAATTACTACATTTATGGTTTTTCATTATTTGCATTTATTTCAACATTACTTTTTGAAACTACTGATAAAACTCAATTAAGTATTTATGAGGTTTCAAATAGTTTTGGAACAATTACAAAATATGCTCAACCAGACTATTTGTATGGTGTAATTGAAGCTATTACAAAATTAGATTCATGGATCATAGTATTTGCTACTTCTTTACTTTTTAGTTTATTTTTAAAATTAATATTTTTATTTATAGAAGAAGGTGTGCTAATTTCACAACTAGCTGGCTTCGGGTTGCCAGTTGAAAATAACGATTTTCAAACTTTATTATCTAATGTGCAAAATACACCCTATTTGATATACCTTGCTTACGTTTTGTTTTCATCAGCTATAGTTTTGTATTACATATCATATAGGAATAAAACATTAGAGAATAAATTATGAAAATTTTAAATTTTAATAATTCAGTTAAAATATCCACTGGTACTTATTTAGTAACCTCTTTAATAGGACTTTTTTTATATATACAAATATTTTCTCTATTCGATTTAAATACTCTTGGCAGGTTTTCTGTCTATCAAACAATTTGTTTTTTTGGTTCTAAATTTATAAGCCTAAGTACGCCTTATTCGCTGATGAAACACGTTTCTGAAGCCGATAGAACAAGAGTTAATCTAAATTATTTAATCTCATCTCTTTTAATTGTTTTATTTTTTTATACGACTATTTATGTGTTATTTAGTATTGATATTATATTTACATTCTTCCAAAAGATTCCTTACATTGAAGTCATATTACTTTTATCAGCAACAATATTTTTGCAGGCTGCAAATTTTTTAATAAAAACTTTTTTTAACTCATATAAAGATTTTATACATTACAACATAAGTTTTTTACTGAGACCATCAATTTTCGTAGTTACTATTTATTTATTTTATAAAGAAATAATTACTGATTTTTATTTAGCCTTTTTCTTTACAGAGCTATTTCTGATTATTTTCAATGGTTTACTGTTACTTAGTAGATTAAAATATTACTATCTATCTTCTTTGGTTGGAGCTTTTTTCAATCATCTAAAATTTATGAAGACTTCATTCATTACTTCTATTTTCTCAGAAATTTATTTTAAGATTGATATTTACTGTATAGCGGTCTTATTTGGAGAATATTATTCAGGCATTTATGCACTGATTGCAGTGATAGGTGAAGGATTAAGTGGATTAATCTATGTTATAAGAAATAACTTAACTCCATATATAACTAATAAAAATATAAATGAGAAAAGTTTAGAAATAAGAAATCATTTACGTTCATCTTTTAAAGTAGCTAACTTAATTGCATTTGCTACAAGTTTTTCAACATTAATTGTAGTTATATTTGGGTCTAGAAAAATTGAAATTTTAACTCCTCTTTATGAGGAAGGATTTGAACCACTAGTTATTGTATTACTGGGGTTTTCGATAATGTCGTTTTTCTTAACTTTGGAAAATATTTTATTACAACTAGGGAGTCATGGTTACCATGCAGTCGGATTGATTATCCTTACCTCATTGAATATTTTTTTGAACTTTGCATTAATAGAATACAAATTAGTTGGTATTGTTATTGGAACTGTTTTTAGTTATTTAATTTTTATTATTTATATTTTAATAATTTTTAAATATAAATTTAAATACTCTTTCTTATCTCTTATTTCAAATAATTTAACAAACTTCTAAATAAAAATTTGATTCCAATTTATTTATCTTTGAAAAATTTTCTAAAATTTTATTGGAAAATGAGACAAGTACGCTGGAAAATTATGAAAATAGCAAAAAGTTAATAAAAATATTACAATCGAATACCTTTTTAAGTTGGTTTTTTGTAAATCTTCTAAATAGCTAGCCGAGACAATCGCTATTAAGTGAAATAGCTGAATAATGTATGATGATTTTATAGTATCACCAGTTGGAAGTTCGGGATACGTTACAAGAAACCATAAATATCCAAAAAAAGAAACTAAAGCACTAATGATGATATATCCGTGAAAAGTCTTTGAACCATTAAGTCTTTTAAAATTATACAATCCAACCAACATGATGAATGTGGGAAATAAAGACACAATATTAACTCTTGCTAGATAATCGCCAATTGCCATCTGGCTTCTCCCTAATGCTAAATCTCTGCTAACAAACACAAAATAACCCCAATAATCACCCCAAAGGTCGGAATATAAAATTGGGATTAATTGATTTGAAAAATTTGGCCTTATTGGTTTAGAAAAGACCAGGGAAGCTTCATTATTAAAAAAATTATAAAAATTTAATGGTTGGTTTTGTAAATTAAATTTTATGGGATCCATATTAAAAGCAGTAAATGACCCATATTCAAAAAATAGTGTGAAATAAAACCATGAAGAAACTAGAAATCCAAAAAAAAATGCCAAAGATATAAATTTAAAATATTTTTTTGCAGACTTGTTATTTAGGTATTTAATTATTAGAAAATAACCTGGCATTAATAAAAAAGCCCACTGCCTACTTAGGGCCATAAATCCGATTAACAAGCCAAATAAGTAAATATCACTTCTCTTATAATTAAAATCTTTTTTAATAAGCAAAATAAGTGAATATATTAAGACACTATTAAAAAAAAGTATATATGGTTCTCCTCTGATCATTGAAATCGTTCTGTAATTTACAGACAATAAAGAAATCATTAAAATTAAATTAATATTTAATAAAAAATTATTGTTTTTTAATAATTTAAATGATTTTAAATAAAATAAAAAAGTTAAAAAGTAGAGTATTGTCTGAAAAATTTGTGTAGCTGTGCCAACAAACAATTTACAGTCACTTATATAATCTGCAGATGTTATAACATTTCTGCAAACTACCTGCGCCATTGCAGGAAATATGTAGGGTAGAGGTGGGTTGAAAAATTCTCTTGTGTTTTCAACTGTCGGTAAAACAAAATTTTGTGGAAGGTACATAGAGACAAAATAAATATAGTTATAATGCGCCTCTGCATCATAGCCTTGAATAGGATCGTAATAAATTACATTATAAATTAGAGCAAATAAAGAGAAAGATATGATTATATAAATTAAATAACTTTTGATAAAAATATAAAGTCGGCTAATCATAAATTAATTATGGCAAAATGTATTTCATTTGCTAGTTTTTAGCCGAGTAATTTTTCAAAACCCTTGTGGGCGCTACAGGATTTGAACCTGTGACTTCTTCCTTGTAAGGGAAGCGCTCTGCCGGACTGAGCTAAGCGCCCTT
>Ga0075476_10001380_pt1 | contig 11438 bp, 4 predicted proteins | sample DEB08_DNA_5_FD_76339 | JGI IMG/M metagenome (GOLD analysis project Ga0075476, IMG submission 76339) | Aqueous microbial communities from the Delaware River and Bay under freshwater to marine salinity gradient to study organic matter... | ecosystem: Environmental > Aquatic > Marine > Coastal ...
GTTATCCGAGTGAAGTTGCCTTCCACGAAAACCGGCTTTGGTTTGCTTCAACAGCTGGCGAGCCGCAAACGATATGGGCAAGCCGATCGGGTATATTCAGCGATTTTGAGGATGGGACAGAAGACAGCGACGCCATTATCGCAACGATCGGATCTGGTCAGGCCGATGTGATCCGGTGGCTATCACCAGGCACGGTGTTAACAGCCGGAACGTCTAGTTCTGAAATGTCGATTGGCACGAGTGCAAACAACGAAGCGCTCACACCGTCTAACATTCGCGTTGCACCACAGACCACGTTCGGATCATCCGCGACGGCACCTATTCGGATTGGCCGGATTACGCTGTTTCCGCAACGATCAGGCGACCCGGACAACAATGCAAAGAAGCTTCGGGAATACAGCTATGATTTTGCGCGTGATAGTTATGAGGCTGTAGACCTAACGATATTTTCTGAACACATCACCGGCGACGGCATGGTTGAGTTGGCCTATCAGCTAGAGCCGGACCAAGTCGTTTATGCGGTGCGTGAAGACGGGTATTTGCTTGGCATGACGTATGAACGTCAACAGCAGGTGGTGGCGTGGCACAAGCATATCATTGGCGGAACATCAGGAAAGGTTAAGCGGTGCGTTTCAATCCCAGGCACAACAAACGATGACTTATATATTTTGTCCGAACGGACGATCAACGGCGGGACGAAACGATATATCGAAGTTCAAGCGCAATACCCTTCGATTTCCTTATCTGATGATAATTATAAGGCGGCCTATATCGGCGTTGATTGCAGCATCTCAGGTGCGGCGGCGGATGCGGAAATCACGGGCCTGTATCATCTGGAAGGTGAAACGGTATCCGTACTTAACAATGGATCGCAGGAAACGCACACCGTCACAAACGGTGAAATCAATCTCAACGTTGACCCAGCCGGCGCGACGGTTTCGGTTGGCTTGGCCATAGATGCAGCGCTTGAGACCATGGATCTCGAAGCTGGCGCGCAACAAGGATCTGCATCAGCGCGACCACGCAACATACACGCAGTTTATGCTAATGTTTATAGATCTTTAGGTGGAAAGATAGGGCCGAACTCGAGTAATATGGACTCTATCATCTATCGATTGCCAGAGCACGAAATGGACAGCTCGCCGCCGCTTCGATCTGAATATCTGGAATTGACAACGCCGTCCGGTTGGTCGCGTGAATGCCGGGTTAGGTTTGAGCACGATACACCGTTTCCGTTTATGCTGACATCGCTTGTTGTCGAGATGCAAACGGAAGAATCCTTCTGATGCTGACACACGAAAGATTGCTTGAAGTTCTCGACTATAACCCGAAGACGGGAGTTTTTCGATGGAAGATGCGAGCAAGCCCGCGCGCTAGCGCTGGCGGCATTGCGGGATGTATTAACGCTAAGGGCTATCGGATCATTCGAATCGATAAATGTAATTATCGCGAACATAGGCTGGCGTGGTTTTACATGAATGGTGAATGGCCGCCTAAGTGGATTGATCACGTAAATAGAAATCGGGCTGATAACAGGATTTCTAATTTGCGTTTGGCGAATGCCAAGGACAATGCAGGAAATGCGGGTTTGTTTTCAACAAACACGAGCGGATTTCGTGGCGTGACACAACGCAAAACGGTGAACAAACGGCCATATCAAGCAAGCATCCGCATTCATGGAAGATTGCAATATTTAGGCATGTTTGCAACCGCAGAAGAAGCAAGCGCTGCTTATGAAGCCGCCGCGTCAAAACATTTCGGCGAATTCCATAGGGGAGGGCCCTAACCATTTGCGCCCCACTCGTAGGACTTATCGGAGCCGTTGCATCCATTGTCGGAACGGTCGCAGGCATCCAGGCGCAACAAGCGCAGATGCAAGCGCAAGCGGATGTGAACCGCGCCGAGGCGGATAAGGCGCGTGCCGCCGCTCAAGTTGCCGAACGAGATGCAATCGTTGAGAAGATCAATGCGCGAACCGAGCTACAAAAATCACACTTCGAGGCTCAAAAAACGCGCGCGGAGACACGTTCTCAGGTCGCTAGACAAACGGCTAGATTTGCTGCCGCCGGCCTCGACCCCGGAAGCGGATCAGCGGCCCTCGTCGTCAACGAAACCCAACAACGAGGACAGCTCGACAATCTCGTCCAAATCTGGGGCGGAGAAGCCACGGCCATCTCTCACATGAACGAAGCAGAAGACTTAGTCATCCAGCGTGACGCGTATATTCAGAGCGCGCAAAACTACGATAACGCAGCCGATACACTCGGCGGCGGATCACGTGGTCCTAGTTCATTTGTTAGCGTAACGGCGGCTTAGCCAGTCGTGAAGCCATAGCAGGGCGAGTCCCGGCCCTAAGCTTATGACAGCAGTAACGAGTAGCTTGATGTTGAAAGGGTTCATCATCGAGTAGATGGGTTCGCCATCAAACCAGCTACCGAGCAACGACGCTATCAAAACAACAAAGCCCAAAGCCAGCAACATGTATCCAATCCAGCGCAATGCAACAATCATAGGTGCCTCGTATGCCTGTGGTTGATCGGCGGCCATTCGCTAGCACATCGTTGAACGCAAGGCCAATACAACGCACGCGCAACAGCGGTGCGGGGTATAAGGCTGTTGGGGAGAGCCGGAAGTCAGAAGCCCGCGCACGGGGCCAGAAAGCGCAGTATGAGGCATCCAAGGTTAAAGCGATTGCTTCGATTGTCTCAACAGTCGCAAGTGCAGCCGGTAGCGTTGCCAAATATGCAGAAGCCGAACAAGCCAAGGCTGATAACTTCGATTTCAAGATCAAGGCAACGGAATTCGGCGGCAACAATGATTTGCAATATAACCAGTCAAAGACGCAATTGTCTGGTGACGGGAATGAATGGCGCTCAAACCGGCTTGCAACGTTTGAACAAAACGCAAAAAAGTTTTTAGACAGTCTACCAAAATCTAAACAGCAGGAAGGCCAGCTGTTTATTGCACGGCAACGCGCGGCACTCGACAACAAGTCATTCAGCGATGTGCAGGTTTATCGCCAGAAGTGGGCGTTTGACCAAACCAAGAAAGTGCTTGATAATCAAGTGCTTCCGAACATTGGCGATGATCCAGATCAAAATGTCGAATATCTCGGCAAAATTGACCAGCTGATTGATGGCAGTGATGTTGCTAGCCCGCAAGTTAAGAATCAGCTCCGCGCGCATGCGGTCAAGCAAGTTTATGATCGCTGGTTAAAAGCAGCCGGCCCGAACGCATCGGAGACAGCGAAAGAGATTATTGCGCGGTATAAGTTCAACCCTTCCGGAATGGAGGGGATTGGAACAGAGCAAGGCCAGAATACGGTTGAAGATGCGCAAGCGCGAAAGGATGTGGCCGCGCAGCAGCTTAACGACCTGATGAAAAACAGGGGGGGCATGAGCCTTGAGGAATACGGTAAGCAGAAAATAATTTTGGGCAAAGCCTTTACCGAGGCACAAAATGAAATTGACCGTGCGCAAAGCCGAAAAAAGGGAACCGCACCAGCGTTTAACGGTCAAATCAAGATAATCGGCGACCGTGTGGACAGCGTCAGCTTCGCACAAGCGGCAATCTCGCAAGTTGCATCATCTCGGCTGAATGGCTTTGTGCCGAAAGACGGGGCGCAATTTGGCATTACGACCGGATCTCCACGGGAGTGGGCGCGATTTTTCACAATGCTGCTTCGGCAAGAAAGTGGCGGGCGTATTGCACGCGTTGGCCGCGATGGGTCATTGCAGAGATTTCGCACAACGCCACGTGGCGAAAATTCATTCGGGCCGCTGCAATTTAATCGCGGTGAGTACGGGCTGAAAACGTGGCAGGATGTTAACGATCCAGGAAAAAACATTGGCGCTCTTATTCGTGTTGGCGAGCGGTTCACGTTGCGGAGTGGATACATTCGCAACGGCCAACAAGGATATGATGCCTATTTTGGTTCGGTGCGCCGGCCAAACGAGGTTTTGCAGCATTCACGGTATGCCAATAAGGTTTTAGCGCAAGTTGGAAACGCGCAACGGGTTGAGATTGAAGACAACCGACCCGGACAACCACCAACGGGAAACACAATCCATGATCAGTTTGTCCGCAAGCTCTTTGCAGAAGAAAAGAACATCGAAGCTTATTCCGAGCAAATGGAGCGCCAGCAAGAAATCGAGACTGCCCGCGTTGAACGTGAGCAGGAAAAAGAAACCGTTCGCACTGGCCTAGAGCTATTCCACAAGGGCGAATTGACAAAGGAATGGCTCGAAGACAACGCCGGCAAACTACCGAATTCTATGTACGATCGGTTCATGGCGAAGCTCAATCCAAAGGTTGCGCGCGTCACAGATCCAGAAACCTACACGGGCTTGCTCGAACGATCGGACACATCACCAGAAGATGTGATCAACGAAGCATCAGAAGCTTATAAGAATGGCCAGCTTAGCAAGTCAGCATTCGATAAGATCTATGCAAAGGCAACGCGTGAACTCAACCCCAAGTCATCCGCTCCGACATGGGTGAAAGAGCAACGATCGCTTTTAAAAAGCCAGCTGCGACCATCCTCGGACGCCACGCCAGAACAGCGCCAAGCCTATACCAACAGTCTTGAGCAGTTTGATAACTACGTTGAGAAGAATGGTCAGGAATTCGATCGCAAAGAACTCCAGACCTACACCGAAAGCTTGATTAAGCAGCGCAAGACGACACAGATTCAGGATGCGCGCAACGGGCTGGCCATGCCGACGCATACCAGTGTTGGCCGTGAAGCTATGACACTTGAAGAGGTGCAGGCGGCAAAGATAAAACTTCTATTTGCTCGCAAAGCCGGCGAAGTTGCAGATCAAGAAGCCGGCAGACAATGGCAGCTGTTGAATCAGTGGCAGAAGATGCTTGAAACATCAGGCGATAAAGTTAAGCCAGCTATACCGAATTTTACACGTGGTTTGCAGCTGCCAACCGGACAAAGCCAGGTTAAAGGCGTATCGGAAACCGTTCCGTCAACAGTGCAGCATTCACCAATTCCACAAACCCTAGACCAAGGACTGGCCAATCTGCCTATGGATGGCGCGGTTGAGGCCGTCCAAAACCAAGTGCTCGGCGCGGCTGCTGGCTGGATACAGAATTTTGTGCAGCAAACAGGATTGCCGCAACAGATGGTTGAACAACTGGTGATGCAAGTGGTTGGCGCAACAGCTAATCAAATGTCAGGGCAAACCCCGTTAGTTACGGGGGAACCGGGGCGCCCTTTTGATAATGCCGCTGCTTACCAGGCAGCGGCGCAAAACGTAGATGCACTAGGAGCAGCAGGCGTGGCAGCAGCAGGAGCACCAGCAAGAGCGGCAGCGATCGGCGCGCGCACACGTCAGGCGTCCGGAGTTACAGCCTATCACGGTTCACCGCATGACTTCGATAAGTTCTCTATGGATAAGATTGGAACCGGTGAAGGGGCACAAGCCTATGGGTATGGGCTGTATTTTGCTGATAATCCGAAAGTGGCGAACGAATACCGAAAGAATTTAGCACTAAGACACCGGCACGGCGAAAGCTTCACATGGAAAGACGCGGGAGCGGAGAAGCGTTTTAGAAACACAATTGAAGGTCTGAGCGACAACGTAGCGGGGCGAAACTACATAGAAAACAATGCTATAAGCCAACTTGCACAGGCAGAGGGTGACGTGTCTGTCGCCTTGAAAAACATCGACGAAAAGATTGCTGGCTATAAGAAATCAGGAACGGCGACACATCTGGAAATTGCAGAAGATCTCGGCAGGGTTCGGCAGGCAATTCAAAATCATGCAAATGACATTGTAACGGCGCGTCCGGGTAACGTTTACGAAGTCAACATAAAAGCCAACAAGGATGATTTTCTGGATTGGGATAAGCCGTTTGATCAGCAGAGTGCGCGTGTTCGCGAGGTTCTGAATCAACATGGCGTCAAATCATATCAGGAGTTAGAGAAAAAAGTAAGCGACCCTCCGCCTGATGAAAGTGGCATGGCTGGCTGGACAGCAATTCGTAACACTGTGAATGATGCATTTATTGATCCGAGACGATCCCAAGAGATTCTCAAAGAAGCAGGCATTCCCGGCATCAAGTACAAAGATGCAGGATCTCGCGGCGCTGAAGGCGGAACATATAATTACGTTATCTTTGACGACAGCCTGATAGAGATCGTCAAGAAAAACGGTATCCCATTCAAGCAAACAGACAAGGGCTTCGAAGTCAACGAAGCTGGAATGAAGGCACTTGCAGCTTTGCAGGCAAAGCAATCGGAGGGCGATGAGTAATGGTCCTAAAGATTGACGCGCCTAAGCAAGAACAAGAGCCAATGCAGCCGCCTGTTCAAGCGCCACCACAACCGGCTATGCCAGCGCAACAGCCAAGCTATAACGTTCTTGATGAGAAACCAGCAACACGGCAACGCGACCTAGCGCCGAAAGAGCTTAAATTGGCAAGCGCTAAGCCAAGCGAAAGCGGTTTGCCAGCGGATATGGTGCAAGCGTACCGCGAGCAGTTTGGCAAGCCGATTGATGAGGAATACGCCGACCGCATCAAAGAACGCGAGCAGGCAAAAACACAGAAAGAAATGGAGCAGTTTGCGCTTGAAAATGGCGTGACTACTCCGCAGGAATTAGAATTAGCCAAGCAACAACAGGAAAGCGGTGTTGAAGGTTTCGTCAATGAAAACCTACGCACGCTGTACAACGTCTATAAGATGATTGAGCCGGCAGCTGATGCAGCTGGCGCGGTTGCCAAGGACATCGGGACAGGCGTTACAACTGATTTCAAACATATCGCAATTGGTGGGCCGGTACGCGCGGTTAACAGTGCAATAGCGTTAGTTGATGAGCTTGCAGTCTGGCTTAACAATAATATTGCAGATTTGCGTGTCGGTGGCGATACGTCAAAACCAATGAAGCCAGGCGATCACAGTGTGAAGTTGCCGAACGTTTCTGGCGACCCCAAAAGCTACACTGGCGCAATCGGGCGCAGCGTTACACAATTTGTGACTGGATTTGCGGCGATGCCTGTTAAAGCTGCAAGCTTTGGTGGTCAGGTAGCGAAAGCCGCCGCAACAGACTTCGCGTTCTTTGATGGCCAGGAAGGGAACTTGGCCAACCTGATTAAAGACCTTGGCGGGAAAGGAAATGTTGTCGTTGAGTTTTTGGCAACTGACAAAGAAACGCCGGAGCTTATCGGACGCCTTAAAAACGCGGTTGCCGGCAGTGTAACGGATGTTGCGTTTGCGGGTTTCTTGCAGGGCTTGCGTGTCATGCGTCAAATGCGTAAGGCGAAAGAGCTAGCCGGCGTAAACACACACAAGGAACTTGAGGCGAAAGTTGTCGCCAATCAAACCGCCGAACCGCCGGCCGACGTGGGCGCTAAGGTCGATCAATTGCTCGGCGGTTCAAACGCGGATGAAGTTGTCCGGATCGAAGGCAAGCTAAAGCACGTGCATGTTGAAGTGCCATTGCAAGTAGCCGCTAAGGGGCTCGATAAGGGCGCTTATAGGTTTCCGGACGTAGCTGACGGTAACGTCAGATATTACGCTGTAGCAGGCGCTAAAGAGGCGCAAGAGGGCAAAGTTCTAACGTACAGCCGCAACCTGGACGAAGTGCGTTCGAAAGTCGGTGAAGGCGACAGGTTGGTTTATGCTGACGTTCCAAAGGCTGATGCTGATCAATGGGCGGAAGTTGACCGGGTTTTAGGACGACGTCAGGCAGAAGATCCGCACACAATGCAGGCACGGCTTGCACCGGCTCAGTCAGGGCCGCAACTCGGCAAGAAACCGCCGCCACTACCTGAACTTGAAAACACAAAAGACATTATCAACTGGTCAAAGTTCAATAGTCAGGATGATGTGCTTACAACTGTCAGCCGCATGGCGGAAGGGCAGCGCGCTGAGATCAAAACCGCACAACGCGGCAAGCGCTCGAATATCCGAACAGTTGCAGCGGCGGGTGATGAGAATGCGTGGGAGCTACTAACAGGCAAACGCAGGGCTGATAGCTCGCTTGCCATGAATGCAGAAGAGCAATATGCGCTCCGACAGCTTTGGGCGTCATCCGGTGAAAAGCTAACCGAACTTGCAAGGGCCGCCCAGACCGGCGATCAAGAAACGCTCTTTGCCTTCCGCCGCATGTTGACCATTCACAACACCATTCAACAGGCCGCGATGGGTGTTAGAACAGAAACAGCCCGTGCGCTTCAACAGTGGGCAATCCCGGCGGGGTCAAGTGCCGATAAACTAAGACAAATTCAGCTTGCCGTCGAAAGCTCTGGCGGGGAGTATACAACTCGCAGGATCGCTGAAAGCATAGCCGTTCTCGCAAATACGCAATCGCCGGAAGTCCTTGAAAACTTCATTCGCAAGTCATGGCAAGCCAAGTCAGCCGACGCGGTTCGCGAATACTTTATCAACTCGATTCTGTCAGGTCCGAAAACGCATGTCGTCAACATGCTTTCGAACTCACTTGTTATGGTGAACAGCCTGGTTGAGCGACAGCTAGCCGGCGCGATTGGTGAAGTTCTTGACCCGGTAACAGGTGTTAAGGCCATTGAGGGCGGTGTTGCCCTGGATGCCATGGTGAAAGCACATCGAGATATGTTTCGTTGGGCCTATCATCGTATGAAGATTGCTGCGAAACAGATGGACGCATCAAAGGGTGCGGATGATCCGTTTGTTAGAATCGGACGGGACAAGCTGGACACGCAGCGCACGCGCGCAATCTCATCTGAGAACATGGATATCGACCCGGCAACGCCATGGGGCCGTGCAGTCGATATGGTTGGATCAATCGTCAACATACCAGGCTCAGCGCTTGGCGCGGCTGACACGTATTTCAAAACAATCAACTATCGCATGGAACTGCACGCAAGCGCAGCGCGTCGAGCACTGTCAGAAGTTGAGCAAGGATTGTTGAAGAAAGCGGACGTCAACGCGCGAATTGCGGATATCATTGACGATCCGCCTAGAGATCTCATCACAAGCGCAGAGAATAGCGCTTTGATCAACACCTTTACGAATGATCCGAACAGGGTTGCCAAGGCTCTTATGGGCTTCAGGGATGCCCTAGACTATCACTCGTCACGCTCTATAGGTTTGCCATCGGGTTCAATCGTTATCCCGTTTGTCAATACGCCGGCAAATATCCTGAGTTACACATTTGACAGAACACCACTTGCCCCTATCGGGGCGAAGTTCCGCGCGGACGTGGCAGCGGGTGGCGCCAGACGTAACCTTGCCCTTGCACGTGTAGGGCTTGGCTCGACCGTCATGGCGACATTCTACAGTCTGGCTCTTGACGGGAATATCTCAGGTGGTGGACCGGAAGGCGATTCCGGCTGGCGCAAGCGGGCAACGCTAAGGCGTAACGGCTGGCAGCCTTATTCTATCCGATTGCAAACCGGGACCAATAAGGACGGATCTCCGCAATATCGTTGGTTTGCTTACAACCGCATGGACCCGGTCGGCATGTATATCGGGTTCGCGGCTGACTTGGCGGAATTCGCACGCAACAATGACAGCACCGCACACGATTCCGAGATTGGCGAGATTGCTGCGGCGGCGGCCATGGGTGTGGCCAGGAACGTCACAGACAAGAGTTATTTCACCGGGGTAGCAAGGACCATAACAGCTACACAAGAGCCTCACAGGTATTCAGAACGCTATTTAAACGGCATCCTATCAACGATCATCCCGGCAGGCGTTAAGCAGTGGGCCATGACTCAAGATCCGGTTGCGCGTCACACATGGGATCTGATGTCGTCACTGAAAGCAAAGATTCCGTACTTCCGCGAAGGCTTGCCGCCTCGGCTGGATTTTTGGGGCCGTCCAATCAGCTACAAGTCGAACCTTGGCGATGTATACGACGCAGTCAGCCCGATCTATTCCAGCGACAACACAAAGGCGAATGATGTGGATCGCGAGTTTGTAAAGATCGGTTATTTTCCGGCACACCTTGGCAGCATTCACATGGGCGGCGGGCGGAAGGTATCTTTGCGCAATAGGCCAGCTGCCAAGAACAAGTGGATTGAACTCACGGCCAAGACAACTGCAACGGATTTGCTTGCAAACAATGATGAAGATATGGGCGGCGCAAATGGAAGGGCTAACCGAGCCTTGCGCGCTCGCTTGATCCGCTACGGAGAGCGCACGCTTTATGATGTCCTCGACGGTGTGATCAAGGGCAAGCTTGATTTCGAGCGTGGTGGCGATCCTTACGCAATCCGCGACAACGAAGGCAAAGCCAAGATCATACGCAAGATTATCAGCGATTATCGCAAGGTGGCATCAATCCAGACCATCCGAGAACATCCGGCGCTTGCTGAAGCGGCTGCGAAAATTCCAGAACGAACCGGCGAAGAGGCACCATTTTAATGGCGGTCACAACAACCAACACCATTGTGAGCTACAGCGGGAACGGATCAACTACCGCGTTTGCTGTCACGTTCCAATTTTTCGCAGCAACGGACATAACGGAAACGGTTTTCGATAGCGGCGGAACCGATGTCACGGGTGATTATTCGTTCAGCTATACGGGCGGAACGGACAGCGATGGCTTGCCGGCGACGGGCTCTTGTACGGTATCGCCCGCGCCCGCGAGTGGCACAACGTTAAGTCTGCGCCGCGTGACATCCAAACTGCAATCAACAGTCTATGAGGAAGGCACAAGCTTTCCGGCTAAGACCGTTGAGGCGCTTGCCGATCGCATTACACTGCTCAGTCAAGAGGCGGATTATGCAACGTCGCTAGTCACGTTTACCTGGCAAGGTGATTGGGTAACGGCAACGGCCTATAGTATCGGTGATGGCGTGCAAAATGATGGTGACAGCTATATTTGCACGGCCGATCATACGTCAGGTGCATCAACAGAGCCGGGAACGGGGGCGAGCTGGACAAGCTATTGGGATTTGTTCGCGGCATCGGGCGCGACAGGTGCAACCGGCGCAACGGGCGCGGATGGCACAAGCAATATCGTATTGGATACGACGCCACAGCTTGGCGGAACGCTTGATACGAATTCGCAGCAAATCCGATGGTCAAAGGGTGCGGATGTCGCAAGTGCAACGGCGTTGACGCTGGGCACCGATGGCAACGCGTTTGATATCACCGGCACAACGACCATCACCAGCATTGACACGTTGGCCGCCGGAACGGTTGTCCTATTGCAGTTTGACGACGCGCTAACACTGACACATCACGCAACAGATTTGATTTTGCCAGGTAGCGCCAATATTACAACGGCGGCTGGCGATGTCGCTATCATGTGGGAGTATGCAACTGGCGATTGGAAGTGTATTGCCTTCGAGCCGCAAAGCGGTGAGAGCGTCTATGATGCGAATAACGCGGTTGTCGATGCGGTGCAAACCTTCACGGCATCACAACGCGGAGAAGTGACGGCACTCACTTCAAGCTCTAGTAGCATCGCGATTGACTTTGCAGCTAGCAACAATTT
>Ga0075476_10001392_pt1 | contig 11410 bp, 11 predicted proteins | sample DEB08_DNA_5_FD_76339 | JGI IMG/M metagenome (GOLD analysis project Ga0075476, IMG submission 76339) | Aqueous microbial communities from the Delaware River and Bay under freshwater to marine salinity gradient to study organic matter... | ecosystem: Environmental > Aquatic > Marine > Coastal ...
ATATTGAAAAACGTAGAAAAATAGCAAAAACCTATAGTTCAAACTTATCAAATACAAGCCTAGTTTTACCAACTCAGCTTAAGGATTATTACCATTCATATTATGTGTATGTTGTAAGACATCCTAATCGAGAATATATAATGAAAAAATTAAAAGAAAATGACATATTTGTAAATATCTCATATCCATACCCAGTGCATTCAATGCCTCCTTTTAGAAAATATAAAACAGGTAATTTAAAAAATACAAATAAATTTTCTAAAGAAATTTTTAGCCTTCCTATGTATCCGAAGCTTTCTTTAGATAAAGTTGATAAAGTTTCTTATGTTCTTGATAAATATGCCTAAAGATAAACAAAGAAATAAAATTTTGTATAAAAATACTTTTGATGTATTTCTTTTTTAGGAAAATGATATTTTTCACTCCTGAAAAAATTAATGCAAACCAAATAATTATACACCACCATCTTGGTCTTGGTGATAATATAGTTTGCTTTGGGTTGGTTACCAAACTTTCAGAAAAGTATGACAAAATTTATTTACCTATTAAAGACAGATACGCAGACATGATACGGTACCTCTACAAGGACAATAAGAAAATTAAATTTTTTGAAGTCTCTTACTCAAATTCTAACTTTGATGTTTTAATGTTTTCAAATAAAAACGATCTTCCTATTTTAAGGATTGGTTTTGAAAAGCAAAAAAATGAACCTTTTAATACATGGTTTTATGATCAATTAGGTTTTGACTATTCTCTTTCATATGATTATTTTTTATTAAACAATCATCATGAAAAAGCTGAACAGTTATATAAACATTTAATAAAATTTTACAATATAACCGATGAAAAGTATCAACTCGTTCATTCTGAATCATATAATGATAAATTTACTTTAAACGTAAACCAAGACCTAGACTCCATTTATGTCGAAAAAGATTCTGATATTTTCAAAAATATATTTTTATATACAAAAGTAATAGAAAATGCAAAAGAAATACATTGTATAAACAGTAGTTTTATCCATTTGGTAGATAGGATTGCAGTAGATAAACCTCTTTTTTATCATAAAATAAGACATAGTAATGTATTCTTATCCAATAAATGGCGAGTTGTAAATTACTAGCTGTAAAGCTTACCGTCTCCGTGTTTTGAATCGTAATAAAATAGAGGCTGATCAATATATAATAAGTTTTCGAGTCTGAGAATACCAAGCCAACAATCCCAGTCTGCACCATTTGGAAGACCTCTGAATCCTCCAAGTCTATCAAATAACTTTTTCTGAACAATTACACTAGATAAAATTACACAATTATGTATTTTTAAAAAATCATAGTCCCATACCTCAGGAAAAGTATTTTTTTTTAAATATCTAGTTTTTCTATATTTCTTTTTTAGAGTTTTTAAAAATCTTTCTTTGTTATAAATGGGGTAGGTATTTTCTTTATTGTAAACTCCTGTTCCAAAATAACCGTCTGTAGATGAAAATAAATAGTTTTTTTGTATCATACTGTTTATTTGGATTGAAAGTTTATTTTCCATCCAAATATCATCATCATCTAAAAATGCTAAATAATCACCTGTTGAATTAACAGATCCTATATTTCTCAATGCTTGTCTAGAGCCTCCCCAATCAGGAGTATCCTCTCTATTTATATGTACTATGTTTACTTGTTCCGGAAATTTATAAGATCTATATTCTTCTTGAGAGGATCCATCGTTAACAACAATTATTTCATAGTTGGTATAATCTTGCGCATATATACTATCTAAAGCGTTTAGTAGATAATTAAATCTATTGTAGCTAGGAATAATTATGCTTACTTTTGGTTCACTCATAATGAAATCTTAATCCAATTATCAAAATTAATATCTAGAGATTTATTTTTAATCCATGGATCCGGATAAATTACTTTACTATTTGAATTCGAAACAAGTAATGCGGGTACCAATGAAAAAGTACTATTACTAATTATAAAATTTTTATAACAAAATAATTCTAAAAAATCTGGCAATGCACTTGTATCTTTTTTCTTTGAACGAAAACTTTTACAATCACTAAATATTTTGTTACTCTTTACCCAATCAATATCATCTGAAAATATTTCATATTCAAAATTATCAATTTCTCTACTTCCCATCTCTATTGCATGTTTATAGTAATTATCGTCAAGCTCAATGCCTAAATTTAAATAATCTCCCCTTCTAACATGTAAAGCTGTTAGGCCACTGTTTAAATATTCATTTTGTTGAAATTCATTTATTTTCGATATAGATGAAATAAGAAACTTTTTATTTAATAGTAATTGTTTTGGATCTTGCCAATAACCAGTAAACCTGTTTGTTGTTCCAAGATTATTTAAATTATAATTTATGTCATTTTGCCAAGTTATATATTTGTTGAGTAGTTCTAAGAGGTAATTTTTTAGATCCAAATATTTTAAAATTTTGGAATTAAGAATATTAAAAAGAAACATATCATTTGAACTAGATTCTTCAAAGCCAAAAAGTTCAATAGGTAAAAATTCTTCTCTTGCATCTACTTTATAAACATCTTTTTCTTTATTAATTTTTGTGCACAATTTGACTTCATAGCCTTTTTGTTTGAGAAAATTTGCAAAAGATATTTGAAAAATTTGATTACCTATTCCCCCATAAACATCAACAATTATCTTTTTCATCTTTAAGTATTGCTTTCAAGTTTTTGAATTAAGGCCTCAAAACTTTTACTATCCATTTTTAAATCTGAGACTAGATTTGGACTTGGAGCATCTGCTAAGAGATAGTAATAATTTAAATTAAATTCTGATGACAGAGAATAGAAAGCATTTCTAACAGAATCTGATTGGTTTCTAATTTCGACAATATTTGATTTAGGCTTCATAAACATAATATTTGTAAAAGCTGCTCCATGAGGACCAGCAACAGTCTTAGCATTATAAAAAAAATTAATTTGTGATTTTATTGATAATTCTTCGGGATAAATTGTCTCATAATCGAATTTTTTTAGGATTTCTAGGATTTCTTCTTCATTGATTAATTGACGACGCAGTTGATTTTTTCTACTTAACCATATTTTTTTTGGGTATGATTTATTATTATCAAGTATTTGATCAGTAATTAATTGATTTTTAACTTTATTTATAAAATGTTTATTGTAATTTCCTGCTGGAGCAGCATGGCTTGTGATTAGCAACTCTTTAATGTAATACTTTTTGTTTTCATCATAAAAAACTGTTGGTATTTGCAATAAATTTAGTATTTCTAATATATAAATTTTAGTTTTAAAACTATTAGGTAAAAGAATTGGGTATTCTTCCAATTCAATTTCAATCATGGATATTCTTGACAAGACATCTGTCATAAAATGAAAAAAATTGAAGCTTTTATCATCAATAACCCAGCTTCCTTTTTCAATAGTTTCAGGTTTATTGCCCTTTATAATTGTGTCCCTTAAATGTTTTATTGAGATTAAAGTACTATTCCAATTTTCTGTATCCATTTTGAAATATTGAGGTTCTAATGAGAAAAATCTAGATTTAAATAGCTGGTTATTTGATATCAAAATATTATTTAAATTAAAATAATAGGCTTTCCCAATATTTTTTTGGTATTCATTCCTGAATAATATATCGTGGTCTGAATCTAAATTTAGCGGCATTTTTCTGTAAGACACATATTTCTCAGAAACAAATTTTTTTTTCATTTATATTTACTTGTATTCTTTGTAGCTTTTTTCTTCAATTATTTCTGAGCTAAATTGTTTATTTAATTTATTTTTAATTCGAAATCTTTCATCATTAAATTTATATACATTTCTAGCATTTTCAATAAAATCTTTGTTAAAACTTTTTTCATTTTCTAGTGCTCTTAAAAAATCTTCTGTCTCCCATAGTTTTTTGTTTACCTCATAGAGTTGTTTTGAATATTTATTTAAATCTTTTTTACTTAATTGCAAACTGTCCAATAGAATAAAAAGTTTATCTAATTCATTAGAAATATTTTTTAATTTTTCTGTTTCATTTATTTTTTCAGTTTTAATTTTTAATATTGTAATTTTATCAATTAACTCACCAAGAGATATGGGTCCTTTTATTTCCATTATTTTATAATAATTAACTTTTTTAATTTATTTACTAAACCAAATAATTGATAGAATCTAAAAATTATTTTTGATTTATATCTGTTTTTTATTGAAATTAATTTATTTCTTTTTAATAAATTACTAGAAAATATATCGTCACAATTAACGTTAATAATCTTTGATTCGTCTATATATTCGTTATTTCTTATTTTTTCGACCCAATAATTTAAATTAAGAAATTCATTGTCAATTGAAATTGGTTCTAATTCTTTTGATTTATTAATCAAATAATCGTAATTTAGATTTTTATAATCATCGATAAATATAGCTGGTAAACTTTTTAAACATTTAAAAGTGATATGATCTTTTATTACTGGAATAGAGCCTGAATAAATTGCTTCCCAAATCCTATGAGTATCAACACCGTTACCCCATGGGCAAAGTACAAATTTATGATTTTTTAAATTATCTTGATATTCATTAAAGTTTAAAATTTTCCTATCAACAGTTGCCCAATTAAAATTTTGGAAAAGATCATATAAATGATGTCTCTCTTTAAGGTTTGTATATTTATTGAAATTTACATATATCTTTTCTTCCTTATTAGTTTTAAAATCAATATCTCCAAAATCTTTAGTGGTTAAATTTTTAGGTGAGTAATCGTTAGCCAATCCTAAAGGGATTGGGATTAATTTTTTATTTTCATAATTTACATTTACCGAATACCATTTTGAAATACAGTTAGGCATTTTTTCAAATAATTTTTTATTTATCATTCTGTCTGTTTGGGTTGTTATTAGTTTTAAATTCGTATAATTTATATTTCTTAAATCGTTAAAAAGTGACTCAATCATTAATGAATTCGAAAAAATAATTGTATTTTCTGAAAGTGGAAATTTATTCTTTTTGTAAAATGTAAATCTTTCGTTTTTATCAATTATTGAGATATTTTCTAACTTTAAATTTTCAAAATCACTATTTGTTATTACCTCTGAATATACAATGTCAGATAATTTTGCGAAATTATTACTTGTAAGAATTTCTGATTGTTTCATCTATATCCTTATCCTAATAATAAAAAAATTAAAATTAAGAAATCAGTTTATAATATATTGATGCTCAATTTTGTATACTGTTTTGACCAAAATTATAATTACCAAGCTCTAACTTCTATAAATTCTCTAGTAAACAATAGTTCAGAAAAAATAAGAGTATACATTATTCATAACAATGTAAGTACGATTAATTTGGACATGGTCACTCAAGATAATGTAGAAATATTTACGTATCAAATAAATATTGAAAATATGAACTTTCCAAACTTAAAAGGTGCTCATGTATCTTTAGCTACCTACTTTAGGTTATTTCTGTCTGAATGTCTTCCAAATGATTTAGATTATATAATTTATATGGATTCAGACATCGTGTGTATAAATGATCCAACAAAAGAAATAAATGAAACTATTGAAAATTTAAAGATGAATAACTTTCAACTAGCAGCAAGAACAGAGGCCAAAAAAAATAGTGAAACTATTGATAGATTCATTAATTTAGAACTAAAAGGTAAAAGATATTTTAATGCTGGTGTTCTCGTATTAGATTACCAAAAATGGCTGAACAACGAAACTGAAAAAAAGTTATTAGATATTTTATATAAATACTATGAAAAAATTAAATTTTGGGACCAGGATATTCTCAATAAATATTTTGACGATAATTATCTTGAGCTAAATTTTAACTGTAATTACGAGTTTGCTATTTTCGATAAAGATAGCTATGACGAGAATAAAATTAAAAATGAAGGAATATTTATTCATTTCAATGGAAAAGGGAAGCCATGGGAAGCTCATAATTTGATTTATGATAGTTCGAATTTTTACCAAAAAGCCTTTAGAGAATTAAATATGGGTCATTATCACATTACTTTCAATAAAAATAGACAATCAATGTTTAAATATTTAAAGATTCTTTTTACTTTGAAATTTTTGAAACTTGATAATCCAATTTCATATTTAAAAGATTCTTTAAGTGCACTACTTAGATAATATTTAGGGCTTAATTATATTAAAATCAAATAATCTATTTTCTGTTATTTCAAGAATCATTACTATTGCCCACGTAAATAGTAGGGTTCCATGAAGATCGGCTATATTTAAGGAATCAGAATATTTAACATCATAGTAATGTGTTTGGCAAGTTTCCTTATAATATGAAAAGCCACCCTCTTCTTCTTTAAAATGTAAAAAAATAAAAGTAACAATTTCATTCAAGTATTCGGCTATCTCTTTTCTTTTATAATTTGTCTGGGTTGAACATTTGTAAAGAACATAAACTAGATCAACAACATCACATGCTTCATTATTTAAACTAAGGTTTAAACAATAATCAATAATTTTTTCAGGATAGTGTACTGTTCCATCAATCCAGTCAATTCCAGATATGATTTTCATTGCGCCATTAATTAGTTCTGAATCTTTTGGTTGTGAGCCTTTGAAATAAAATCCAGTTTTTTGATCAACTAAATTTTCAAGAAACTTTTCTAACTGTAATTTCGTTTTTAAAAATTCTTTATCTTTAAGTTGAGTTTTTGAAAATAGGCAGATACCGGAAAACTGACCTCCACTCGACCATGGATAGTTCCAGTTTAAAGAATTAAGATAGTAGTTCAGTTCTCTTTCAGTGTTAGGAAATTCTAAATACTTTAGTTTATTTTCGAAACCCATTTCATAAATTGTTGAAATTGTTTGTTTTGATTCGGCATTAATATACTCTGACAACTTTTCATTTGAATCTTTATAGTTAGTATTAATTACTCTATTTAAGGTTTTTTTTCCTAATTTCTCAATCATATTTTCTTTATTTTCACTCTTATGATTAGAGATGTAAGTTTTGTCAATAAAAGAATTTAAAGGAAAATCTGATTCGGTATTTTGAAAAGAATTCAAATATTGAATCCAGTTTTTAAGATTTTGGTTTGAAATAACATCTTGAAAATTTAGTAACTTATATATTTTTAATGCATAACAGCTAAAACCAAGCCGTGGTATAGAATCTATGTTCTTTATTCCATTTATAGGTAAATACTCAAAATCTTTATTTTCTAGACTTAAACTATCAAGATACCTAAAAATTTCTTGGTTTAAGTTTTTTTTCATTTTTTTTCTTTTATTTGATGATTTTTGTATAAACCTACTTGCCTTATCTCACTGTAGGTTATTAACTTAAAATCGTTAGAGTATAAAATATCGTTTACCTCTACTGTTGTATTTTTCTCTTCTATGCCTCTTTCAGACCCAAAATCAACTGCTACATATTCAACCTTTGATAAAGTTTTTAAACCACCTGCTAAAATTTCTGGTTCAAAACCTTCAGCCTCAAGTTTTAACAATTTGATTGCTTTATCAAATTTTATTGAATCTAATTTCTTTGTTTCAACTGATTCAAATGAATCTTTACCAAAATAAACGATTGATGAGTTTCCACCTACACTATCAAGATAAAGTTTTTCAGAGCCATTTTTATTTGATAACGCAAAATTATAAAATATATCAGCTTCTCTTAATTTATTTTTTACCAGACAATCAAATGTTTTTGTTTCTGGTTCTATTCCAATGTAATTAATTTCAAGACCTTTAATCCAAAAAGCAAAATTTAATTCCCCAATATTTGCACCACAGTCAACAATTAAATCGTTTTTTTCAAAATCAATATCATATAGACAATAAGAATCATATATATTGTTAAAAATAAAGTTTTTGGGACTTATAACTCTTGTAATTCTTTTATTCGGATAAAAAATTTTTTTACCATCTGCTATATATTTGTAATAAGTTTTATTATCAAAGTAGATTCTTGAATATTTTCCATAAAAAAGATTCATGAATTTACAAAAAAGATTCCCATTTAAATTATTAATTGCAAACTGGGTAATTTTTCCTTTAAAAATAATTAAAATTTTTGTGAAAAAATTGGAATTTTCTAAATTATAAATTCTATATATAAATGGTGGGATGTTGATTATATGAGAAAGTTGATTTTTCATGATACACAAAATATACTACTATACGAATTTTGATATAATCATATTGTAACAGGAGTAAAATAATTAAAGTTTTAGTTTTTGGTAGTAATGGTTTAGTAGGATCATCGCTTACTAGGGTTCTTTCAAAAAATAAAATGTATAATGTAATTCCATCAACTAGAAACGAAGTTGATCTATTTGATTTTATCTCTACAAAAAAATATTTATACGAAATAGATCCAGATATTGTGATTAATGCTGCAGCAAAAGTTGGAGGAATTCATGCAAATAATACACAAAGAATGGATTTTGTTTTAGAAAATTTGAAGATAAATATGAATATATTAGAGGCATGTGTAGATAAAAACAATATTACAATAATCAATTTAGGAAGTAGTTGTATATATCCTCTTAATGCAGAGAATCCTATAAAAGAGACTTCAATTATGAATGGAAAACTTGAACCCACCAATTCTCCTTATGCAATGGCAAAACTTACAGCTATAGAAATTGGAAATGCTTTAGCCATTCAATATGGTCATAAAATAATTAATTTGATGCCAACTAACTTATATGGACCAAATGATAACTTTCACCCAACAAATAGTCATGTAATTCCTGGATTAATATCTAAATTTCACAACGGAAAAATTAATAATCAAGAAACTGTGCAGATTTGGGGAGATGGATCTCCTCTCAGAGAATTTCTATATGTAGATGATTTATCGCATGCTATAAGTTATATCATTGAAAATGATATAAAAAACAGTCTTATGAATGTTGGAAGCTCTGAGGAAGTTTCTATATTAAGACTGGCAGAAATAATAAAAGGTGTTGTGGGTTTTGAAGGTGTCATTGCTTTTGATGAAAATAAGCCAAATGGAAATAATAGAAAGTTGTTAGACTCATCGCTTATTAATTCTTTTGGGTGGAGACCAAAAATAGGTTTAAATGAAGGACTTCATATGACTTATTCTTGGTATCTAAAAAATTATGATAATTTAAGAACCTGAAAAATTTTCCCAACTTGGACGTAGAAGGTTTTTATCTAGTAACAATTTTTCTCTTTTAGCTAATTCAATATCATGATCAAGCATCATAATTACTAAGTCTTTAAAGCTAGTTTTTGGACTCCATTTTAATTCTTTTTTTGCTTTCGCTGGATCGCCTAATAGGTAGCTTACTTCATTTGGTCTAAAGTGTTTTTCAGATATTTCGAGAAAATCTTCATACTTAAGATTTACATAATCAAAAGCTATCTCCAAAAACTCTTTAATTGTATGTGTTTCTCCGGTGGCGATAACAAAATCATCACTTTTAGAATGGTTTAAGATTTTCCACATTGCTTCAACATAGTCACCAGCAAATCCCCAATCCCTTGATGCATCTATATTTCCAAGTGATATCTTTTTTTGGATACCTACAAATATCCTTCCTACAGCACGAGTAATTTTTCTTGTTACAAATGTTTCTCCTCTATAAGGTGATTCGTGATTAAAAAGGATTCCGTTTGAAGAAAATAGATTATAAGATTCTCTGTAAATTTTTGTCATGTTGTAGGAAAAAACTTTTGAAGCTGCGTAAGGACTTTTTGGATTTAACGGTGAGTCTTCATTTAACATTTCTTCATTTTCTCCACCAAACATTTCTGAAGATGATGCTTGATAAAATCTTATTTCTTTATCTTGATTTTTAATAGCTTCAAGAAGAGAAATAGTGCCAGAATTTCCTGATTGGGTTGTGTAAATTGGATTTTTAAATGATACTGCAACATGTGATTGTGCTGCTAAATTATATATTTCATCAGGTTGAATTTTTGCAATTAAATTATTTAAAGAAGAAGAATCTAAAAGGTCTGAATAATAAAGATTTAATTTTTTTTCATTTGCATATTTTGAAATTAAGGAATCTATCCTAGCTGTATTAAAAGTAGATGCTCTTCTTATGATTCCATGTACTTCATAATCTTTTTCAAGTAAAAGTTTTGAAAGATAGTATCCATCTTGACCTGTGATACCAGTTATAAATGCTTTTATCATATTTAAGTTATTTTAATCTTCTGAAACATAATATCCTAAAAATGAAAAAAATATTAGAGGGAACTGTACGCCTTCCATAGTTACATCAAGAGAAGAAACAGTGAGCAAGGGAATAATCAAAGCATAGAATGAATTTGTTGAATATCCTTTTTGCTTCCAAAATCTATAAATGTTTAAATATAAATAAAGAAATATACTTAATTGGAATAAACCCCCTCTGCCAAAAATATTCATGAAGTAATTGTGAACATTTTCATTTAAACCATCTCTTCCTAATCTTCCTGGGGCTGTTGGGTCCAACATGATTTCAAATATACCTTCGTAACCCAATCCAAATAGTATCTTATTTTTTTTATAAAGATCCTCCACAAGATCTTGCCAAATATCTAGTCTCCAATTTGTTGTGTTGTCGTAAGAATGTATTCGCCCATCAGCAAAATAAAATGTAAGAAATCCTTTTGGTACGTCTTTTTTTGTTACAACTTCTTCAATCAATATCTCATTTATTTCTTGTATAGATTCAGGATTATATTCGTCACTGTATGAGATTCCCGATAATAAAAAAGATGAGCCATAAAACAGAAGCCCAGAAAAAACTATTATGATTAATGTCTTAAAGTAATTGTTAATAATATATGCTTTATAAGAATATAAATTAAATAATAAATAAATTAATGCACCAAGTACTGATCCTCTACTTTGAACAAAAAAGTATGGATAAAACAAAGAAAGGGTAAAAAGAAACGTAATAAATTCATATTTTGTATCTAAATTCATTTTTTTTACCAAAAAATTAAAAACAATAAGTAACAAAAGAGCATCGGCCGCTTTAATAAACTGAAACTTATCACCATAGGAAATGAACAAATCTATTATAAAATTCGGATAATTTATAAATGTAATAAAATAGCTAGTAAAAAGAGTTGTTAAGGAAGCTACTAAAAGAAAATGTTTGTTAATTCTATTAATTAAATAATAACCAATAAAAAAATATCCTATTGACCATACAAATGAACTATTTCTTAGTGAGGACGAATCAAAAGTAAAATTTCTATTAATTAATAGAACAACAAAATAACTTAAAGTTACAAACCTTAAAGGTTTTCTTAAAATATATAAATCTTCATTAAAAAAAAGAAAAAAGATTTTTTTCGATGATAGAAGTAAGCAAGCTAACAAACTCAAGCCTGTATAAATCTTTCCAAGTTGAATTCCAAAAATATAAATACCTACAAAAGATCTCATGAAAACCATGACTCCAAATAAATT
>Ga0075476_10001394_pt1 | contig 11398 bp, 10 predicted proteins | sample DEB08_DNA_5_FD_76339 | JGI IMG/M metagenome (GOLD analysis project Ga0075476, IMG submission 76339) | Aqueous microbial communities from the Delaware River and Bay under freshwater to marine salinity gradient to study organic matter... | ecosystem: Environmental > Aquatic > Marine > Coastal ...
GTATCCAGTCATCAAAAATTAACACTTGGTTCATTAGATATTATTAGAGATTGGAGTTTTGCTGGAGATATAATGAAAGCTGCAGATTCAATTACACACCTTGAAAGCTCTAACCATTTTGTTATTGGAAGTGGTATGGGGTACAGTATACAAAATATTGTTGAGTATATCTTTTCGTCATATAAATTAAACTGGGAAAATCATATCAATATTGACTCTAGTCTCCTTAGACCTGGAGACCCCCGGAAAATCGTTTCAAATCCTCAAAAATTAATATCAAGCATTGATTGGAAACCTGAATATGATATTTTTAAGACAATTGATAGAATGATAAATTATAAAAACAATGAAAATTATTAAGCAAAACGGTTTTTTATTAACAGCGTACTTTTTAACAGCATTTTTGTTTGTTGTTTACGATCCACCACTAGGGTTGATGGATGATTTTGGCTTTGTAGGTCTAGTAGAAATGATGAAGGAAAACTTTATCGAAACTTATATAACTTGGATGGACAAAAGAATTTTTGATAAAGGAATGTTTCAACCACTTTACTTGATTCAAGCATTCCTACAGTACAATCTTTATTTTAAATACGGATCTCTTCCGATTTATTTATTAAATGCTTTGATTGTGTACTGTACACATTTTGTATTTGTAAAAGGACTTAATAATTTTATGAATATTGAAATAAACTATACACACACATTACTTGTTTTTTTAATTCTTCCATTTACTTATGATCTTTTTATCCACCCAAGCTTGCAAGAAAAATTAATATTTCTTTTTTTTGGAATTAGTTTAATTTTGCACCAGAAAAAAAAAGAAAATAATCTATATATTTTTTTAATTTTTCTCTCAGGGCTTTCGATTCCACTAATAAAACTTCAGGGAGCTATATTTATATTTTTTTATTTGGCATTAATCTATAAGGATAGAGGCATTCTTTCTAAATCAGTTTTTTTTGGCTATATTGTTGGTTTTTTAATTCAGGCTTACGTAGTACTTTTTCTTGAAAGTTCATATTTTGTAATTAAAAATTCAATCAATAATATAATTTCAAACGCACTTCACCCTTTTAATATACTTACTTTAATTTTTACTATTTTATTCATGATTGTTATGAAGAAAAAACTAAATATATTTTTTATTTGTTTAGCACTTTCTTTACTTTCATTAATGTTTTTATATTTAAATTGGAGTATTTACGGATATTTACTCGCCTCATATTCATATCTTATATCTTTTTTATCAATACCATTATTAGTTGAATCTTCTAGATTCTTAAACATGAAATTTATCACCAGTACAAATTTAATTTTTATATTTTTTTTAATATCAGTATCTATCTTTTTTATACCAAGGCTTGAAAGGTGGAGCGATTTAAGAATTCTTTATACAGATTTAGAAGAACAAAATATAGGAACCTTGTATTATTGTGCTTCAGAAGGTACGATGTTTTTAAATAAAATTTCAAATCCAGAAAACAAGATAATACAAATTAATAATCCAAGCGAAATTGTAGAATCAGAATTTAACCTTATTCATGATACGTATTGTGGAAGCAATTTTTATGATATGTTATCAAATTGTAACAAAGAACACACAACAAAAGATGACAATTACGGATATGTTTTTACAGCAAAATATAAATGCTAATTAAGTAATTTTCATAATTAACATTGTCATGTGGATAAATTAATATCTGTAATAATGTCTGTCAAAGACGGTGAAGACACGGTTGAAGAAGCTATCCAAAGCATCTTAAACCAAACATATAAAAAATTCGAGTTACTTGTTGTTGATGATTTTTCGTCTGATGATACGTATAAATTAATATCAAAATATACAGAGGATGACAGGGTGAAAGTTTACAGAAACGACAAAAACCTTGGTTTAACAAGGTCTCTTAACATTCTTGCAAAAAAATCAAAAGGTGATTACCTAGCTCGTCAGGATGCAGATGATATTAGTTTAGAAAATAGATTTGAAAAGCAACTTAATTTTATGGTTAGAAATAATTTTGAAGTATCTACAACAAAAACATATATTAATTCAAAAGAGGGAAGTGTTAAACCCAGACTGCTATACAAGCTACCAAACAGAATATCATTAAAAATACGCAATCCCTTCATACACGGAACCTTGATGATCAAAAAAGATTCATTTTTATCAATTAACGGATACTCTGAGGATTTTATTTTTGCGCAAGACTACAAAATGTATAGTGACCTGCTTAATTGCGGTATAAAAATTAAAACATTAAATGAACCTTTGTATGTGTTGAACACTTTTAATAATTTAACTTCAAAATATAAAAATGAACAAAATAAATATATGAAAGAAGTTAGAAAAAATATAAAATTATTTTGATGGAAAATCTCGTTTTGAAATAATGTAAGTACCTTTTTCTCTTCTCCAGTAATCGTAAATAAATTTTTCATTATTTTTTATCGGTAGTTGCTGATAAGCTTTTTTAATATCGATGAAGTACAAATTGAACACCCCTTGTTCATTAGTTTTTGATATTGGATAAGTATTTGCAAGGTTAATAAGTTCATTTATTGTTTGAGAATTTATTATTGATGTATCATATAACATTAAACCTGTTTGAAAATACTCTCTATTGCTTAAGTTAAAATTTTTAGCCAATATTTTGTACTCTGGTTTTTCCTGATCAAATTGATTTGCGAGCTTCCATTCGTATTCTGGATAGGAGTCATGGTGGGCCAAAATTCTATCTTTTTTATAAAGATCAAATATTTCATTTACATTGTCGTGAATTCTCAAGTTAATATCGATATAAAGCACAACATCCCAATTTTTAAAATATTTGTCAAACAGATAAATTTTGTTCCATTGATATTTTTTCTTAATATTTCTTTTATCTGGTTGATTGATTCTCTTTATTTTTTTATCAATATCTTTAGAAAATCTAAATTGTTTTCTATTTAATATTAAAAAAGAATCGTCATTTACTTTTCTTTGCAATTTTTTCTTGTTTGTGTTTGTTATTAAAACTATATCTCCATCAAATTTACCTACACTTCTCAACTGTTTATATATAGGTATAAAATGTTTAATGTATTTTTTATCTGCAATTAATGCTATGCAAACTTTTTTATTAGTCATATTTATCTATATTTTAATGTTAAAGTGAATTCTAGAAGATGCTCTTTTAATTTAAATGTACAATTTTGTTTATTGTTTTGATAAAAATTTTAATACACAAAGTGCTGTTTCCATTTATTCATTATTAGAAAATGTTGATGAGCAAATAAATTTATATATAATCCATAACGAACCAAATACTTTTGAGGAATATTCAAAAAAATTATCTAAACACTCAAAATGTAAAAAAATTGATTTAATAGAGGTGGTTACTGAAGTTAGTTTTCCAAATATTGAGAATACTCACATTTCAATAGCTACTTACTTTAGAATTTTTATATTTAAATATCTAAAAAATTTAGATCATGTTATCTACTTGGATTCTGATACAGTAGTATTAAAAAATCCGTTAGACATCATTAACGATGAGCTAACTAAGTTAGTAAATTCAGAAAACATAATTTCTGCTGTCGATGAAACTACAAAAGAGATTTCTCCCGACATATTTGAAAGATTGGACCTTACAGGTACAAAGTACTTCAATGCAGGTGTAATGATAATTAATTTAAATAAAGCAAAAAACGAAAATACTTTTAATAATCTTATCTCAACCATGCTGAATTTAAATTCAAAAATAAAGCAATGGGATCAAGATGTTTTAAATAAATATTTTGATGAAAAAATATGTGAATTAAACCAAACCCTAAATGTTAAATTTGATGCAGATATTGAAAGTGAAAATTTTAATTCACAACACACTATATTGCATTATTTAGGAAGTAAAAAACCTTGGCATATAGAGTATTTGCTTATGTACCCCAACAATCATTTTCAATTAAATTACCAGCAATTTACAAATTCAAAAAATTATTTTTTAACAACTAAATGGAAGAAAAACATGACATTAACTTACTTAAAGCAGATATTTAAATTCAAAAAATTTATAAATAAAAAAAACTATAAATTATTGAAACCCGTATTATCTGTACTGGTCAACAGTAATGACTAATAAAGACATAATAACTAGTTATAAGTACGCTGAATTGTCAGATTTTGTCTTTTCTGGAGTATTTACAAATGAACAATTAAAGAAATTATCTTTGCAAGATTATAAAGTTCTGAGTGCACAAGATGGATATCAGACAATCATTCATAAAAGTTTTGATATATCAAGTGGAAATGTAATTTTTTCATCTCTTGAATACATTGAGATTCTTTTTGGAATATTAAAAAGTCAAAAAAAATTGTGTGATTTGACTTTGATTACACACCAAAGTGATAGGTCTGTTAAAGAATCTTTGTTTAAAAAAAGACCAGATTCCATAAATAAGTGGTTTGCTATAAATATTGAATTTTCACATAAAGATCTGATACCAATTCCCCTAGGGTTGTCCAACTTACATCCAAAAAATTTAAATGAAGATGATATAAGTTTCGTGGAAAGTGAAAAGTCAAAATTGTTGTACATAAACTTTCAAGAAAATACAAATTACAATCATCGAAGAGGTCTTTATGATTATTTTGATAATAAGGAGTGGTGTTATAAAAAAATTCCTAATTTATCAATTAAAGAATTTTCAAGAGATTTAAATTTTTCAAAATTTATTTTATGTCCATGGGGAAATGGCATAGATACACATAGAATTTGGGAAAGTTTATATAGTGGTTCATATCCTATAACAAAATCTCACATTAATTTTGAGTCCCTTAAAGAGTTGCCAATACTATTTGTTGATGACTATAAAGAAGTTAATAAGGATTATTTAGAAAATACTTTTAAAAAATTTCAAAGTAAAAAATTCGATTTAAATAAATTATATTTTAAATATTGGAGAGAATATATCAATTCAAACAAAATAGATTCAAATAATACTGTTTTGCATGTTAATTCTTACAAATACTTTTTTTTGATTACTATAAAAAAATTTAAGGATAAATTAAATAGTAAGCTTAAAATTTTAATTTATTATTACAGGAAAATATCCTACAGACTTAGTTTCTAAATCTATATTTAAATATTGTATAAATATATTTAAATCCATCAGATAAGCCAATTTTCTTCCCCTCTTTGTAAGTTCTGCCTTCATAGCTTATTGGATGTTCTTTAAGAGATAAACCCATACTTAAAAATTTACTTAAAATTTCAACTTCAATTGAAAAGTCATTTTCTACTAGGTTGATTATTTTTAGGTGTTTAGATTCAAATAACTTGTAACAAGTAGCTACATCTGTACATTGAACCTGATTAACTTTAGAAAATAGAAAAGATAAAAATTTATTTGCAACTTTAGTTCGAAAATACCTGTTAACTCTAATTTTATTATCTAAAAACCTAGATCCTATCACAACTATATTTTGATCATTTTTATGATATTTTTTGAGCTCAATTATGTCTATTGGGTTGTATTCTAGGTCTGCGTCATGAACAATAAATAAATCAGAATTTATAAAATCTAATGCTTTTTGGATTGCAGATCCTTTACCTAGATTGTTTTCGTTTCTGTAAAGCTTCCAATTTTTATTATTTATAAATGATTTTGCTATTTTGGCTGAGTCATCAGTCGAACAATCGTCAATAAGAATTACTTCATCAGCTATTTTTGAACTTTTTAATCTATTTAAAGAAATTTCAAGTGTTTTTTCTTCATTATAAAAAGGAACTATGACTGTAAGCGTTAAAATATTTGTACCTTATCTCTCACTAAATTTATTGGAAATATAATTTCTATTTCATTTTAAGTAAAACAATATTAAATATAGCAACAATTCGTAAATGTTGAAAAAATTAATTTATATTAAGAGTTTATAATTATATTGTGATTTATTGTTTTGATATAGATGGAACCCTATGTTCTAAAGGAAATGAAGATTATAGTAAAGCTGAGCCTTACTCAGACAGGATTTCTATTGTAAACCAACTTTATGATGAGGGGAATAAAATTATCCTTTTTACTGCAAGAGGATCTGCAACAGGTATTGATTGGGAAGACTTAACAAAAAAACAAGTTAAGGCATGGGGCTTAAAATATAATGAACTAATATTTGGCAAGCCACACGCCGATATCTTTATCGATGATAAAGCGAATGATATATTTAACTGGTTTGGTTAAGACTTAATAATTTACCTAATTTTTTTATTTAGTCTGCATAAATATATTATCATTATCTTAAATTATGAATTTTAAAATCTTAGATTGTACATTAAGAGATGGTGGATTTCATACAAAGTGGGATTTCGATAATAATTTAGTCCACTCTTACATTGAAAATGTAAACAAACTTAACATAGATGAACTTGAGATTGGTTTTAGATTTACAGAAAAAGATGGTTGGTTAGGCAAGTTTGCCTATACGACTGAGGAAACGCTACAAGAATTTGATTTAAGAGAAGACCTTAGAGTCGGAGTAATGATATTTTCAGGAGAATTTACTGATAAAGGTGAACTCAATAAAGACTTGTTGAAAAAAATCTTTCCTTTAAAAAAGGAAAATAGCAGAATTGACTTTGTAAGAATTGCTACTTATTTAGATAATTTAAACAATGCTATTTTAATTGCAAAACATTTAAATAATCTTGGCTTCCACTCTTCATTGCATCTTATGAAAATTCACGATACGGAAAAAGATGAATTTTTAAATATTGCTAATATGGCTCAAAATAATGATATAGACAGAATTTATTTTGCTGACAGTTTAGGTTCAATGTTTCCAAATGATATTGAAAGAGTTGTCAAAATAATTAAAAAAGAGTACAGCGGCCCTATTGGCTTACACGCACACAATAATTTAGGACTAGCATTTATAAATTCTGTTGCAGCAATAAACGCCGGTGCAACTTGGGTTGATGGAACTTTGACAGGTATTGGCAGGGGTCCTGGGAATACAAAATTAGAAGAGCTCTTATTGTATTATTTTGATAATGATGATGAATACAATGAAGATTTAATTAAATTACTTGAAAATCATTTTTATCCTATAAAAGATAAATATAAATGGGGAAGCAACCCCTTCTATTTCTTAGCTGGTAAATACAATATTCACCCATCTTACTTACAAGATATGATTGAAAATGATAAATTTGATAGAAAAGATATACTTTCTTTTTTAATGAACTACCAAGACCTAGATAAAGAAAGTTATAATCCAGAAATTGAAGATACAGTAAAAATCCATTATACAAATTTAATTGATGGAGATTTTAACGCGTCTAAGCATTTTGGAAGTAAAAACATTTTGATTATCGGCTCAGGCGATAGCATAAGAAGATATAAAAAAGATATTGAATTATTTATCACAGAATTTAAACCATTGGTTATACAACTCAATAAAGGTGGAATAATTAACGAAAATATAATTGATTACAATTTATTTTGTCATCCTCAAACAATTAAATATGAAAATGAAAACATTAAACATTCTACTGGATCAATAATTATCCCGCCTAATTCCATTAATTTTGATATAAAAAATAAAAAAGTAAATTTTTATGGAATGAAAGTTGAAAAAGATATTTTTAAATCTAATAATACCAATTGTGTAACACCAAACTCATTAGTTTTATCATACGCATTAGCTATGTCTGGTACATCCAATGGATCAAATATATATCTGGCAGGAGTTGATGGCTATAAAAATAATTTAAATAAGAATAGTGAGATAGCAACTACATTAGAGCTATATAAAAATTCATTCGAAAAAAAGAATTTAATATCTATAACACCAACACCATTCTCAGTTAATCAGGTAAGCCCGCATAAGCTCATTAGAGATATTTTATGAAATATGGATAAAATTGGCCTAATTCCAGCAAGAATTGGTAGTAACCGTTTAAAAAATAAACCGTTAGAAATAATTGAAGGATACCCAATGTATTTTCATGTTTATAAACGCGCCAAAATGAGTAGTCTCAATGAAGTTTATTTGTGTACTGACAGTAAAACAATTATGAAACAGGCTAAAGGATATAACATTCCTACAATATTCACAAGTAGAAAGCATAAAAATGGAACTGAGCGATGTGGCGAAGCATCAAAAAAAATTGGACTTAAAAAAAATGATTTAATTTTAAACATTCACGGAGATGAGCCCCTTTTAGACCCTAAGACAATAAATAAATTAATTAATTTTTTTTTGGTTAATAAATTTGAAATTGTATTTCCACACCTATTAATAAAAAAACCTTATAAAAATAATTTAAATTCTGTGAAAATTGTTTCAAACAAAAATAACAAAGTTATTTATATGAGTAGAAGCCTAATTCCTAGTGATTATAGTGGACAAGATACAATTAAAAAACAATGTGGAATCACCGTATTTTCTAAGAAGTCACTAGATTTTTATAATTCTCTCGGTCCTTCAATAAATGAAAAAATAGAAAAAATTGAATTGTTAAGAGCAGTTGATAATAATTTGAATCTTGGAACAGTTTTAATTAATAATGCTAGCATGTCTGTTGACACCCCTTATGATCTAAAAAAAGTTAAACAAATTATTAAAAAAGATAAACTTTTAATTAAATATTTATAAATTACTGAGGTAAAAATCAGAGTGTATTTCTGAAAAACCCTTGTGGGCGCTACAGGATTTGAACCTGTGACTTCTTCCTTGTAAGGGAAGCGCTCTGCCGGACTGAGCTAAGCGCCCTAAGAGACTATTTTACAAACATTGTGTAATTAAAAAAGGAAATTTTATTAGGGTATGTTTGGTAAGGAATACAATCTGGGTTAACCCAACACGTATCACCATCTTTGGGTGAAACAAATTTGGAGTCACTATAAATTAAATATTCAACTTTCACGGGTGTTAATACTTTATCTGAAGTATCAAACGGTTGATATTTACTGTACTGAGTTATGGTTGGAATTAAGGTGAGTGAAAAAATAACAAAAGTTACTGCTATTATTTTTGAAGAAATTAACTTACTATCACTTGAAAGTAAATAATACAAACCTGGAATTAATGAGAGGTAAAAACCACCAAAAAACCTATAGCTTGGAATAATATTTAAGAATAGATAAATATTAACCAATGAAAAAACAATAAATGAAATATCAAAGTTTATTTTAGTTTTTTGCTTTATTTTTAAAAATAAAATTATTAGAAAAATAATAGATAAGGAAAAAAATACATTCTGTAATACTTGCATGGATAATTCTTGTTCATATGATGAGTTTAAAAAATAACTTTTACTATTGTTAGAAACACTAACAGCTCCTTCTTTGCTTGACCACTTTAGTGAATCTAAACAAGATACAGCCAATGGAAAAAAAATACATCCTGTCGAAATTATATTTTTTATGACCCAACTTAGGTACACTCCAAACAATAGAAAGTTGTGGAAAACAATCTTTTTCACACTAATTTTATATTTTAAGACCAGAGACAAAATTAAGATATATAAAATAATTCCTGTTGGTCGTATTTGAGATGCTAAAAGAACAAATAACAATAACATTCGAAATTCATTTGGAGAATATGAATTTTTTTTCATTGCCAAAAAGTACATAAAAACAGAAATAAAGAAAATAATAGAAAATATTGAATCAAATTTAGTTACACCTTGAATATTAGGAGTTCCATTTAGTCCACCTCCAAATCCAAAATTATCGAGGAGCATGTATAAAGCTGTTAAAAACGCAATATTTTTTGCTATGATGATTTTGCTTGAAATAATATTTTCTAAAAGAAATAGAAAAAGAAAAAGAAAAAAGACCATTTGAAAATATTTTATAAAGTAAACATTTTCATCAATCCAAAATATTGCATGCAGGAACTCCATTATTGATGAAAAACCGTAATGATCGTAAAGGTTTGACAAGCCAAAGATTATTTTATTTTCCTTCAAAATAAATTGATGATTTAAATGATATAAACCAGCATCATAATGAAGACCAACATTTGTAAACCCAACTAAAAGAGGGAGAGAAATTGTACTAACTTTAAGTACAAAAGCCCCTAGTGTTTTTAATTGAAGCTTTTTTACAAGATTTGGTAATAAAAGTAACAGACAAAGTATGATAAATGTTTGATTAATTGGATTTATAAAATTGTAAATTACTGCAATATTTCCAATTGCGAATAATCCAACTATGGGGAAGTAATAAAAAAGCTTAATACCAAATATTTTTTCCTCATCTATTAAATACTTGTTTTCTAAAAAATAATTTAGAACTATCGTTATTCCTCTTCCAGCGAATAGGAAAAAGAAAATAAATAATAAAAATAAAAAGTAATCAATCATTCAAGGATTATTATAACTTTAATGAACGTATTGGTTATTACTCCAACATATAATGAAGCAAAAAATATAGAAAAGTTTATAGAGAATATACAGAAACTAAACTTAGATCTTTTGATCATTGATGATAATTCTCCAGATGGTACAGCCGATATTGTTAAAAAATTTTCATCTAACTTTAACTCAATTAATTTAATCGTCAGGGATAAAAAGCTTGGATTAGGTTCTGCTTATAGGAAGGGGTTTAAGTGGGCTGAAGAAAATAATTATAAATATGTTATAGAGATGGATGCTGATTTCTCCCATCAATTCTCTGACTTACAAAATCTTTTAGATCAACGAAGGCCAAACAGGTTAGTTATAGGTAGTAGATATATTCCTGGAGGTAAAACTGAGGGTTGGAGTCTATATCGAAAGTTACTTTCAAAGTATGCAAATTTATTTTCTAGAATTTTAAAGCAGACTGATATTAAAGACATGACAAGTGGTTTTAGAATATATTCAATAAACGCTCTTAAAAATTCAAATTATTCAGAATCAGAATCTGATGGTTATGCTTTTCAGATTGAAATGGCTCTAAAATGCATAAATTCTGGAGTAGAAGTTATTGAAGTACCAATTACTTTTGTTGAAAGAGAACTCGGAACATCAAAAATGAACTATCAAATCATAATCGAAGCTATCAAATATCTATTTAAAAAAAATAGTTAACTACACCCTAAAGAATTTCCGCAGTTTAAGCATTTATAGCATGATCCATTTCTTATGGTGATATGCCCGCAGTCTGGACAAGCTGGTGCATCCCCCATCATATCACCCAGTACTTCCTGGACAGTTGCTACAGAGTTTTCTGTTTGCTCAACAGCGACAGGCTCTACTTTTTGCACAGGTGCTACAGAGTTTTCTGTTTGCTCAAAAGCGACAGGCTCTACTTTTTGCACAGGCGCTACTGGCTCAGGCTTTTCTTCCATAACTATAGATTCTGATTGAGCCTTTTCTTTTGGTGGTACTTGTACAATATCTGTTCTATCCAAATATTCAAGACCAAGGGC
>Ga0075476_10001395_pt1 | contig 11398 bp, 14 predicted proteins | sample DEB08_DNA_5_FD_76339 | JGI IMG/M metagenome (GOLD analysis project Ga0075476, IMG submission 76339) | Aqueous microbial communities from the Delaware River and Bay under freshwater to marine salinity gradient to study organic matter... | ecosystem: Environmental > Aquatic > Marine > Coastal ...
CGCCATATTTCTTGTTTTTCTTTTGGACTTAATTCGGAATTTTTAGCCATATAGAAATATAAATATTTGTTTTTAATTGGTTTAGCAATTGTTAAATGGTTAATTTAGGGAAATGCGAAAAGATTACTCATTTTTAGTATATTAATTTATTAAAAATGAGTTCAAGTTCATCATTAGCAGCAGCAAGAAGAAGAAGAGCAGGTGGAGCAAACCAACCTAGTGGTCCTCCAGGTAGGGGTCCTCCACCAACTCAATCAACCAGACAACCATCCACTCCAGAATCTTCCAATATTCCTCCCAATCCGTTAATGGTATTACAACAACACCATATTAAAATTTCTATGCTTGACCAACAAATTCAAAAACTTCTTTCTACCCAAGAAATTCCTCCCCCCGTTCCTTCTTCTGTTCCTCCCTCAGTACAAAATGAAACTGATTTATCTGAAAATCCAACTTCGGTGCACCAAAGGTTTGATTTAAATGAAGTAACCGATTTATTATTATCTAGGATTGAACAGCGAATAGATTTCAGAGCTCTTTATGAAAATGATCAAAAACTAGGAGGAGAAATAGATACCTTACATAAAATAGTTTTACAACAACAAACTACATTAAATAATTTAAATAAACTTCTTTATTTCATTATTAGTAGTTTGAAACTGGAATTAAAAGATGAATCTTTAGAAGAAGTAGAAAAATCTATGGAAGAAGAACAAAATATTAATTTAATTGTTGGTGATCATAGAGATGATCATTCTGAAGACTCTATGATTCCACAAACACAACCTACTTTCCCAAAGTCAATAAAAATTGATTTAAATAAAAATGAAACAAGTGAATATACTCCTATTGAAGATGATGATGAAGGTTCTAATTATGAACCTGGAACAGAATTTAGTGAAGATGGATTACCAATTCCTCCAGTCGATTAAGAAAATATATTCATAAAAATCATTACAGATAATCCGAGTGAAATAATAATAAAACCTATAGATACTATCAAAGGAATTTGATATCTAAAAATATAAGTAGTTGGTAATAATTTTTTAAAATCACATAAATTATCTAGATTAGTGTAATGTTTATAATATAAAATAAAATATTGAAACGATAAAACAACACAAATTAACGAAAAAATGATAGAAAGGAAAAACATATTTTTTCTATGAAATGCATAATTTTTACCAAAAATCATTAAATTCTGATTATAAGCCAATAAGAAAAATAATATACATGTAGCAAAAACTTGTGCTACAAAATTATGACTATTTTCAAAATCATCTTCTAAGTGATCTATTCTGGTTCTACATTCTAAAGTGGATAATTTGTTCATTTATATATTATATGAGTAAAAAGTTAAAAATAAATGTATAAAAATAAAATAATATGAAAACCTTATTTTCTATTTTAATATTTTGTATTGTTTTATTTATTTATCTACATATAAATTTTCATCTTCGGACCAGTAATGATTTAGAAGTTTATGAAATTGATCAACCATCTAAAGAAAAACTTGAAGAAATATGTGATTTACGACAACCAGTTATATTTGATTATAATGTTGATGGTTTGATACAAGAATGTAATATTGATTCTATTGAAAAAAATTATGGAGCTTTTGATATAAAAGTCAGAAATGTAAAAGAATATGATGATGTATCAGAATTATATTTACCTTTAACATTAAATACCGGGAGAGAAATTTTCCGTAAAGATAAAGAAGAAAAGTATTTAAGTGAAAATAATCAAGAATTTTTAGAAGAAACCAGTTTAATAAAACATATGAGATATAATGATAATTTTTTAAGACCTTATTCTGTAAGTAATTGTATATATGATATACAATTTTCCTCTAATAATACCAAAACTATTTTAAAATATGAATTAAATTATAGAAATTTTATACTTGTAACTCAAGGGAGCATAAAAATAAAATTAATTCCTCCTAAATCATCTAAGTATTTATATTCCATTAAAGATTATGATAATTTTGAATTTCTCTCTCCTGTTAATCCTTGGAATGTGCAAACTCAATTTAAAGCTGATTTTGATAAATTAAAAACATTAGAAGTAACCTTAACAAAGGGGCAAATCATTTTTATTCCTGCATATTGGTGGTATAGTATTTGGTTTCAAGAAAATACCAGTTTAGTATGTTTCAAATATAAAACTTATATGAATAATATAGCGATATCCAACCATTTGTTAGTTAATTTACTCCAAACTCAAAATGTAAAGAGAGAAATTGCAAAGAAAAAAAATATAGTGGAAAAAACAAGTGAAGAAGAGAGTATGCCTTAGTAAAAACTCTAATCTAACCAATATATATATGAAGTATTTAACATCAAAAATGAATGTTTTTATATTGGTTGTTATTTTGTCATTTACTTTAGATAATGTATTATTTCAATGTGCCATTCCTACACCAAATACATTCATAAATAATTTTGTTCATCATATCATTTCTATGTATTTATGGTTTGGTTCACTAATTTTCGGCAATTATTTATATCATTTACTATTCTTATGTGTTGTATTAGTTTTTCAATATTATAATAAATGGAAATGTCCTATTACTATTGAATACAATAAACAATGTGGATTTAATTTGAAAGAACACCATAAAGATATAATTTATTGGATAAATAAAAATATATTTGAAAAGATACCTTATTATACATTTTTAAAATTACTATTTGTTTATGATATTTACAAATTATTGCTTCATTATAAATAAAAATTGATTAATAATAATATTAAATACTATTTTACATTATTATTATTATGTCTGTGCAATATAAAATATTGGTTAATGATCGGAATTATATTGATTGGAATTTATTTGATGCATTATCTCTCAATGAAATAGAAAAACTGTCCATCAATCCTGCATCAAATAAATTATTTTCCAGTGATATTTTTGAAATCAAAGACGATAAGGTTAATATTCTCCATTCAAGTGTTAGGTGTATGCCATCGATTCCAGGTATATTAGTATTAAAAGGTAATAAAAGTTATGGAAAGATTAAAGATAAATTTCTTTATAAATGTATCCCTGATGACCGACGGTTTCCTGAGTTTTTGATGCCTTTTAATGTTAAATTGGGATTTTCCAAAAATATAGATAATAAGTATATTGTGTTTAAATATAATAATTGGGACGGAAAACATCCACAAGGCACCATCGTAAGTGTGTTAGGTGATGTTGATGTATTATCCAATTTTTATGAATACCAACTTTATTGTAAAAGTTTATATGCATCTATTCAAGAATTTAATAAAGCAGTCAGTAATAAATTAAAGAAAAAAACAGCTCCAGAATTCATTTCATCTATGATTTCCAAATATAATCTTAAAGATCGAACAAACGAACCTGTTTATAGTATTGATTCACAAGAAACTACGGATTATGATGATGCATTTAGTATTACAAATGTAGGTAATAATTCTTATATAATTAGCATTTATATTTCAAATGTTCCTCTTTGGATGGAGGAACTAGAGTTATGGAATTCCTTTTCAGAGAGAATTTCTACTATATATTTACCTGATCGAAAACGACCTATGATGCCACTGTCTCTATCGAATTGTGTGTGTAGTTTATGCGAACAAGAAATTCGATTGGCATTTGGAATCGATATTACTATCAAAGATAATGAAATTATTGGATATTGTCTTGATAATTCCTATATAAAAGTTTATAAAAATCATGTATATGAGAGCAAGGAATTAAAAGAAGATCCTAATTATAAATTAATGTTTAAAGTAGTAACAGAATTGTCCAAAGATTATAAATATTTAAAAAAAATAAATGATAGTCATGATATGGTAGCCTATTTAATGATTTTAATGAATTACTATACTTCTCGGGATATGGTTAGATATAATAACGGTATCTATCGTTCCGTTTCTTTTAATAAAGATTATAAAATAGATGAGACCTTACCGGATAATGTGAATAATTTTCTTAGAATATGGAATAGTTCATGTGGTCAATATGATTTATATGATGAGAGAAAATGTCATGAAATGTTGGACTTGGAATCCTATATACATTGCACTTCACCTATTAGAAGATTAGTAGATTTATTAAATATGGCAAAATTACAAAAAAATATGAAAATGGTTAATTATGGTGAAACATTTGATATATTTTATGATAATTGGACAAACCGTTTAGAATATATTAACACTACAATGAGAGCAATTCGGAAAATACAAAGCGATTGTAATTTACTTCATTTGTGTTCAACAGATCAAAAAGTATTGGAAACAGAATATGATGGTTATGTATTTGATAAAATTATTAGAAATGATGGATTATATCAATATATAGTTTATCTTGAAGATTTAAAATCTGTTTCACGAATTACATCTCGATTTGATTTGATAAATTTCCAGAAATATAAATTTAAAGTATATGTATTTCATGAAGAAGCAACTTTGAAGAAAAAAATAAGATTACATATTTTATTATAATTTCTAATTGAAATAAATTTAAACATAAAGAGATTGATTTGTAGCTATAAATTTTAATGTTAATTCTGGTATTTCTTGTAGTTTATGAAGTAGTTCAACATTTCCCAAATATTCTGCTACATTTTTTAATTCATTTGCTATATTATTAATTTTAAGAATTGCTTTAATAAATTCTCCTGTAAATATTTCATATTGATTTTCACATGATTGTATTACAAATTTACAAGTTCCTTCATCATGGGAATTACACCAATCATGAATAGGAACGACTAATTCATAGGAAATTTCCAAATTATCAGAATTTTTTTCTTGTAGTCTACATTCTTCTGTAATATATTCGTCATATACTTGGTTTAATAAATTGACTGAATCTATTAATTCACAATGAATTGACAATTTGGAAGCATCATATATTTTAACTTCATCTTTTACTCTTATATTACTAAAACAGCTTAATAAAGCTGCAATATCAATAGCAGATAAATTTTCAAATTGATTTAATTTAAAGAAATAGTCAATAAAAGCCAGACAATGAGTTTCCTGTATATAGGTTGCACATATTCCTTTTTCGGATACTTTATTATCATGATCTAGAAATGACATGTTCTGAAGAAATATTGATTTTTCATTATAAGCAAGTAAGAAATAATCATTCAAGTTTTTAATATAACATTCGTGTTTATTTATCTCATTTTCTAATTTTATTAATGAATCATATTGTTGTAACTCATTTTTGAATTGCTTATTACCATTTTCAATTTGTTCTAATGTTTTTTGAATTTGTTTTCTAACTTTTTGTTTACTAGTTTTAATGTCTTCAGTAAGTTTATAATATTGTTCGTATTTATCTTTATTTTTAATAACAGAATCATACACCGGATTTTGGAGTTTATTATTATAATCTATTTTTAATTCATCTAATTTATTTTCATAAGATTTAATTTCCGTTGCAATCTCGCCAAAACACATGCTTTTAGATGCAAAATCCAGTGTATTATTATTATATTGATGGAAATTTAATATCAAATTATAGGAAATTTGAAATTTGGATTGTAATGATTGTGGTTTTCCATTCAATAAATTTTTGTAATCAAATGTATATGGTAAGGAAAACATGTTATTTAAATGAATTACATGTCCAATTGTATCTAAACCTCTTCTGCCTGCTCTTCCTGCCATTTGAGTATATTCATGAGGGTATAATAGTCTCATATTTGAGCCATTGAATTTATCAAATCCAGTAAATATGACGGTCTTAGTTGGCATATTAATTCCTACTGCGAATGTTTCAGTTGCAAATAAAAGCTTAATATACCCTTTTGCAAATAATAATTCAATCATTTCCCGGAAAATAGGCATAACTCCCGAATGGTGAATTGCAATACCTTTTTCTAGTAATTTAATAATAAAATCAAATTCAGGTAAGTTAGTATATTCTTTATGATTAGGAAGTTTTCTTAGAATCTGTTTACATTCATGTCTTATGGTAGATGGAACAGTGGATTCTTCATCGAATAAAGAAACATTTATACATTCAGCAAATTTTTCAACACCTTTTCGTGAAAATACAAAGCAAATTGCAGGTAACATATTATTTTTATTTAAATATTTGGTAATTTCGTTTAAAACAAAGGAAGGTTTAATAAAACAATTATTTTTTTTTATATAATCGAGTAATTTCCTAACTTTTTCATAGTTATCTTCATGGAATAGTTTATTATTATCTTTGATTTCAATTGGTTTGTGTAAAAATCCGTTTATAAATTTTATAAATTCTTTATCTTTAATATTTTTAAATGGTCCTTGGGGCATAGTTGTATAAAGATAATGTTTTAATGGAACAACTCTATGGTTTGTTGGAGCTAAATAAACAGTTTTTTTGTTAATTTCATCGGATTTTACATCTTCAATCCATTTTGCAAATTCTTCTGGTTTATCAATGGTTGCAGATAACATAACTAATTGCACATGATTAGGTAAAAACATGATTGTTTCTTCCCATACTTTGCCTCTATCGGCATCATTAATATAATGAACTTCATCAAATACTACTGCTCCTAATTCGCTATGAAAATCCATTTCAAATTGAAGAGGCACATTAGAATTATCAGTTTTTTTTTGTAAGAGTGTGTTTCTTAAAATTTCTGTGGTCATAATTAAAACATCAGCTTCAGGGTTAAACTTAATATCGCCTGTTAAAATACCAAAACTAATATTAGGAAATTTTTCTGAAAATTCATGAAATTTTTGATTAGATAATGCTTTTATTGGAGATGTATATATTACTTTTTTTCCTTTACCAACTAAATATTCTATAGCAAATTCAGCTGGTAAAGTTTTGCCACTCCCGGTGTGTGCTGTTATTAAAATGTGATTTTCTTCTACAATAGCTTTTATAGCATATTTTTGAAAATCACTTAATTCAAAAGGAAATTTTTCAAAATATTCTTTAATTTGTTCATTAGAAGGAAACTTGTCTTTACAAACGAAAACCATGATTAATATGAATAATATAATTTTTATATCTTTAATTGGATTCAATTTTTATTTTTGTAAAAAAAATAATATATTTTTATTATAGTAATGCAATTAATAAATGACTATAAATTGTTACATAAAATAGGTAAAGGATCATATGGAGAAGTATGGAAAGCTATGCAAATTTATAAAAAAAAACATGTAGCTATAAAAATAGAAAAAAAATCTTCCAAAAATACTTTGAAATATGAAACTACTATATTGCGTTATTTAAAAGATTTTGATAATATAGTAAAAATAAAATGTTATGGAGAAACAGCTAGTTATAATTTTTTAATAATGGAATTATTAGGTTGTCAGGTAGATGAATTTTATAATAGATCAATTTTACAAGCAAAAAATTGGATGGGATTAATAAGGAAAGTTGGATTACAAATGTTATTTTCAATAAAAAATATTCATAGTTATGGTATAATTCATAGGGATATTAAACCAGGTAATTTTTTAATAGATCTGTCTAGTGATAAAATAAAATTAATAGATTTTGGATTATCTAAACAATATATTGATAAAAATGGATTACATAAACCGAACAAGAATCATGAGTCTATAACGGGAACATTAAGATATGTAAGTATTAATATACATAATGGGGAAGAACCAAGTCGTAGAGATGATATAATATCAATGGTATATATTTTATTTTATTTGTATTTAGGTAAATTACCTTGGCAAGGTTTAAAAATAGACAATTTAAAAGAAAAAGAAATGGAGATGTTGAAAATAAAAAAAGAATTTTTAACCACGATGAAAGGCAATAAGGAAGTTCCGTTAAAATTATTAGAGTTGGGCGAATATGTAAATAACTTGACTTATGAAGAAGAACCTGATTATGATTTTATTGTTTTTTTATTAAAAACAATTACCTAAACTACTTAAAGCTTACCTATTACATGTGTATATAATGAGTTCAGAGTCTAATGCTGTCACATCTGCTACGCTTTATACTGGCCGTGTAAAGTGGTTTAATAATAAGGCCGGGTATGGTTTTATTACAGTAGTTTCTACACCCGAATCTAGTGAGGTTGAAAAGAACACCGATGTTTTTACTCATCATAGTTCTATCCAGGTAAAAGAGGAACAATACAAGTATCTTGTTCAAGGTGAGTATGTTCAATTTTCTTTGACTACAGTTGAGGATAGTGATCACAAGTATCAAGCTCAGACTGTTTCTGGTATTGCAGGAGGGCAACTTCTTTGTGAGACCCGAAATGAGGTTCGTGCTTCTGCTCCTCGTCGTCCAGCTTCTCGTCCTCCTAGGTCTACATCTGATCGCGATAGTCGTCCTCAATACCGAGGCTCAGGTCCTCGGGAAGGTGGTCGTGATGATGAGGAGTGGGTTTTAACCAGGAGAAAGACTGCATCTCGCCGCCCTGGAAATCGTTCTGAACAAACCAGATAAATAATAAATAATATTAAATTAATAATTTTTAATTTTTATAAATTAATTCAAATACTTTTAACAATTTATAAAAATTAGTTTAAAGATACTACATATATGTAATATATATAATGAGTGGTATTGAAACAGAACAAATGAACGAAGTTGTTGAGGAGTGTCAAATTGATAATCAATTTACAGCTATTTTATCTACTTTATCCCAATTTAAGGTGCAAATTACTGCATTGTCTAACCAATTAAAAAGTTTGGAAAAGACTGTAAAAAAGGAAATTAAGCAACATAAAAAGGAAGTAACAAAGAAGATGTCCAAGGGTAATAGAAAGCCTTCTGGATTTGCAGCTGCATCACCAATTTCGAATGATTTATGTGATTTTATGGGTAAGGATCATGGTAGCGAGATTGCTAGAACAGAAGTAACCAAATTTATTTGCAGTTACATTAAGCAAAATTCTCTTACTACAGATGAGAATAACCGAGTCATTAAGCCTGATTCAAAGCTACATGAATTACTTGGAACTGATGAAAATACACAAGTCACTTATTTTAATATTCAAAGATTTATGAATAAACACTTTATCAAAAATAAACCAAAGGATAATACTGCAACTAAATAATTATTAATTTATTATTTAAAAATAAAATATTAAATAATATATGTCTTTAGTAGATTTTTACATTGATATGAATAAAGTATGTGTTTTTAGTAAAACAACCTGCGGATTTTGTAACAAAGCTAAACAATTATTAGAAACTTGTAACATACAACCTTTAGTTTTTGAATTGGATACAATGCAAGAAGGTTCAATTTTACATGAGAATCTAATTTCAAAAACTAATCACAAAACAGTGCCTAATATTTTCATTAATGGCACACATATAGGGGGGTATAGTGAACTTGAAAATTTATTTAAAAGTGGTAAATTATCCATTATGACACAAACCTTTAAATATATTTGTAGTTTTTGTGGAAAGGAATCTCAAACCAAAGATTTAGAAGCATGTATGTGCTTTCAAAAAACTACAGATGACTGGGGAATGCCTTATTAAAAATATTTAAAGAGTAAATAGTAGTATATATAATGGAACAAGTTAGAACACATACATTATGGTTGACGATGAAAGAATATAAAAAATGGTCAAAAAATAAATATTCAAATATAGTTTTAAATAACGATAAAACCAAAACTAGAACTCATATTTATTTTGAATAAAATTGATTTAAAATAATTTCTATTTTTAAATCAATATAATACAATAATGAAGACAGAAGAGTTTAATGATACAACTATTATTATTGGACAAAATGCCCAAGAAAATTGGGATATTATTAATTTTAATTGTGATTATATTTGGTTACATTTAAATTCATTTCCATCTTGTCATGTAATAATACAGGATAATAATCCAGATGAAGATGTTTTAGCTTATGCAGCAACCTTATGTAAAAATAATACTAAATATAAAAATTTAAAAAACTTAAAAATTTGTTATACAAAATGTAATAATTTAAAAAAAGGTAATGAAACGGGAAGTGTTATTTATAAAAGTAAACGACAAGTAAACACTATAACTATTTAAAATTAAAAATAAAATTGAAATACTTTTACAGATTTATTATTTTTTATAATTTCTCTCAACATGGAAGACATTGATCTATTTATTAAACGACTTCAAGAAGAACAGGAAATTAAAGATTTTTTGGAAAAGAATATTTATCCCAAATCTTTATCAAAATGTCTTGCTAATCCATATCGAATGGAAAAATTTCCAGAATTAAAACCATCAAAAGCATTAGAATTTAAAGTTGAAAATATAGAAAATATCGATGTTAATATTAAAAGCACATTTGATAAATTAAATCAGTTTGAAAATCAAATAAAAGAATTAATAGAGAGAGAAAATGAAGAGAAAAGGGAACATCGAGAAAATAGTTGTCCTATTTGTTTAGAAGAATTTAAACCTACTAGTTATTTTATGCCTCCATGTGGACATAAAATATGTTTACATTGTTTTACAAGAAATATGATAAAAAATCAATCTACAGGAGGATATTGTTGTTTATGTAGAGAGAAAATAATACCTAAATTATAAATAAAACAATTTAAATAATTTATTTGTATTTAAATAATGATTATATTTGACTACATAAAATTTTGTAATTTATTAAAAACATTACCAGATGATATTATTCGAGAAAATATTATACCTTACACTCTTGAATGTCAACCTAAGCATTTATGTGATGATATAAAATCTTATTATTTAGCTAAAACTTATTTATATGATTTATATTATAATAGATGGAAACATATATTTTATTACGAAGATAATGCCGATATAAATTGGCTTTCTAATGATATGTTAGGATTTTTTAATGAAAATATTGCTACTATGAATGGATATACTGATAATCATTTAAAAAAATGGAGAAGATTATTTTTTTTTCAAGATAAAAGTGATTTAGTTATTATCGATTTTTTGAATAATTATAAATGTCGTAATTGTATTAAAGATGTAAATCTGCAATTAGGTGTGTTAACCCAGACTGAGCGGGAAGAATTTATTGAATTCGTTAAAACATAATTATATCTATTTTCAAGAGTTCAAAATGTTTATGTAGAGAGAAAATAATACCTAAAATATAAATATAACAATTTAGATTAAATTTAATATTTTTTTATTATATATGCCAAAAAAAACTTCAATGCGTAAAAAAAGAGGAGCCGGTAATGCCCAAGATAAACATATGTCTGAAAAAAAGGATATGGATTTAAAAAAATATCAAAAAAATATGATTGCAATGGAAAAAATGAAATCAAAAGGAAAATATTTACCACCAGAATATGAAGGTCCTCAAAGTTATTTTGCAATTGATGGTATAGAAATAGATCCTATAACCCGTGAAGATATGGTAAGAACTGGAAACACTACCTATACTGATGTTACTAAAATGCAAAGACAATTGTTTGGTGATCCTAT
>Ga0075476_10001404_pt1 | contig 11350 bp, 14 predicted proteins | sample DEB08_DNA_5_FD_76339 | JGI IMG/M metagenome (GOLD analysis project Ga0075476, IMG submission 76339) | Aqueous microbial communities from the Delaware River and Bay under freshwater to marine salinity gradient to study organic matter... | ecosystem: Environmental > Aquatic > Marine > Coastal ...
ACATGGATGGGACAGGTGGGGGATGTATGTTCAAGACAGCCTACAAATAAACGGAAGTCTTCCCCCAAAAGCCAGTTTTTCAACGGTTTATTACCTCACGATTCATCTGCCTGCTCCTCAAACCGATAAACCCCGTGTATGCCCTCAATACGCTTTATCCGGTCGATCAAGCGACGCAGATGGTCCAGGTCATGAACGAACAGGACCAGATTCCCCTCAAAGACACCATCGTCGGTCGAAATAGTGATGGATCGGATGTTTGTCTTGAGATTCTTGGAGATGACCTGAGTAAGGTCGTTCAGGATACCGACACGATCCTCCCCCATCACCCGAAGCGCAGCAATGAATTGTACGTCCTTCTGCCGGCTCCACTCGACTGATATGATGCGGTCGGCCCGGTTCAGGATCAGATTGGGCGCATTGCGGCAACTGATGCGGTGGATCTTTATGGTGCCTGTTCGGGACAGATAGCCGAATACGGAGTCTCCCGGTATCGGGCTGCAACATGTTGCGTAATCCGTGGCAATATCGGAATGCAACTCCCCGTCAATCATCAGAGCGGGTTTTCCCGTGGTCTGGGCGCTGTCCATGAACGACTCGTACTGTAGCCGTAAGGTGTCCTCCTCAGACTTGGTCTCCTCTTCCCTTTGCGCCGACTGTACCGACTTGATGAACTCGTTCACATCGTAGAGCCCAGAACCCATCTCATAGAAGAGCTGGTCCAGGTTGGGAAACTTGAGGCGCGTAGCTACCCGCGCCAGTTCCTGGTCTGAGATCGAAAGACCAGCTCGTGCCGAGCGCTTATCCCACAGGTCTCGACCATGAATCTGGGCCTCTCGTCGCTTCTGATTGGTCCAATGGCGAATCCGTGAGCGCGCCTTCTGGGTGACAACGAATTTGATCCAATCCGGGTTGGGCGTCTGCTTTTTGGAGGTGATGATTTCCACCTGGTCCCCGCTCTTGAGTACGTGGGAGAGTGGGACCATTTTCCCGTTCACCTTGGCTCCTATACAGTGAGAGCCTACCTGCGTGTGCACCAGGTAGGCAAAGTCAACGGGAGTCGCCCCTACCGGCAGCGTGAACAGATCGCCTCGGGGTGTGAAAATGTAGATTTCCTCATCATAGAGATGGAGCCGGAAGTCCCGCACGAAATCAGTAGCTGTTTCCGACTGCGGATCTTCCAACAAGTCGCGCACCCAGGTCAGCAACTCGTCCATCTCCTCATCGTTCTTCTTCATCCCCTCCTTGTACTTCCAGTGGGCTGCAACGCCCTTTTCGGCAACCTCGTGCATCTCCCGCGTACGGATCTGTATTTCAACGCGCCGCCCCTGGGGTCCCAGGACGGTCGTGTGCAGGCTTTGATATCCGTTCGACTTGGGTACTGATATGAAATCGCGGAAACGCTCCGGAATAGGTTTGAACAGGTCCGTAATGACCGAATACACCCGCCAGCAATCCTCTTTGCCTTTCGGACCTTCCCCTTCCAGCACGATACGGATAGCAAAAATGTCGTAGATCTCCTTGAGCGGCTTGTCCTGCCGCTTCATTTTCCTGTAGATGGAATAGAGGTTCTTGGACCGTCCGTAGATATCGAAGGTGAATCCATCATCCTCGAGTCGATTGCGAAGCGGCTCAATGAAGCCAGCTATGTAGCTTTCCCTTTCACTCTGGCTATTCCTCAGGCCCGTCGTTATCTCCTTATACTCGTCCGGATGTATGTAAGCCAGAGAAAGGTCTTCAAGCTGGTTTTTGAGCGAATTGAAGCCGAACCGATGCGCGAGGGGCGCGAACAGGTTCAGCGTTTCGCTGGCTATCCGCAGCTGCTTGTGAACGGGCAGCGACTCCAGCGTCTGCATGTTATGTAGACGATCGGCAAACTTGACAAAGATGACCCGGATGTCCGACGCCATCGAGAGCATGAGCTTGCGCACGTTCTCGGCCTTGGTCACGTCCCGCGTCTCGAAGGCCCCGGACATCTTGGTCAACCCGTCGATGATCTGTGCCAGGCGCTCACCGAAGGCCTCCCGTATGAAGTCCAGGGAGATCTCCGTGTCTTCCACAACATCATGCAGAAGCGCCGCGGCCACGCCTACATCATCAAATCCAATCTGCTCGACATAAATCCTGGCCACCGCCAACGGGTGTGCGACATACAACTCACCTGAAGCCCGACGATCGTTGCGATGGGCCCAATAGCTGACGCGGAATGCACGGCGAATGAATTCCTCGTCCACCGACGGCAAGTGGACACGGCACAGCTCGAGTAACTCCTCGAGCAGCACGGCATACTGGGTCTCGACACGGAGGTCACTGCCCTTCAATATGGCGGAGGTTTCGATCATGATTGGACATCTTTATACCTCCATCCCCCCGGCTGTTCCTTTTTGATGGCGAAAGCGAGCCAACAAAAAAGGGGCGGGCGCCCATGGCGCCCGCCCCTCAATCTGTACCGGAAGACGGGTGCCACTCAGGCATCCGCATCCTTCTTCTCTTCGCTATCCGAATCGTCAGCAGCTTCCTCGGCTGCCGGTGCCTCTTCAGCAGCAGGCGCTTCTTCGGTAGCGACAGCTTCCTCAGCCACCGGTGCTTCTTCAGTAGCAGCAGCTTCCTCAGCGGCCGGTGCCTCTTCAGCAGCAGGCGCTTCTTCGGTAGCAGCAGCTTCCTCGGCGGCCGGTACCTCTTCAGCAGCCGGTGCTTCTTCGGTAGCGGCAGCTTCCTCGGCTGCCGGTGCTTCTTCAGCAGCGCCTACCTCAGAAGCCGGCGCAGACGCTGCCTTGCCGGAACCGCCACTGCGACGACCACCCGAGCGACGCGTCTTCTTGCTCGAGTCATTGCTCGAACCGAACGGCTTGACGTCGTTGAAATCAACGAACTCGATCATGGCCATTTCAGCCGAGTCGCCCGCACGCTGTCCTAGCTTGACAATGCGCAGGTACCCGCCCGGACGGTCCTTGATCTTGTCGGCAATCTCTGTGAAGAGCTCGGTCACAGCGTGCTTGTCCTGCAGGCGACGAAACACCTCACGACGGTTATGCGTGCTGTCTTCCTTCGCACGGTTGATTACCGGCTCAGCGAACTGACGCAGGGCCTTCGCCTTCGTCAGTGTAGTTGTGATTCGCTTGTGACGGATAAGCGCCGTAGACAGAGCGGCAAGCGTCGCTTTGCGATGCGACGCTGTGCGTCCAAGCTTGAATCCTTTTTTCTGGTGTCTCATGGTATTGAATCAATTGTCGTCCACCAGGGACGCTTGGCTTATCCTTTGACGTCTTCGAGGAATCGATCGACATCCATGCCGAACGACAGATTGCGCTCTTCAATGACCGCCATCAGTTCCTGGAGTGACTTGCGACCGAAGTTGCGGAACTTGAGCATCTCGGACTCTTCGCGACGTACAAGGTCGCCAATGGTCTTAATGTTGGCCGCTTTCAGGCAGTTATGGGCCCGTACGGACAGATCCAACTCGTCAACCGATTGGTTGAGGAGCTCGCGAACCCGCTGTACTTCTGCGTCGACCTCTTTCTCTTCCTCCGTTGGCTGGGGCTCCTGGTCCATTTTGATGAACAGGTTGACGTGGTCACGCATGATCTGCGCGGCCGCAGCCAGAGCGTCTTCAGGAAGGACAGAACCATCCGTGGACACCTCAATGGTGAGGGCTTCAAAATCGATCTTTTCGCCCACGCGGGTCTGGTTGACCGTGTAGCGCACGTTCTTGATGGGCGTGAAGATGGCATCCATCGCCACTACGCCGATCGGGTCATCTGCGCGTTTGTTCTCATCGCCCGGTACGTAACCACGCCCGCGTTCCATGCGGAGCTCCACCGAAAAACTGGTGCCTTCCGATACGGTTGCGATGTGATGGTCCGGGTTCAGGACCTCGTAGTCACTGGTGGCGTCAGCAATATTCTTGGCCGTCCAGGCACCGGGGCCTTTCACGATGAAGCTGATATTCCCGTCTGCTCCCTCGTTGGAACGGAACCGGACACCTTTGAGGTTCAGGATGATGTCAGCAACGTCTTCCGTCACCCCTTCGAGGGTGGAGAATTCGTGCTGCACACCGTCAATCTTTACCGCCGTGATGGCAATCCCCTGAAGGGAAGACAGCAGCACACGACGAAGGGCGTTACCAATCGTTACCCCGAAACCGCGCTCCAGCGGCTGTATGACAAAGCGTCCATACGTTTCGGTTGTCTCTTCCAGTTCGACACCGTCGGGCATCTGGATCGAGTAAGTACTCATAGCAGAATGATCTCTGATAAGTGATCTGAATGCAATGCGCCGTGCCAATGATGCGGCTCCGGCCCATCGCCCGTAGAAGAATCAGGACGGATTACTTGGAGTAGAGCTCGACGATGAGCTGCTCCTTGATGTTCTCCGGGATATCCTCACGGTTGGGGTAATCGAGGAACTTGCCCTGCAGAAGCTTGTGATCCACTTCTAGCCAAGGGAAGACCTTGCGCGTACGCTCCATGGCGTCGGAGACGAGCGACAAATTGCGGCTCTTCGGACGCATGGCGATGATGTCTCCACTGCGGAGCTGTGCCGACGGAATGTTCACCACACGTCCGTTGACCATGATGTGACCATGGTTGACCAACTGACGGGCCTGACGGCGGGTGCGAGCGAAACCGAGACGGAAGACCGTGTTGTCGAGACGCGCCTCGAGGAATTTCAACAGGTTCTCACCCGTTACACCTTTCTTGCTGGCGGCTTTCTCGAAGGTCTTGCGGAATTGACGCTCAAGCACACCATACGTGTACTTCGCTTTCTGCTTTTCCTTCAGCTGAACGGCGTAATCGCTTTCCTTGCGGCGACGGTTACGACCGTGTTGCCCCGGGGGATGGGGTTTGCGCTCGAGCGCTTTGGAAGGGCCGAAAATCGGCTCCTTGAAGCGGCGCGCGATTTTCTGTTTGGGGCCTCTGTAACGGGCCATATGTCTTTACCTCTCGTTTAGGGAGTTACCTGAACGTATGGGCGCTTTTCCGCTGCCCATAGCCGGGCTTAGTCCCGAACCACTGCTTCCGCAGAAGCAGATCGTACCGTTCGCGTCAGACGCGGCGGCGTTTCGGGGGCCGGCAGCCATTGTGGGGAACAGGAGTGACGTCGCGGATCGTGGCAATCTCAAGGCCTACAGCCGAGAGGGCACGAACAGCAGACTCACGACCGGATCCGGGACCTTTTACGAATACTTCCACGCGACGCAGACCGAGGTCGTGGGCTTCTTTGCCAGCAGCCGAAGCGGCTACCTGTGCAGCGTAAGGGGTGTTCTTACGGCTGCCCTTGAAACCCATCTTGCCCGAGCTGGCCCAGGAAATCGTATTCCCGTACTGATCCGTGAGCGTGATTTGCACGTTGTTGAACGTGGCCTTGATGTGAGCCTGTCCATTGGACTCAACAACCACATTCTTCTTGCGTGCGCGTCCTCCGCCCCGTTGTCTTTTAGCCATGGTGTTTTGGGATGGTTGAACTGTCCTGCCAGATGGCAGGGATGAACATTACTTGCGCGGTGCGGCCTTCTTGCCGGCTACCGTCTTCTTCTTGCCCTTGCGGGTACGTGCGTTGGTCTGCGTACGCTGACCACGAACAGGAAGTCCGCGACGATGACGCAAGCCGCGGTAGCAGCCGATGTCCATCAGACGCTTGATATTCAGCTGGATCTCGGTGCGCAGGTTACCCTCGACGACGTACTCGTCCTCGATGAGTTTGCGGATGGCCTTGGTCTGGGCTTCCGTCCAGTTTTCCGGACGTTCGTCCGGGTCGACATCACAGCGCGTGAGAATCTCGATGGCGCGGGGACGACCGACTCCAAAGATGGCGGTCAGGGCGATTTCACCCCGCTTTTTGACGTTAAGGTCTTGTCCTGCAATTCGTGGCATGGGTCCAACGATAGAGCGCGGAATACGGCACGAAGCCTATCCCTGACGCTGTTTGTGTTTCGGGTTCTTCTTGTTGATCACGTAAACGCGGCCTTTACGACGAACGATCTTGTCGTCTGAACTGCGTTTTTTGACACTTGCACGCACTTTCATGTCAATCAGGGGTGTTTTGACAGCGCCTCTCGACGCTGATCCATTTTTGGTTCTAGCCGATGTGTTACGCACCGGTTACCGGCGGGTTCACAACGCAAATGTGAAGGTTTATTGCAGGAGAACGCTCATTTATAGCGATACACAATACGCCCCTTGGACAGGTCGTACGGTGAGAGCTCTACTTTTACACGGTCGCCTGGCAGGATCTTGATGAAGTACATCCGCATCTTGCCGGACAGAAGACCCAAGATCTCATGCCCGTTTTCAAGGCGAACACGGAACTGAGCATTCGGGAGTGCTTCAATCACTTCGCCATCTTGTTCGATGGGCTTCTGCTTAGCCATAAACTGCTGTGGAGGTCTGTTCGTAGGGTAGCTCGTCGAGGGCTTCCTCGATGTAGCGGAAAGTGGTCAGGACGTCGGCTTCGCCTGGGCGAACCGCAATCATGTGTTCGTAGTGTGCCGATGGCAACGAATCAGTCGTTTTCACCGTCCAGCCGTCCCCATCTGTACGGACAGCGGCCGAGCCACGGTTGATCATGGGCTCGATACACACGGTCAATCCGGACTTGAGCTTTCTGCCACTGCCGGGGCGACCAAAATTGGGCACCTGCGGATCCTCGTGCAGATTCCGACCGATTCCGTGGCCTACAAGGTCTTTGACAACGCCGTAGCCCCGCGCCTCACAATGACTCTGCACCGCAGCGCCGATGTCTCCCAGACGCTTCCCCGTTGTTGCCTGCCCGATGGCCAGCATCAAGGCTTCGTAGGTGGTCGTCAGGAGCGCACGCGTGTCGTCTGAGATCTGACCAACGGCAAACGTGTAGGCGCTGTCACCATAGAAACCATCCAGGTAGACACCGCAGTCTGCGGAGAGGATATCCCCTTCTTGCAGCGGTTCGTCGGTCGGAATGCCGTGAACAACCTGGTCATTGACCGAGGTGCAGAGCGTGGCTGGAAAAACGAGGCTGCCGACCTTGTAGCCTTTGAAAGCCGGTTCGGCACCATGGTCGCGGATGTACTCTTCAGCAATCCGGTCCAACTCCTTGGTGGTCACGCCCGGAGCAATGCGGGAAGCCACCTCACCCAGCGTCCGTCCGACCAGGTCGGCGGATGCCTTCAGACGGGCAATATCCTTGTCGCTCTTGAGGTGGACCATTACTTCAGACTATCGACGTCCGCGGACACGACCGGACTTCATGAAACCGTCGTAGTGACGCATGAGCAAGTGGCTCTCGACCTGCTGCAGGGTATCGAGGGTAACACCCACGAGAATGAGCAGTGAGGTTCCGCCAAAGAACTGGGCGAAGCCATAGGTCACTCCAAACTGGATGGCGAAGGCCGGGAAAATGGCTACGAGACCAAGGAAAATCGACCCAGGCAGCGTGATGCGCGTCAGGATGTTGTCGATGAACTCGGAGGTCTGCTTACCTGGGCGGATACCCGGAACGAAGCCGCCCTGGCGCTTCATCGTATCCGCCATCTCCTTCGGGTTCACGGCAATGGCCGTGTAGAAGTAGGTGAAGAACACACAGATCACGAAGAAGATGGACGAATACCCCCAGCTGGAGATATCGGTAAAGAAAACGCCCATCTGCTGCATGAAGGCAGAATCCGGAAACATGGTCGCAAACGTAGCGGGGACGAACATGATGGACTGAGCGAAGATAATGGGCATGACCCCCGCTGCGTTGACCTTGAGGGGCAGGTACTGTGTCGAACCCCCGTAGACCTTGCGACCAACCACCCGCTTGGCATACTGCACCGGGACGCGACGCGTACCCTGAGTCACCAATACGACGCCCGCCGTAACCAGACCAAGCACCGCGATCTCCAGGAGGAAGATGAACAGGTTGCTGGACAATTCGAACTCGTTGAGCAGGGAGGTCGGAAGGAACGCGACGATCCCGATCATGATGATCAGGGAAATCCCGTTCCCGATACCGTTTTCAGTGATGCGCTCACCCAGCCACATGACGAACATGGTACCGGAGGTGAGGACGATGACCGTCGAGATCATGAAGAAGGTCTCTCCGATCACGATGGCTTGTCCCGTCGCGCCGTACTGAAGGTTGATGGCAAAGCCGATGGACTGAAGCGCTGTTACCAGGATGGTGCCGTACCTGGTCAGCTGGGTGATCTTGCGACGTCCCTCCTCTCCTTCGCGTTGGAGCTTCTGGAAGTACGGTACCACGGCGCCCATGAGCTGGATCACGATCGAGGCCGTGATGTACGGCATGATGCCCAGCGCGAAGATACCGGCAGCACTGAACGCGCCACCAACGAACAGGTCGAGCAAGCCCAGGAGGTTATTCGGATCGGCACTCGCATTGATCTCCGCCAGCGCACTGGCGTCTACCCCGGGCAGGGTGACAAAGGCGCCGAGGCGATAGATGACCAGCAGGCCGACCGTATACAGGATGCGTCGGCGAAGCTCCTCAATCTTCCAGATGTTGCGGATACTTTCAGTAAATCCAGCCATGATGGTGTTGCGTCAGGCCCTCTTGGCGGGCCGGGTTCGGGTTGCCAGTGGAATCGATACGGAGGACGGCGTCCTAGAGGACGTCTGCCGTTCCTCCAGCTTTCTCGATTTTCTCCTTCGCCGTCTTGCTGTATGCATGTGCCTTGATGTTGAGCGCAACATCAATATCGCCACCGCCCAATACTTTGACGAGCTCCCCTTTGCCGATAAGGCCCTTGGAGCGAAGTACATCAGGCGTGATCTCGGCGGATGCCTCGACGGCGCCCGAAGCGACCAGATCGGCCAGCTTCGACACGTTCACGGCATGATACTCTGTCCGGAATGGGTTCTTGAATCCGTACTTGGGAATACGGCGCTGAAGGGGCATCTGTCCCCCTTCGAACCAGACCGGAATTTTACCACCGCTGCGCGCTTTCTGACCCTTGTTTCCTTTGGTTGCCGTGTGACCACCGTAGCCGGAGCCTTGGCCACGACCAATGCGCTTGCGGGATTTCGTAGCCCCTTTTGCGGGCTTCAGATTGGAAAGATCCATGATATTGCTACAATCGCCCTACCCATGGCAGGACTCGCTTGTTGTTGGAAAATCTGTTCAGACCGGACCGAGACCTGATTCAGGCGTCCTCGATACGGACCAAGTGGGATACTTTTGCCAGCATGCCGCGGATACGGGGGCTGTCATCGTGTTCCACCGTTTGATTGAGGCGACGAAGGCCCAGGGCCGCAACAACTTTTTTCTGCTGTGCCGTGCGTCCGATGGCGCTTCGTACCTGTGTAATCTTGAGCTTGGCCATTGATATATACGTTCAAATGGGGTGGCTGGCCGTCGGGAGTCTTCCCTCGGGCACGGCGATTATCCCTCGAATACGCGAGTGAGGGGTACCTGTCGGCGTTTTGCTACCTCCATGGGATCCTCCAAATTACGAAGAGCATCCATGGTGGCGCCCACCTGGTTGTGCGGATTGCTTGATCCGAGCGACTTGGACAGAATGTCGGTGAATCCGGCGCACTCGAGAACGGCACGCACACCACCACCGGCAATGACACCCGTACCGTGGGATGCCGGCTTGAGGAGCACCTGACCAGCGTCCTGCTTGCCCACTACCGGATGAGGCACTGTGCCCTTGCGCATGGGCACGCGCAGCAGGTTCTTCTTGGCATCTTCCGTGCCCTTGGCAATGGCGCTGGACACCTCATTGGCTTTGCCCAGGCCGGTACCTACGGACCCATTTCCGTCACCGACAACGACAACCGCGTTGAAAGAGAAACGACGTCCCCCTTTCACCACTTTGGCTACACGTTTGACAGATACCAGACGCTCAACCCATTCAATCTGGGAGTCTCCGGTGCGGTCACGATTTTGACGATTTCTTCCTTTGGCCATGATTCGATGTGTTCGATGGTTTCCGGTGAGCCGGTTCAGAATGTAAGTCCGCCTTCACGGGCGCCTTCGGCAAGCGCTTTGACCCTCCCGTGATACCGGTATCCGTTACGGTCGAAAATGACCGTTGCGATACCTGCTTCTTTGGCGGCCTCTGCCAAGGCTTTTCCCACTGCATTGGCGGTATCGACAGGTTTTCCTGACGCGTTACCATCCTGCAGGCTGTTGGCTGCAGCCAGCGTGTGACCATTGAGATCGTCCACGATCTGGGCGTAGATATTCTTGTTTGACCGGAATACGGTCAGACGAGGACGCTCGGGCGTACCCGTGATCTTCTTGCGGATCCCCCGCTTGACACGGGTGCGGCGCTGAAGTTTTGTGATAGGCATGGTATCTCTGTTTTACCGGAGGATTTCCGACCCTACGGTGTGCATGCGTTGGAATTGGATCAACGAGCGGCGGTCTTACCGGCTTTGCGGCGGACGTACTCGTCAACGTAGCGGACGCCCTTCCCTTTGTAGGGCTCCGGCGGACGCAAGGATCTGATCTTGGCAGCTACCTGACCAACCATCTGCTTGTTGGCCCCTTCGATAATGATGAAGGTATTCTTGCTGCCTGGACGCTTGGTGTCCACCTCGACGGAGACGCCTTCCGGCGGCACGAAGTAGATCGGGTGGGAGAATCCAAGAGCCAGTTCAAGGACACCGTTGGCAACCGCTGCGCGGAAACCGACACCGATGATCTCGAGCTCCTTCTTGTAGCCTTCCGAGACGCCCACGACCATGTTGTCCAGCAGGGAGCGATACAGACCGTGCATGGCACGATGACGCTTCTGGTTGGTTGGCCGCGAAACCGTCAGTTCACCTTCATCCAGTTTCAGGTTGATTTCCGGATCCACCTGCAGGGAAAGCTCCCCCTTCGGACCGGATACCGTCACCAGGTTGTTCGATGCGATATCGACCTTTACAGCGTCAGAGACCGCGATCGGTGCGTTTCCAACTCGTGACATTGTTTCTCTCGATGCGTTTCAATAAAAGTTGATCAGAACGTCCGTCTAGTAGACGTAGGCCAGAACTTCACCGCCAATGTTGTTGGCGCGTGCTTCTTTGTCCGTCATGACGCCGCGTGACGTCGAGATGATGGCGACCCCAAGACCGCCGCGGACGCGGGGCAGGGTGTCTGCACCCGTGTAGTAGCGGAGACCCGGTTTGGAGGCCCGCTTGATGGAGCGGATGACCGGCGTTCCGTCTTTCTCGTACTTCAGGTAAATGCGGATGAGGCCTTGCTTGCCATCATCCACATTTATGAATCGACGCACATATCCTTTGTCAAGAAGGATCTGGGTCATGGCGCGCTTGAGCTTGGATGCCGGGATATCGACATGCCGGTGCGCGGACTGCTGCGCGTTGCGGATGCGCGTCAGATAATCAGCTACAGGGTCTACTACGTTCATCGTATGTGTTCT
>Ga0075476_10001408_pt1 | contig 11339 bp, 11 predicted proteins | sample DEB08_DNA_5_FD_76339 | JGI IMG/M metagenome (GOLD analysis project Ga0075476, IMG submission 76339) | Aqueous microbial communities from the Delaware River and Bay under freshwater to marine salinity gradient to study organic matter... | ecosystem: Environmental > Aquatic > Marine > Coastal ...
TCGGTGATCTCCGACATAGCCCGGCGAGCGTTGGGGCTTCCCACCCCGCACTGTCCCCGCCGAGTCCCTACCTTGATCAACGCAGTCTGGCTCGACCAGATGATGCAGGTAACGCTCGACGCGGCGCTCGGGGACCCACCGCGCTGGCCTCAGCTCATCGGTACGCATCCCTACCGGCCGCCCTGCCATCCGACGAGCACCGAGCTGCTCGCACACCGGCTGGTCCGGCGGATCCCAACTTGGAGCGAGCTGCGACTCGAAGTCATCGAAGGAAACTGCCGGTGGATGCCAGCCTCTGCGTCCTTGGCCGCCTGGCTCGACGAAGGATCGCTCGCTCGACACTCCTTCGCCGTCCTGCCGGAACGTCGAAGACTCCTCGACGACCTTCATGAACTCCTTCGTCCCAGCGATTACGAACGGGTGAAAACCACGGTCGCCGCACTCGACCGACACCAAGACGCGCTCGAACCATGAACGACCCAAACCCACCCGCCCACCACACGACCAACCCGGCCCGGATCACGCCTCAATTGAAGATGTGCCGGATTGCGTTTGCTCTCGGGTGCGTCGGTGGCATCCTTAGGGGGCAATTCAGAACGTCGTTCGCACGGCAATCCAGCCTGCGGCTACAAGCAACGAGGACGGAACGCTGTGACCTTCAAGCCTGGAGACCGGGTGGTCTACCCGCATCACGGAGCGGCCGTGATCGAAAAGAAGGAAAAGCGCAAGGCGTTCGGCAAGAACACCGAATACTTGGTGCTGCGAATGGCCCACGGCGACATGATGCTTTCGGTTCCGGTCGACAAGGTCGACGAGGTCGGTATGCGCTGGCCTATCTCCGAAGAAGACGTCGAAGACTTGTTCGAGGTGTTGGCCCGACGCGATGTGCGCGAGCCAGCCAACTGGTCACGTCGTTTCAAGAACCATCAGGAAAAGCTCAAGAGCGGCGACGTTTACCAGGTCGCCGAAGTCGTCCGAAACTTGGCGTTGCGCGATCGGGCCAAAGGGCTCTCCGCTGGCGAAAAGTCGCTCTACACCAAGGCTCGCAACGTGCTGATCTCAGAGTTGGCTTTCGCCCTCGACGTCGACGAAGACTCCGCTACCGAGCGGATCGACAACGTCTTGGCGTAACGCCAGCTCACCGACCGGTCGAGCAACCCAACTCAACGGGTCATCCACTCACCCGATCAACGACCGCTGAGACCAGCCCGAACCCGATCGAGAAACAAGCCTTCGTGCCGGGTCAGTTGGGCGTCTACATCTTCGGGCTGCAAACCCGCGACGTGCACCCGCACATTCACCGTGTCACAGTCGCTTTCCTCAAGCACTGCCAACAACGCGTCCGCCGCAGCCTCCGCGGTCTCCCCCTGAACCAACGACTCATCGGTCCAGTTGCGTTGCGCCGCCTCGCTGGCATAGCTGCGATAGTGGTCCATCTGCGCCGCCATCCGGTCGGCGGGAGGGTCACCGATCCAAACCCGTCGAATCAGCACTCGACCTTCGGTTGCTCCCGCTTCGCGGTGAGCTGCGCCAAGCCGGGCCGAAACGTCCGCCGACTGAAGACTGTCGTAGAGCACCCCACAACCAAGCGCAGCCGCCCGACGACACGCCGGCCCGCTCTGGGCCGCGACCAGAATCGGCATCGGGTCCTCCGCCAGGCGACGAACCGCCCGGTCCGATCCGAGCGGGGTGGGGTCGCTGCCCCGAAGCGCCGCAACCGCCAACGGCAACGCCGTCTTGAAGCGATCCACGATCTCCTCAAACGGCACTTCGGCCAGTTCGAAATCAACCGGCAATGCCCCCGCCGCGAATCCAACCCCCACCCGACCCGGAAACGCAGCGGCCAACCAGGCCAGATCTTCCACGATCAACGCATACGGTTTCAACGGCAACAGCAGCGGACACGGGGCCGCCCAGCCGGTAGGCATCGCTTCAAGCAGCATTCCCGCCAACTGCACCGGGTTGGGAAGATACCCGGGGAAATCCGCATGGTGTTCGCTCACCATCACCCCGTCGTAGCCGATCTCGACAGCCCTTCGGGCTTGACGCCGGAGCACTTCAACTTGGGTTACCGGATCGAGATCGTGGGGATAGAGCCGAAGTGAAACCGACCCAGGGGCCAGCGGGATTGCTGTCACCGAACGATTCCCCCGCCATCAACCACCAGTGACTGCCCGTTAATCATCGATGCCTGATCCGAGGACAACCAGACAACCGCTGAGGCGATGTCCTGCGGAGCAATCAACGAACCGTGAATGTTTGACGCGGCGATGATCTTCGCCATTCCTTCATCCCCTGCGATGAACGAACGCATCATTGCCGTGTCGGTCGAACCCGGCAGGACCGCATTGACCCGAATGCCTTGTCGGACATATTCCTGAGCGGCGGCCTTGGTGAGCCCGACCACACCGTGTTTCGCCGCGGTGTAATGCGGGAGCCCAGGGGCGGCAACCACACCAGCCCCCGACGATGTGTTCACGATCGAACCGTTCCCCGCGGCTGCCATATGTCGAAGTTCGTGCTTCATGCAGTAAAAAACGCTGCTCAGGTTCACGGCGATCATCCGGTCCCAATGCGCCGCGTCGAGTTCGTGGAACTGGCGAGGGACATCGTTGATCCCGGCGTTGTTAAACGCCGCGTCGAGCCGACCGAAGCGGTCCACGATCTCGTCCACCACTGCGGCCACGGCTTGTTCGTCGGTGACATCAAGCGCGACCGCACTTCCCGATCCAACCAGCCGACCGACCGTCTCCTCGGCCCCTTCACGATCAAGGTCAGCGACGACCACATGCTCGGCGCCACCCACCGAAAACGCTTCGGCGGCAGCACGGCCGATACCGCTCGCCCCGCCCGTCACGAACACAATCTTTCCGACAACTTCAGCTGACATCGTCACCCCTCACCTTCGCCACCGCACCCGTTCGCCCCCGTACCCGTCCGGCGATCACAGACGTTCGATGATGGTCACGTTGGCTTGACCGCCACCTTCGCACATGGTCTGGAGGCCGTAACGCCCTCCGGTCCGCTCCAGTTCGTGGAGCAGCGTTGTCATCAACTTGGCACCGGTCGCCCCCAACGGATGACCCAGCGCGATTGCTCCGCCGTTGACATTGACCTTCTCGTGAGCGATGTCGTGTTCTTTCATCCAGGCCAGCGGCACGCTGGCAAACGCTTCGTTGCATTCGAAAAGGTCAATATCGGCAATCGACATTCCGGTTTTGGCGAGGGCGTATTCGGTGGCGGGGATCGGTCCGGTCAGCATGAAGATCGGGTCGTCGCCGCGCACGCTCATGTGATGAATGCGGGCCCGTGGCGTCAACCCGTGGTCCTTCAACGCTTGCTCGCTGGCGATCAGCAACGCCGCCGAAGCGTCAGAGATCTGGCTTGCGACCGCGGCAGTGATCCGGCCGCCTTCAACCAACGTCGAAAGCTGCTGCATCTTCTCGATCGAACCTCCCCGACGGGGTCCTTCGTCCATGACGCACTCGCCCACGGGTGAAATCTCGGCGTCGAAACGTCCCTCATCGATGGCCTGGATCGCCCGTTCATGGCTTGCGAACGCGAACGCTTCCATGTCGTCTCGGCTGATGTCCCACTTCTCAGCGATCATCTCTGCGCCACGAAACTGGGAAACTTCTTGTGTCCCGTACCGAGCCACCCACCCGGCCGAACCCGAAAACGGATCATCAAATCCCAACTCGGCGGCCAACGTCATCGCCGATGAAATGGGGATTTGCGACATCTGCTGAACTCCGCCGGCAACCACCAAATCCTGCACACCGGCCATCACACCCATCGCCGCAAACGACACCGCCTGCTGCCCTGAACCACATTGACGGTCCACGGTCGTACCCGGAACGTGCTGGGGCAGGCCGGCGGCCAACCAGCAGGTACGGGCAATATCGCCCGCCTGTCCACCCACCGAATCAACGTTGCCGAACACCACATCTTCTACTGCGGCTGGATCTACCCCGGTGCGGTTCAGCAGCGCCGAAATGCTCGCCGCTCCGAGGTCGGCGGGGTGGACGTGAGAGAGACCACCGCCTCGCTTCCCGGTCGGTGTTCGGACAGCGTCAACGATGTAGGCCTCAGTCATGGCCCAAGTCTGCCCCAAGATCTCGTCTGGCCCAAGCTGTCAGCAGAGCACGCCGACCACTACAGTCCCAAGCCATGGCCGAAGACCAACCCGTGGAAAGCCCTGAAGAGTTCCGCACCCGGGTTGCCGCGTGGTACGCAGCCAACGCCACCCCACGGCAAGAAACCGATCCTTGGGCTGTGAACCTCCAGACCGACCCAGCCGAAGCCGCCAAACATTTTGAAACGAGTCGCCAGTGGCAGGCGAAACTCGCAGATGCCGGCCTGATGGGTTTGGCGTGGCCCGCCGAATACGGAGGCGGAGGCGGACCGGGGTGGATGACTCGGATCGAGCGCGAAATCTCCCGCGACTACGAGGAATACACCGGTTTCGCGGGTGCTACCACCGCCATGCTCGGCCCCGCTTTGCTCCGCCACGCCAGCGAAGAACAGAAACAGACGTTTCTGCCGGCGTTGCTGTCGGCCCGTTTAACGTTCTGCCAGTTGTTTAGCGAACCCGGTGCCGGTTCAGATTTGGCGTCGCTCGGAACCCGTGCCGTGCGCGACGGTGACGAATTTGTGCTCAATGGACAGAAGGTATGGAACAGCGCCGCACAGTTTTGTGACTGGGCGTTTGTGCTGGTGCGTACCGATCCCGATGCGCCGAAACATCGAGGCATCACCTTCCTGCTGCTCGACATGAAAAGCCCCGGGGTTGAGGTCCGTCCTCTGGTGCAAATCAACCGTGCCACCCACTTCAACGAGGTGTTCCTCACCGACGTTCGGGTACCGGTCGCCAACGTGATCGGCGAGATCAACGAAGGTTGGTCGGTAGCTCGCACCGTGCTGGCCAACGAGGCCGCGTTTATCGGGGGCGGCCCCAAAGCTCCGGCCAGCGACAACCTTCGTTCGCTGGCTCGCGAAAGTGGCGCGGACAAGCACCCCGTCCTTCGGCAGTCGCTTGCCGATCTGATCACCCGCGAACGGGTGGTGGGTTGGATGGGAGAACAAATCCAAGCCGCGATACGTCGAGGCGAGATGCCCCCGATGGACCCAGGGCTCATCAAGTTGATGACCGCCGATATTCGAGCCCGTAGCGGAACGCTCGCCATGGAGCTCCGGGGAGCGGCCGGCCTCGCCGGCGATGAACCAGAAACATTCTGGGCGCAGAGCGAACTCGTCGGCCGGTTCGCGATCTCAATCGGTGGTGGCACCAACGAGGTTCTGAGAAACAACCTCGGGGAACGCGCCCTGGGCCTGCCCCGAGAACCTGGTTTCAGCAAAGACCAACCGTGGAAAGACATTCCGCGCTAAGCCCACCAACTTTTCGTTCCCGCTCTGCACCGACAAGGATGTCTTCATGCGAACACGACTCTCCGACGACGAACTCGCCGTACGCGACGCATTCCAAAGCTTTTTTCAGAACGAATGCAGCCCTGCGGTTGTGCGCGCCGCTGCCGAAGACACCGGTTTTGATCCCCACCTCTGGGAGGCACTGGCCGCCATGGGAGCACCCGGGATGGCGCTTGCCGAATCGGTCGGTGGCGCCGAGGCAACCCTGAGCGACCTCGCGGTCGTTGCCGAGGTTGCTGGCGCCCACTTGGCTCCGGTGCCGTTGATTGAGCACGCCGTAGCGGCCCGGGCTATCCATCGGGCCGGTGGCCATGATGATCTCGTTGGCGAACTCGCGGCCGGTACCAAATTGGCGACCTTGGCCTTGCGGCCCCCCATTGACCAAACCGCCCGGTTGGTTCCGGCGGGTGCGGTTGCCGACGTCGTGGTCGTTCCCACCGTTGATGGCCTGATGGTCAGCGAAGGCACACCGTCAAAGCTGCGGATCCCAAACACCGCCGATCTTCCGCTCGCCGACCGTGACGTATCAAACGCGGCCCCGCTCTCTGGGGGCACCACCAACCGCGAACAGGCGCTTGACGAGTGGCGGGCGCTCACCGCGGTGGCCTACGTCGGGCTGGCTCGTCAGGCGATTGAGATCGGCGTCAACTACGCCAAGGAACGAACCCAGTTCGACGTGTTGATCGGCACGTTCCAGGCGCTTCAGCATGGCTATGCCGACGCTGCGACTCAGGTCGAAGGTGGCCGACTGCTGGCCTACCGAGCCGTGTGGGCCCTCGAAACTGGGCAGCCTGACGGCTCTCGACTGGCGGGAATGGCGCTGCTGTTCGCCGCTCAAGCCGCTCGTTTCGCCACTGACCGATCACTGCAGTACCACGGTGGATACGGCTTCTCCGAGGAGTACGACATCCAACTCTTCCATCGACACGCAACCGCATGGACCCTGCAACTCGGTGAACCAGCCCTTGAATATGCCCGTCTAGCCGACGCCGAGTTTGGTGCCCGAACCGTCAGCGCCGATCAAGGAGGAGCGGCCTAATGGATTTCAGTTTCCCTCCCCAAGCCGAGACATTCCGTAGCGAAGTGCAGGCGTTCCTCGCCGAACACCTCAACGAAGACATGATCCGTGCCACCCACGACGGAACGATCCACGCGCCAGCGTTGCACGCCGCGATGGCCGACCGGGGATGGTTGTCAGGTCCGGTTCCGGCCGAACTCGGTGGAGGCGGACGCAGCGCACTCGAATCGGTGGTGCTCAACGAAGAGATGCAGTTGGCACGCGCCCCGATCGACGCGATGGCGGTCACCATCGTGGTCGCCGCGATTTTGCTTGAGCACGCCAACGACACCGTCAAAGAAACGGTTGTGCCTCGTTTGCTTGACGGGACAGCGTTGGGCTGCTTTGGCTACACCGAACCCGAGTCGGGTTCTGACGTTGCCGCCGCCGCAACCAAAGCGGTGCGCGACGGTGACGAATGGGTTATCAACGGCGCAAAGATGTGGACGACGATGGCCCACATCGCTGATTACGTGATCCTGTTGACCCGCACCGATCCGGAGGTGCCCAAGCACAAAGGTTTGACGTTCTTTTTGGTACCGCTCGACACTCCCGGGATCGAGATCCGGCCGGTGCCGACGATGGCTACCGAGCGTTCAAACGCCACGTTCTACGACGATGTGCGACTCAGCGACCAGTGGCGGATCGGTGAGGTGAACGGCGGATGGGCCGTAATGAAGACGGCACTGAAATATGAGCGAGGTATCGCCGGTGGCCAGTTCCCGTCCCCTCCGGTCATTGACGCAGCAGTGGACTGGGCTCGAACGCACGTGCGGCCCGACGGAACCCACCCGATCGACGATCCCGCGGTTCGTGAACGGCTGATGCGGGCCCTGATCGACGTTGAGGTCTGTCGCGGGTTTGCCTATCACTGCGCCGATCTAGCGAACGAAGGTGCCATGTTCGGGGTTGAGGGTTCGATGACCAAACTGTTCGCCAGCGAAAGTTACAAGCGTCACTGTCGAGATTTTCATGACCTGATGGGGGCCGAAGGGCTACTCACCCACGAAGCAGTCGATGCCCACCTCGGGGGTCGGATCGAAGAGAACCTCCGTCACTCCCCGGTGACCGCGATTTACGGCGGTACCAGCGAAATCAACCGAAACTTGGTAGCCGAAGTACATCTCGGCCTTCCCCGGATTCGCTAAGACCTCAACCGGGGTCGCAGCGGGGCGTGGTCAAGCGCCGGGAGCACATATCGGGCGACCAGATCGCATTCGTCTCGATGGGTGTACCCCGACAAGATGAACGCTTCGATACCGGCGTGTTGATAGGCCCGCAGTTTGGCCACGACCTGGTCGGGGTCCCCCACGATCGCGGCCCCCGCTCCGGAACGGGCTCGACCGATCCCGGTCCACAGGTTGGCTTCGGCGTACCCATCTCCATCCGAACCGTCACGTAATGCGGTCTGCCGGGCCACTCCGGCTGACACGGCGTCAAGCGACCGTTCTCGGATTGCCTGACCAGTTTCGACGTCGAGTCGGGAAACGAGCCGCTGCGCGGCAGCCTGCGCCTCCGCTTCGGTTTCTCGCACGATCACGTGGGTTCGAAGCCCGTAACGCAGAGAACGGCCATGCCGGGTGGCTCGAAGTTGCATGTCTTGGACGGTTGCCGCCACCTGGGCCACCGTGTCAGGCCAGGTTAAGAACACATCGGCGGCGGCTGCCGCGGTTTCCTTCGCCGCGTCAGAAAACCCGCCGAAGTACAGCGGAGGGCAACCCGGTGCAACCGTCGCGATCCGGGGCGGGTCAAGGTGAAGTTTGACAAACTCGCCGTCGAGTTCAAGCGGTTCACCGTCGAGCAACGCCCGCAGCCCAGTCATGTGTTCCAACGTTCGCTGGTAACGAGGTTCCGAAGCGAGGGATTGGCCGGGCAGATCAGAGCTGATCACGTTGATGGTGAGTCGGCCGTCGGTCATCTGGTCGATGGTGGCTAATTGCCGGGCCAGTTGCCGAAGCCACATCTCGCCCATACGAACCGCCAACAGGAGGTGAATGTTTCTGGTCTGGGGACCGATGCCCCCCGCGAACGCCACCGAGTCGATACCTAGTTGGTACCCCGACGGGAGCAGCACGTTGTCGAATCCGTTGGCATCGGCCGCCAACACGATGTCTCGACAGTGTTGCCAGGAACTGAGCAGGTGAGGTTCAGCGACGCCAAGCAGTTCGTAGTCGTCGTCGCAGAGGGCCGCGAACCACGAAACCTCAACCGGTCCGGTCACGGCAGAGGCACACCTTCGCTGGCTTGCACGATGCGATAGACGTCGGCGCGGTCAAGGTGCACTCGCAGCGACGCTGTTGCGCTATGAAGACGCTCCGGGCTCTGGGTACCGAGCAGCGCGACCGGTGCGGCTGGATGGGCCAGCACGAAAGCAACGCAGATAGCGGCACGATCGACCGCTTCGCGTTCGGCGAGTTCATCAAGGACATCCAGCAGTTCGCGAGGCAGTTCATGGCCGGACAGGAGACGTCCTCCGGCGAGCGGGCTCCAGGCCAACGGGACCACACCGTCGCGCATGCAGAGGTCAAAGGTGCCATCGCGCAGCGGATCGAGATGCGCTACCGAGAACTCCGGTTGGGTGGTGGCCAGGGGGACGTCGAGATGGGCAACGAGGGCCTGGTGTTGCGCCGGTGTGTGATTCGAAATGCCCACCGCCCGAACCTTGCCGTCAGCGACGAGCGCCGAAAGCGTGTCAGCGACCCGAGCCGGGTGGGTGAAAAGGTCGGGGCGGTGAATCTGGTAGAGGTCAATGACGTCGGTGCCGAGTCGGCGCAGGCTGGCCTCTACGGCGGCGCGGAGGTATTGGTCACTGGAGTCGTAAGGCACCGGGGGTGCGATCCCACCTTTGGTGGCCAACACCATGCGGCCCCGTAGCGACGGTGTCGCGGCTAACACCTGGCCAAGCAGCTCCTCGTTCCCTCCGAACCCGCTGCCGCCGTAATCAAGTCCGTAAACGTCGGCGGTATCGATCAGGTTCATGCCAAGATCAAGCGCCGTTTCGATCAGTTCGGTTGCGGCTTCAACGCTGGTGTTCGTGAACCGCCAACACCCGAACCCGAGCGGCCCGATCGGATCAAGGCCAGCAGGAAGCGGGCGGTTCGCGGTTTGGGCCAGAGGTTGCACCATGGGCCGTAGGCTAACCGACGAACGATGGGCGGATACCCGCTCAGTAACCCGCTCAGTAACCCGCTCAAGTGCACCAACCTAAACCGGCTGGTTGACCGTCATGGAAGGAGGGGCGATGCTCCGTTACGGCATCATCGGCACCGGAATGATGGGGATCGAACACATCGAGAACCTGCGTCGCACCGATGGCGTAACGGTGGTGGCCATTGCCGACCCGCATCCGCCGAGCCGCGAAAGAGCGGCTGCGCTCGTACCTGACGCACAACATTTCGTCTCGCATCAAGAACTGATCGCGGCCGAGATGTGCGATGCCGTGGTCGTGGCCTCACCGAACATGACCCATGTCGACGTGCTGTCTGATGTGCTGACCACCCCGTTGCACGTTTTGGTCGAGAAACCGTTGTGCACCACGGTCGCCGACTGTCAGCGAGTCATGAAACTCGCTGAAGGTCGTCAGGCGGTGACCTGGGTTGGGTTGGAATACCGCTACATGCCGCCGATCGCCCGGTTGATCGCCGAAACCGACGCGGGCGCGGTCGGCCGTCCGCGCATGGTTTCGATTCGTGAACACCGGTTCCCATTCCTCCAAAAGGTTGACGACTGGAACCGTTTCTCGGCCAACACCGGTGGGACACTGGTGGAAAAGTGCTGCCATTTCTTCGATCTGATGGTTCGGATCATGCCCGGACAGCCGATCCGCGTGATGGCTTCAGGTGGGCAGGATGTCAACCATCTAGACGAGTCCTACCACCAGAAGACGCCGGACATCCTCGACAACGCATTTGTCATCGTCGAGTTCGACGACGGTGGACGAGGAATGCTTGACCTCTGCATGTTCGCCGAAGCCACGCACAACCAGGAGGAACTCAGCGTGGTGGGTGAACTTGGCAAAGTGGAGGCGTTGATCCCCGATGATGTTGTGCGAATCGGCCGACGCGGCGAACACTGGATCGGTGAAGTCGAGCAGTTTTCGGTCAGCGATCCCGATATTGCCTACCTCGGTCATCATTCGGGTTCGTCGTTTGTTGAGCACCAGAAGTTTCGCGACGCCATCTTGGGTCTGACCCCGGCCGAAGTAAGCCTCTCCGACGGTCTCCTTTCGGTAGCGATCGGTCAAGCAGCCCACCGCTCGATCGATGAGCACCGGCCGGTTGCTCTCGCCGAGATCCTCGGTTGAGTAACTCACGTCACCAAGACGCCCACTGACCTCAGCCGTCTAACACCGACTTGAGGGCGCTACGCTGCTCCTCTTCGGGACGTGGCGCAGGCTGGTAGCGCACCTGCTTTGGGAGCAGGGGGTCGTGGGTTCAAATCCCGCCGTCCCGACCAATAAGAGTCCGGCTGAACTCTGGAGCCAACCGCGGCGTCGACTTCAGTTGGCCGCTGGCCGGACTAGGTCGTCTACCTTCGGCCCGAGGACAACGGGTGCCTCGGCGGCGACGGTTGCGCTCAACGAACCGGTCGTACGAGGTCAGAACGTCACGTTTGCCGACCGGAACGACCCATAGGTTGTGCACGGCCACAATCGCCGGGCGTAGGCTCATGGCCTGCCGACTCGACCACGACTATGACGCATCCTCTCACCACCCTTTTTTCCGGTAATCGTTCACAGCGTCAGTGGGCCGCGACCGTCGCCGTGCACGCGCTCGCAACGTGGTTCCTGGTCGGCTTGATCTGGACCATTCACGTCGTTCACTATCCACTCTTCGCCGAAGTTGGGCCAGACAAC
>Ga0075476_10001409_pt1 | contig 11330 bp, 6 predicted proteins | sample DEB08_DNA_5_FD_76339 | JGI IMG/M metagenome (GOLD analysis project Ga0075476, IMG submission 76339) | Aqueous microbial communities from the Delaware River and Bay under freshwater to marine salinity gradient to study organic matter... | ecosystem: Environmental > Aquatic > Marine > Coastal ...
AAATTTACTTCTTAAATCATCAAATGCGCTGGGTTACCCATAAAGTAGAGAAAGGTGATTCTTTATGGAAGATTGCGTCTCAATACGATGTATCGGTTGATGATTTAAAAGTAGTCAATACCCTAAATAATGACTTGCTCTCATTAAATCAAATAATATTAGTTCCCCTCAGTCATGAGTCTGCAACACTATTTATCCCTTACCAAGCGCATATAGTTAGTGAGGGAGATACCCTCTGGGCATTGGGTAAGAAGTATGGCATCAATCCCAGCACAATAGCCAGTAAAAATGGCTTAAATTTAAATAATCCTCTTCAAATTGGTAAAAAACTAAATATTGGCAATAAAAGTATTTATAGAACCCTAGAAGCTAAGCAAAGAACAATCTTATACAGCGTTAAACAAGGAGACACTCTTTTTAGAATTGCGGATATTTTTAATGTAGATATAAATGAGATAAGAAAGATTAATAATCTAGAAAATGACTTCCTCGAACCCGGTCAAGTAATAAAACTTGTTATTAGCCTTATCTAGATGACCAGGTCATAGGAACTTGTTGCTGAGGATTAAATAATCTCTTGGGACCAATAGCGGGCCTAGCCTTTTGAGCGCTTTTGATATCATCAACAGATAAATATTCACTTGGTAGCAGTTTAAAGACATCAATTCCTCTAACTATTTCGGTAGCATAAATAAATCCTTCATAGTAATACACTGACCAATAACCTCCTGTTAATAGCTTATCATCAGAAATTGGTCCTCTATCAAAATAACCTATCTCGATGGGGTTCTTTGAGTCGGTAAAGTCGATTAGGGAAACTCCACCTTGGTACCATGCCTGTACAAAAATATCTCTACCTTGAACAGGAACTATGGAGCCATTATGAGCTACGCAATTTTCAGTCTCTTTTTGTGGAGCCGGCATTTTGTAGTGGCTCTGAAAAATTAATTTTCCATCCACTATGTCGTAAATAGCGTCAGCACCCCATGTTAGAGGATCCCATGCTCTGCAACGTGGTCTACCGCCTCCACCCCACTCATCCGTGAAAATAACTTTGGTACCATCATTGTTAAAAGTAGCTGAGTGCCAATAAGCAAAACCTGTATCAGTAACCACATCCAATCTCTGCGGATTATAAGGATCAGAAATATCAAATAAAATTCCATTACCAGAGCAAGCGCCGGCTGCTAATTTTGCAGATGGAAATACAGTTATGTCATGGCATTCTTCGGTTCGAGAGGTATCCTGAGTGTCATCTCCATGGTCTCCACCAGCCCATAACCCGCCCAAAGCCCCTGATTCAGCATCAGCAAATACCGTTGGACTTTTTACAATTCTTGCGGCAGCTGGGTTCTTAACTGGAATTTCAATGACATCAATTCTAAATAATGCTGTTCGTGTATCACCTGGAACGGCCTCATAACAGCTTTCCATTTCTTCTTGATCTCTAATACTTGATGTACCTGAATTATAAACAATAATCATCTCATCATTCGAGTCGACAGATACAACGGAATGAGTATGCGATCCTCTGCATGTTTGAACTATACCTACTTGCTTGGGTTTTCTAAGATCCGAAATATCAAAAATTCTAATTCCTCTGAATCTCTCAGGGGTAGGTTCAGATCCCGCGCCTTGAAGCCCACAATCAACTCTGCCACGTGTTTGCTCTACTGACATGATTAGTAGATTACCTACTATAGAAACATCCCCTTGCCCTCCAGGGCAAATCACAGAGGAAACAAGCGTTGGATTACCTTGTTGTGAGAGCTCATAGATATTAAAACCATGGTAGCTACCAGCTACCATGATGTTATCTTTGAACGCCATATCCGTATTCGAAAAACTAAGCATAGGCGATCTGGAATCCCTTGAGCGTTCCTCTACTGTTTTAACTTCATCATCATCTTCTTCATTATTGGAAATTTCTTCCTCTAAAATATTATTGGGATCGTAAAATCCATCGGGTTTCTTAAGAGATGCAACAAGATCAAGGTTTAAAATTGCAGATTCAGCGGTATAAAGACCGCTTTGCAAAGAGGCTCTAGGATCAGAAGAAAGACCGGTCAAGAAACCATTCATGCGCTCAATTTCAACACCCTGATCATTTACAAGATCTGAAATAAATTCATAGAGAATTGGATCGTAGGCAGAGCCAGGTTGATCTTTAAGCTTATCAACCATATGTATGGCTCCTTCATGATGCGAGATCATCAAAGTTAAAAATAATTTATCAAAATCCACGCCCTGCGAGCTAGATAACTGCATCAATTCTTCTGGAGAAGCCATTCCCATCATCTTCATATGATGTCCGTGGTGATGTGAACTTGAAGAGATATTTCTATCAGCTAGCCATTCCTGCATAAAAGAGATTTCATCTTCTTGAGATCCTTCAATTCTTCCAGCTAATTCAAGAATATCTTTGGAATTAGTTCTATCTGATGCCATAGCCGACATAGTTAATGCCTGTTGATGATGAACAATCATTTGCTCTACAAATGTAATGTCATCTTTTGTGAAGCTGGTATCAGCAATCTTAATGGCAGTATCGGCATCAATAACTTGAGAATCAAGACCAGGAGCGCCTGGTTGGATAATTTGAGGCTCGGTAGCATTTAAAATAAATGATCCAAGAAAAACTGCTAATGCAAAATTAATTTTCATAAATCCCCTATAAAAAATAAAGTATAAATTATTTTAATCGCTAGATCTTGGGTCTATTGCATCCCGCAATCCGTCTCCAAAAAAGTTTAAACAGAATAACGTAATGGTAAAAATTAACCCAGGAAAAATTAGCATCCAAGGATACTCTTCCATAGATTCAACTCCATACCTAATCAAGGTTCCCCAGCTACTCATTGGAGGTTGCACCCCGAGTCCAAGAAAGCTTAAAAATGCCTCCAATAGCATTACCTGAGGAATTGTCAAAGTAGCATAAACTGCAATGGTTCCTAAGATATTTGGCAAAATGTGTCTAAAAAATATAGCAAGGTTTTGAACTCCCATAGCCTGAGCTGCTAAGACAAATTCTTGATTTTTTAGTGTGAGCACTTGCCCTCTAACAATCCTTGCCATGGTAAGCCACTCAACTGCCCCTATAGCTAAAAATAGCAACCAAATATTTCTCCCAAAAATTACCATTAAGAGAATAATAAAAATTATGAAAGGCAATCCATATAAGATATCAACGATTCGCATCATAGTTGAATCTATTTTGCCTCCAAAAAATCCAGCCACAATTCCCCATGAGACTCCTATAACCAAGGCTACAGCTGTGGCAACAAATCCTACCAAGAGAGAGACTCTTGCTCCATATAAAATCCTACTAAATTGATCCCTTCCAAGAGTATCAGTACCAAGCAAATAGGTGCTATTAGGCCCTACAGCGCCTAATTCTAAATTCTGATAAGAATAAGAATGGGGAGCAATCCAAGGAGCAAAGATTGCCAAAATAATTAGAACAATTAGAACGATACCTGAAATTACAGCTAACTTATTCTTTTTGAGCCTATCAAAGGCGTCACTCCAAAGACTTTGAGATTGTTGCTCCATAACTAGGTTCTTGCTTGAGGATTAAAAATTGCAACAGCAATATCTGATAAGAGGTTAAAAAATATAATCAAAGCAGAGAAGAAGATGGTTGTGCCCAAAATCATTGTATAGTCTCTATTGAAGGCAGCTTCTACATAAAACCTTCCCAATCCTGGAATTTGAAAGATTGTTTCTACGACAAAAGAACCGCCGATTAATCCAGCAATTGCAGGCCCTAAAAATGCTAACACTGGTATCAAACCTCCTCTGATAGCATGCACCATCACAACTTTAAATTCAGAGAGACCTTTTGCTCTTGCAGTTCTTATGTAATCTTGATTTAAAGTCTCGAGCATCCCTCCCCGACTTAACCTAGCAATGTAGGCTGCATAAGCAGCTCCAAGCGTGATTGCTGGAAGCACTTTATCACCAGGAAGGCTATCCCAACCAGATACTGGCATCCATTCCAAGTTAATTCCAAAAACAAGCACCAATAACGGTCCTAACAAGAAGGTAGGCATGCATATGCCTAACATAGCTATGGCCATGGGTATGTAATCTAAGGCAGTGTTTTTCTTAACTGCAGCTACAATACCTGCCAACAATCCTAGAATTGAAGCAAAAATAATTGCATAAAATGCTAACTCAAGTGTTACCGGTAAACCGGTTAAGATCATTTCACTAACACTTCTTCCAGGATATCTAAACGAGGGCCCAAAATCTCCAACCAAAGCATTAGTCATATAATCTGTATATTGCTCATACAGCGTAGCATTTAAGTTATAAGCCTCATTAAGATTCTTCAATACTTGGGGAGATACAGCCTTTTCAGAATCAAAGGGTCCACCTGGGGCAAGTCTTACCAAGAAAAAAGTCAATGAAGCTACAATGATTAGGACTGGAATGGCTACCAATAATCGCTTAATGATAAGTTGAAGCATTATCTCTCAAGAGAAACAAATTTAGGATGATGGGTATCAGTAGGGTTTGGATCCCATCCTTGCACATCACTTGAAAGCTGATACTGTCTTACATAAGTATAAATTGGTATGACTGGCATCTCATCAATAAGGATTTTTTCAGCTTTATTAAGAATTTCATATCTTTTGACTTCATCCTGTTGAGAGTTAGCTAACTCAATAAGAGCATCGTATTCATAATTATCCCAACCAGTTTTGTTATTTCCTCTATTGGGCCTCATTAAATCAAGAAAGGTGTTTGGGTCTTCGTAATCTCCAATCCAGCCTGCTCTTGAGATCTGAAAGTCGCCTATCATTTCTCTAGATAAATATACCTTCCAATCCGTATTCACTAATTCAACTTGAATTCCTAAGTATTGTTGCCACATTTGCTGAACTGCTAAAGCTATCTTTCTATGACCTTCTTGAGTATTAAATAGAATTTCGAGCTTAGGAAAACCTTCACCGTTTGGGAAACCTGCCTCACCTAAAAGAGCTTTGGCTTCTTCTGGAGAAAAAGGAATAGCAGTATCTGGCTCATAACCTGAAATACCAGGTGGTGTAAAAGAATAGGCTGCTTTTTGGCCGCATTGAGATACATTTTCAACTATTTGTTTCCTATTGATACTCATGGATAGCGCTTTTCTAACCCTTTTATCTTTTAAGACGGGGTTTAGCGTATTAATTCTATAAAAGTAAGTTCCAACATATGGATCAATGCGCAAGTATGGATTATTTTCTCTAAGATAAACTGGACATTTTTCTTGAGGAACCACATTGGTTACATGAAGTTGACCTGCTCTAAACATTCTGTCTTCAGTGGACTCGTTAGAGACGGGATAAAAATGCATTTCATTAAGTTGTACTTTATCTATATCCCAATAAAATGGATTTTTTTCAACTACAATCTTTTTATTTAACTCCCAAGACTTTAATTGCATTGGGCCATTGCAAACAAAATTACCTGGTCTTGTCCATTCACCATTTCTATCGTCGATAGTTCCATGAGCAAGAACGGTATCCTTATGGACAGCATAAGTAGAATAATGACTTAAAAGCTTTATAAAAAATGAATATGGCTGCTCTAAAGTGACCTCAAGTGTCTTTTTGTCGATTGCCTTAACTCCAACTTCAGAGAAATTAGAAATTTCTTCCATGTGATAAGCAGCAGCATTTTTAATGTAGTAAAGCATGTCTGGATATTGAGATCCAAGCGAAGGAGTGAGAATTCTCATCCACGACCATACAAAATCTTGAGCAGTAACATCATCACCATTTGACCACTTGGCTTGAGGGTTTAGATTAAATGTATAAACTCTTCCATCCTCGCTAATAGACCAATTTTGAGCAACACCAGGTAAATTTGGTCCACCCTTAGGGTTAGCTATAACTAGCCCCTCGCACAAAGCTGTTATTAAATGATGTTCTGGAACACCAGTGACTATATGGGGATCTAGTCCCTGTGGTTCGGATCCATTACCAAAATGGAAAATTTTATTTTCAAGCCCAGAATCAACCGGTGAAATAGATTTGCCACAAGAAATTAAGAACAGAGCTACACAAAGGGAGAAATATTTCATGCATTTATTATATAAAAAAAAGGCCGGTAAAACCGGCCTTTTTAAGCTTAATTAATATTAATATTTTAGCGCAAGGTTCAAGAACACATATTGACCAAATGCATCAAAGTATCCAGGGAATGTATTACCATTACCAGGAGCTGTACCAGCATCTGATGTGACTTCTGGCTCTTTATCAAGCAGATTATTAACACCAAACGTTACTACTAAGTTGTCAGTAGCAAAATATTGAAGTGTTAGATCTAGATAAGTAGTAGCACCAAAATCAATCTTATTGGAGTTAAGGTCATCAGTTTCGCCTAAGTATCTTAGACCAAGCGTGACATCAAGATCCTTTGAAGTTGATAATCTTGCATCGTATTTACCTGCAACTTCTGGTTGTGGGTTTTTACCACAAGAACCACCCCAGTTACCAGCACAAGTAATTGTAGCTGCGCCAGGGATCTCAATGATGTCGTAAGTATCAAGGAATGTAGTAACACCTTGAATATTTACAGGACCCCATTGTGATTCGAAGTCATAATCAAAAATTACATCAATACCTGATGTAGATTCTTCAGAAATATTAGTAATATTTCCAGCAATATAACCGCCGTTTAACCAAAGTGAGCCGTTCACAGGATTTCTGTTGATAAGTCTACAAAAAGCTGCAGCACCTGTTGCGATACACTGATCTAAAGCAGTTTTAGCTGCAACAGTACCAATTCCACCTTCAACAAGAATATCAAAATAATCGATAGTCATAGTTAAACCAGGAATAAGGTCGGTTAAAACAACACCCATTGTGAATGATTCAGCTTCTTCTGGAGCAACATTAGGATTACCACCTGATAAAGTATTGTACTGATCAGCTGGTGATGTTAAGTCTGTTCCATATAAGTTAGCTGGAAGACCAGTTAATAAACATTGTGCTTGAGAGGCAAGTGGTGTTCCTCTTGAACCTGAGCAAGGATCATCATCCAAGTCTACAAGACCAAAACCAATAGCTGAATACAACTCACCGATATTTGCATGTCTCACAGAAGTTTGAGTAGCTGCTCTAACTGCGACTTTATCGTTCACAGTCCAATATGCACCAACTTTCCATGCTTCTGTATTAGAACCAGTAGAATAATCGCCTGATCTGAATCCAGCATCAACACTCAAGTTATCTCTGACTGGAATACCAAGCTCAACATACCATTCATCAACGTCATAACCGCCGCCAATAGGTAGATCGGCTCCACCTGATCCAGATCTATCACCTGTTCTTGATGGGAGGTCTGGTCTGTAGTCAGTTGAAAGTTCTCTGTTTTCAATACCAAAAACCAAAGAAACGCTTGATGGCGCACCAGGGATAGTAAATCCAGTATCGCCTGTTACATATGCTGCGAAGATTTCTTGATCTCCATCTCCATGAATGTATGTTGCATTAGCAATATAATTTTGAAGCGCTTGACCACCATCTATAACACCTTGAATACCAGCGTCACCAGGTAAACCACCTGAGAAAAGGTTGTATGGAATACAAGATGAATCGGTTCCAGTTAAAGCTGATACACAAGTAGGAACTCCGTTTACAGAAATAACATCAATAGCTCTATTAATAGCTATCACAGAAAGGTCATTTCTGTATTCGTTAGAGTAATCAACTTTTGAAGTTTGGAAATATACATCGTATGACCAATCATCGTTAATATCGCCTCTAATACCTACTGTTTGGTTCCAGCTTCTGTACATGAAGATAGATTGTCTAGCATTACCTTCTACGTTTCTCTTCAGAGAAGTTATAGGAGCTTTATAGCCTAGAATAGATCCATCACCAACCGCAAGGTTTAGACCTGAAATGTAAGCAAGAGCTTCAGCACCACTAGCAAAATCTGGAGCATGAGATCCACCCATGCCAATCCAGTTTCCACAAACTAGTTGATATTGCTGTGCTGAAAGAAGTGGGTTATAACAAGGTAGCGATTCGATATTACCAAATGTACCAGAATACGCAATCTGAGCATTTGATTCAGATTTCATATGAGTCACATCAAAATAAAACTCTACATTGTCATTAATTTCATAAGTTCCAAAGAAGCCCATGTTTTGTCTGTCATCAGGTCTTTGGAAGAAGTTAGTTGGGTTATAGTTATAAGTACCAGAATAAGGAACAAATTCATTACCCTGAGTCATAACGTTTACACCTGTAACTGCTGGATTAACATTTACAAATTTACCAGCTGTGTATGCACCGAAATCAGCCCATCTACCTGCAGGAATAGTACTGGAACCACCACAACGTGTTGTACCACCACTCAATGCACAAGCACTGATGTCAAATTCTCCTTGGAGGATTGGTTTGGTGTCTGTATGCTCAATAAAAGCAGTGACATGACCTCTATCACCAATGGCTCCACCAAAAGCTAATGAAAACTTATCGGTTTCTCCAGTTTGAACATCACTTGGTGCTTTTTCATAATTGTATGATTCAACCAATGATCTAAGTGTAGAATTATCATTTTCGTGGTTATAAAAACCGTGTGAGTAAGAAGCCTTAAAGCCTTCAAAATCACTGTCTAAAATGAAGTTAACAACACCGGAAACAGCGTCAGATCCGTATACTGATGAAGCGCCACCAGTTAATACCTCTACTCTGTCAAGCAAAAGTGTTGGAATTGTATTCAAGTCAGCACAGTTTCCTCCGCCAGTAGTACCAGGAACCAATCTTTTACCATTCATAAGTACAAGAGTTCTGGAACAACCAAGGTTTCTCAAGTTAGCAGTCGCAGTACCAGTAGCTCCATTAGAGTTAGTGATTGACTGTCCTGGAGAAATCTGAGGCATATCATTTAGGTAATCCTCAACACGAGTAATACCTCTGTTAATAATATCCTCACCTGTTACGGTAGCAATCTGTGAAGAGCTTATAATATTAGGATCTTGGATCCTAGAACCTGTAACAACCACCTCTTCAACATCTGCCTCAGCATCCTGCGCAAAAGTGGCAGGCGAGGTGAACGCTAAAGAAAGGATAGCTACAAGAGATAGTTTTAAGTAATCTTTCATAGATAATCTCCTTCTAATTAAATATTAATAATTAATTAATACGCATAAAGTTAGAGTACAAGACTCCAACGATTCTAATATATATGCTTTATTCAGTTTATACAAACTTTTTAATCATTAAAATAATGCTTATTTTTAAAGCATTTAATTAACATTATAGGTTTATTTAGTAGTTAACGAGAGGTTTGTTTTTGTAAATGTTTCTTGTAAACTGCAAAAGTTTTAAAAAAGGACTTGGTTATGTTTTTAAAAGGTAAAAAGATTCTTATTGCTGGTCTTGCAAATAAATACTCCATTGCAGCTGGTATTGCTCAAGCAATGACAGAACAAGGAGCAGAGCTAGCGTTTACCTATCAAAACGAAAGATTGAGAACAAATGTTGAAAAAATTGCCAATGATCTTGGCCATAACATTTTAATTGAATGCGATGTTTCATCAGATGAGAGCATAAAAAGAGCTTTTGATGAGCTTGCTCAAACCTGGTCAAAATTTGATGGTATCGTTCATTCTATTGGTTTTGCCCCTGCAAACGAGCTTGAAGGTAATTTTGTAGATGTTGCAACTCGTGAGGGCTTTAAAATAGCCCATGACATTAGTTCTTTTAGCTTCACTGCCCTTGCTCAGGCAGCTAAAGCAATGCTGAACGAAAACGCTGCTCTTTTAACACTCACCTATCATGCTGCCATGCAATCTGTGCCTAACTACAACGTTATGGGGTTAGCCAAGGCCAGTCTTGAAGCCAATACTCGATTTCTTGCAGCAGCTCTTGGTCCAGAAAATATTCGCGTCAATGCTATTTCTGCAGGGCCCATTAAGACACTTGCAGCATCTGGCGTGAAAAATTTTAGGAAAATGCTTTCCCATCATAGCAACAGAGCACCGCTAAGAAGAACCGTTACTACAGAAGAAGTGGGAAATGTTGCTGCATTTTTATGCTCTGACTTAGCAAGCGGGATTACTGGTGAGATAACCTACGTAGATGCGGGTTTTAATACCGCAGCTATGTCACTTGAAGAATTTAAAGATCTTTAGTTTATAAGTTTTTAAGATTCACTCTTAAATCATCTCTCAGCAAACTATCGAGATATACATTAAATCTTTGTTGTTGTATTTGATTAACAATCAACTGATAAGATTCTTTCTTCTCATTGATCATCTCATCATTAGGCAAGGATTCATTCGTACCTTTAAACCAATAAAGATCGCCATTGGCTAATTCAACTTTTTTAAGTTCATGCAAATTCGTTTGAAATAATGCATTAGTAACTTCTCTAGGTAACAAGGAAGAGTATCTTGAGATTGCTTTGTAAGATTGAAATTCTTCCAATGAGCTATCTAAGCCATTTTCTTGTATTTCCGAATTGGTAGCAGCAATAGCAATTTGTGCTTTAGACCTCTTAAGCTCATCTTTGGCAGTGGACTTTGCTGCTTCAAAACTTAAAAGCTGTGGTTCAACAATATTCAAGATAGTAAAGAAAGTTACCTCTTCATCTCCCTCAATGAAGGATACTGTATTGATATCATTACTTTGGTTGAATGCTTCAATTGCTAGGCTTGCAGATGCTGCCTGAGTGACTTCTTGAGCTGATAAGTTATTCAAGCTTAAAAAGTTTTCTTCAGCAAAAATAGCTTCAAAACTTTCGCCGTTTAAGATTCGTTCCTCGTATGCAGATACAGCATCTTGTAACTTTGTTGTTGCTTCGGAAGCAATAAACTCTGCTCTGAGTTCTTTAGCTGATTCTTCAAATGACTTGATTTCAGGTTCAATCAGTTCGGTTAGCTTCAGAATATGCAAGGTATCCTCTAAATCAATGATGTTAGAGATCGTGTTTAATGGCATGGCTTTTATAGCTGATTCAAACTCCTCTGGAAAAGCAAAGCCAGCAGAAAATCCTAAATCGCCTCCAGACGCCACAGTAGCATCGTCTTCACTAAACTCAGTAACGGCATCAACAAAGCTTAAGGAACCTAAATCAAGTTTAGATTTAATCTCAGAAATTTTATTGATGGCTTCTTCTTTTGAAGCATAATTAGCAACATCAAGCATGATATGAGAAGCTCTTCTCTGGAGATTGCCCTCTTGCTCAGCTAAGTACTCTTCGTAAGCAGTTTTAATAAGCCCATCATCCACTTGAATGCTATCTGCATACTCATCAGAGCTAATAGTTAAATATTGCAACGTTCTGCGTTCGTCATCTAGGAACAATAATGGATTTGAGTTGTAGAA
>Ga0075476_10001413_pt1 | contig 11318 bp, 21 predicted proteins | sample DEB08_DNA_5_FD_76339 | JGI IMG/M metagenome (GOLD analysis project Ga0075476, IMG submission 76339) | Aqueous microbial communities from the Delaware River and Bay under freshwater to marine salinity gradient to study organic matter... | ecosystem: Environmental > Aquatic > Marine > Coastal ...
ATGTTTCGATTGCTGATCTTGCTAAGCATGTTGCTGCTGTTACTGAATATAATGGCAACGTTGTTTGGGATACTAACCGACCAAATGGCACCCCCAAACGACCCCTTGACTGCTCCCGATTTTATCATCTGGGATGGAGACCCAAGACTTCTCTCGAAGTAGGTCTAAAGAAGACTTATAAGTGGTATAAGATGCGTCAGTCAATGCAGCAAAATATTGTAATCACTGAAACGGCAGAGGCACTACAAACACGATGATTGGTATTAACTATCTTGGCAAGATGAAAGAACGTCTTGCCAATCAAATGTTTCAGTATGCTGCCGTAAAGGGCATCGCAAAGAACAGGGGATTTCAGTATTGTATTCCCCCTTCTAACTACGGTGGCATCGAAGATCAGTGGAACGAGCACCAACTTCTCCATACATTTGATCTGAAGAACCTTAGTCCTCTTCAGATCCAATATATGGATGAGCAACGGTGTCAACTTGTCCGACCCAAGACATTCTCTTTTGACTCTGATCTGTTTAATGGATGTCCTGATAATGTATCTCTTCTTGGATACTTTCAGAGTGAAAAGTATTTCAAGAATGTCAGAGACGAACTCTTAGAAGACTTCACTTTTAAGAATGGATTAAAAGAAGATTGTCAAGAGTTTATCAAAGATCACGATCGTCCAGTAGCACTACATATTCGTAGGTCTGATTACAAGAACTATAGTCATCATCCTATTCAGTCTCTCACTTATTATGCTGAGGCACTTGAGTACTTTGATGATGATAGGACTGTCTTTATCTTCTCTGATGATCCAGAGTGGTGTAAAGATCAGAAGTTATTTGAAGATGATCGTTTTATGGTCTCTGCGAATGACCACCTTACAGATCTCTGTATGATGTCCCTTTGCTCTGACTTCATCATTGCCAACTCTTCATTCTCTTGGTGGGGTGCTTGGTTGTCTACAAACGAAACCAAGAAGGTTATCGCACCTAAGAAGTGGTTTGGTCCACCACTGGATGCAGAGCACGATACAAGTGACCTATACTGTGAAGGATGGATTGTAATCTAATGTCAGTTGCTATTATTTTTATTGGTACAGATAAGTACCTTAACTTTTTACCATCTTACTATGAGAGGGTAACCGAGAATCTTTTTCCTGGTGTAGAGAAAACTATCTTTGCCTTCACTGATGGTGATCTAGAGGGTGAGGTTCCAGACGATATCATTCCTATCCAGATCGAACATAAGGATTGGCCAAGGATTACTCTTGAGAGGTTCCATACCATTCTGGGTGCTAAGGAACAACTGGAAAAGTTTGAACACATTCTCTTCCTTGATGCTGATATGTATGTCAATGAAGAGGTTGCTTTTGATGATATCTTTAATGGCAAAGATTTTGTCGGTGTTCACCACCCGTGCCATTTTGTCAAAGCACCTCCCCATGATAAAGCACCTGGTTCTTTCGAGACAAATGTAAAGTCTTCTGCCTACCTTGAGGACGCATATGCTTATGGTGTCTACTGGCAGGGTTGCCTCTGGGGTGGTAAAACCAAACCAGTCATAGAGATGATGGAAACTATTTGTGGTAGAATAGATGAAGATGATAGTAATGGTATCATTGCGGTATGGCATGATGAAACTCATCTGAACAAGTTCTTCTGTGAAAACTTTGATCGAGTTCATACTCTTGACTCTAATTACGCATATCCAGAGTGCTATCCTTCTTTCCCTTTCAATAGAACAATCATTCACTTAGCAAAAGATAACTCCAAATATCATGTCTGACCCTAATGCCTGGCAAATGCCAACATATTACTCTCGTAATATGCATTTTAAACTTCCAGTACACTTTCTTGGTTCACTGAATATCACACATAATTATTCTCAGTGTTATCAAGACATGTTTGTCATGTCTGTTCTTGAGGGAAAGAAAAAAGGAACCTATGTAGAGATTGGTTCTGGTGATCCTTTTGTCTCTAACAACACTGCTCTGCTTGAACAATTTGAGTGGACTGGTATTTCCTTAGAAATTAATGAGGCACTAGTTGATAAGTTCAATGCTAGTCGTAGGAACTTGGTAGCCTGTGGTGATGCTACCGATGTTGACTATGAAGAACTATTCACTGAAGTTGGATTCACAAACACTGACTTTGATTATCTTCAGGTAGACTGCGAACCTTCTGCTGTTACTTTTGCTGCCCTGAAAAAGATTCCTCATGACAAATATCGGTTTGCTGTCATCACTTTTGAGCATGATAGTTATAATGATGGTCCTGATGTCCGTGACGAGTCGAGAGAGTTCCTGAGTGGTCTTGGATACAAACTGGTTGGTTCTAACATCTCCGTTGATGATGCCCATCCTTATGAAGACTGGTGGGTTCATCCAGAACTGGTGAACATGGAAGTAGTTGACAAGTTCTTCAATGATGACGACACCACAAAGATGGGTGAGAATTTTGTATTTGGTGAGTACGCATGAAGTTTGTTCTCTGGGGTTATCCTCTCCACTCTGACACATATTCATATGTTCATGAGGGATTTAAGAAAACTCTTGAGTTAGATGGGCATGAAGTCTTCTGGTTCCATGACAATGATTATCCAGAAGACTTTGACTATGATAACTGTGTCTTCTTCACCGAAGGATATGCCGACAAGAATATTCCACTGAGAAAAACCAGCACATATTATGTTCATGTCTGTGTTAATCCAGAGAAGTATCTTGGTAATGTCAAGAAGTTAATCGACATGCGTTACCATCAAGACAAGATGGATAACGATAACTATGAGTTTGATCACGACATCAACACTTTTGAAGTGCTAGATAGTGGTGTATGTATTGATACCGATGAATCGAAAGAGAAGGGATACGATATCTCTTATGTTGCCTGGGCAACAGACTTGCTTCCTCATGAATTCAATGAAGATTGGGTGAATATTGAGAGGGAAAATGTCTATTATTTCATTGGTAGTATCTCACCCACGGGAAGATTTGCTAATAAGCATCTTATTGATCGATTTGCAGAACTTTGTGGTCAACGAGGAGTCAAAACCGTTTGGTCTAACCCGTGGACCAATCCTCTGGACGGGGATATCATGAGGCAATTGATGCAGAAATCTTTTCTGTCACCAGATCTTCGTAATGCTACCCACGCAGCATGGGGAACAAAGACCTGTCGCATCTTCAAGAGTATCAGTTATGGTCAATTAGGTCTGACTAATGCTCCTAAGCTTGCTGAGTTTGCTGGTCCTCTGGTTATTTGCCGAGAGAACATTGATGAACTCTTCGAGGAAGGGTTGCGTCTGCGAGAAGATAAAGGTAGAATTATTCAGCAGATGAGATATGTAAAGGAACATCATACATATGCTAATAGGATTAATGGTCTTTTGAAACTGCTATGAGTAAGGTTACATTTGGTTATATTGTTGGTGGTGACGATAAGCATTACATCAACCTCATGAGGTCGTTGAAGGCTCTGGAAGAAAGAGTCAAGCAACCTTATGAGGTTGTTATTATTGATATGGATGATCGGTTCTATGCCGATGATGCCAACATCAAAGTCGTAAAGCAAGATGCCAAACATCTACAAGGTAGTGGAAGGAACTGGTTCCAACCACACATCTGGGCAAAGAGATATGAACTGTATAAGCATGTAGAGACTGACTATTGTTTCTACATGGATGTTGATACTGTTCTTATCAACGACAGAGTAGATGAACTGATTGAAGAATCAGAAGATAACTTCATGCTTGCTCAGCATTGGTGGGTTCCTACCCTTGATGAGTTCATGAAGAACGTAAGGGCTGATTTACGTAAAGTTTCCAAGTTTCTTCCTCCTGGTGGTGTAGACTATTTCTATGGTGCTTCGGGATGCTTCCTCTTTAAGAAGGATGCTCACGATCACATCTTTGAAAAGTTCCATGAGATCTATACTGATATTCATGGTGATGGTTCTACACCTCTGAATGTGACAGATGAATTACTCCTTTGTTTATCTTTCAATCGTTTTGATGACTGGAAGTTCACTAATGGTGCTTTTAATCACACAGCTGCTCATGCCTTAATGCCTCTCAAGAAAGAGAATGGTATCTGGATGGGTAAGAATCCATACGAGAAAGAGTTCAAACCCGTGTTTGTTTTCCACAGTTCCTATGAGAACGTTCATACTCTTGTGGAGCACAGTCCAAAGTATATTGATGGTATTAAAGAAGTGATGTATTGGGAGGAATACCACCCATGAGGATTGCACAAGTCGGACCTGGCATCATGCCCATTCCTCCTGATGGGTGGGGTGCCGTTGAGATGTTGATCTGGGATTACTACCAGATCCTTTCCAAGCAAGGTCATGATGTAGAGATTATCAATACACCCGATAGAAACAAGATCGTAGATGCTATCTGGGCAGGTGATTTTGACGCAGTTCATATTCACTATGATGTCTTCCACGATATCTTCAAGCAGATAGACCATCCCTGTCTTATTGTTTCTAGTCACTATCCTTTCCTCAACACACCACAGATGTGGAGCAGGGATAACTATCATGCTGTAATGAGAACTTACAGCAACAATAAGAACTTCCACATCCTTGCGTCATCAAAGAAAGACATTAATACTTTTGTTACTTGTGGTGCTGATCCTGAACGAGTATTCATGAGTCGTTTAGGTGTAAGACCAGAACCTTATGCCTTCCACGAGGAGCCACGATACGATAAGACACTGTGCTTCTCTCAGATTACTGATAGGAAGAGGCAGTATCTCATTCAGGACTATGAAGATATTGACTTCATGGGTCGTCTTGAGTATGGTAGGTTCAAGAACCACCAGAATTATTTTGGTGAAGTTCCCCGTGAGTTTTTGAACCACGAGATTACCAAGTATTCCAACTTTACTTTGCTGAGTGAAGTGGAAAACACCACACCTTTGGTTGTCAAAGAGGCACTGATTTGTGGTCTTGGTGTTGTTGTTTCTGAGTCCGTTGCTGTAGAACTTGATGAGCAACCATTCATTAGAGTCATTCCAGAACGACTAATAAATAACGACAAGTACATTCGTAATGCTCTCAAAGATAACAGAGAAGCATCTAGAAAGTATAGAAAAGAGATTCGTGAGTACGGTATCCAAAAGTTTGGTCTTGAGAATATCCTTGCGAATGAATACATTCCTACTATTGAAAAACTTTTGGCATGAAGATCGCAATCATCGGACCAAACACACCCATCCCACCTAAGGCTTGGGGTGCTGTAGAAACTCTCATCTGGGACATGAAGTTGTCTCTGGAAGAGTTGGGTCATGATGTTCTCATCATCAACATCGGTGATCCTCAAGAGATCATTCGTCGTGTGAACGAGTACAGTCCAGACTTCGTTCACATCAACTACGATGATTGGGTCTTCTTGTATCCCTACATTCAATATCCTTGTGCCGTAACAACGCACTTTGCTTATATTGAAAGACCCGATATGATGAATGGGTACAGTCAGATCTTCAATGCTTTTGGCACTATCAAACCAAATGTGTTCTGTCTGTCCCAGAGCATCAAACAAGTCTATAACATCATGTCTGGTATCCCCAGTGAGAAGTTATATCTCAATAGGAATGGAGTAAACACAAAGGCATTTGAGTATACCGATAGTCCAGCACATCCAGATTCCAGCATCTATCTAGCAAAGATTGACTATCGGAAGAGACAGCATCTCTTCCAAGATATCAAGTCACTATACTTTGCTGGTAACATTGCTGACAATAGATTTGACCAGACCAAAAACTATCTGGGTGAGTGGACAAAGGAATATCTTTATGCTAATCTAACTAACTATGGTAACCTGGTGCTTCTTTCTGATGGAGAGGCACATTCTCTTGTTATCATGGAGGCTCTTGCTGCTGGTCTTGGTGTGGTGGTAAGTGAGTTTGCTACTGCTAACCTATGTCTTGCCAAAGAGTTTATCACTGTGATCCCAGAGAAAAGGATCAATGATACTGCTTACATTGAAGAGCAGATTATTAAGAACAGAGAATACTCTATCAATCACCGAGAAGAGATTAGAGAGTATGCCAAACAGTTTGACTGGACAGAAACCGTAAAGAATGTTTTTATTCCCAATGTTGAGAAAGTGATCGCAAATGGACAAAAATAAAGCAGCATACAAACTCCAGAATCTTCCACCACTTTATTACATCAACTTGGACGGTAAACCAGATCGTCGTGAGTTCATGGAGAAGCAGTTTGATTACTGGCAGATCAAGAACTACGAACGCATCTCTGCTTATGATGGAAGAGAGGATGATCTCAGTGACATTCTGAAGGGTAGATATCCAGACAACATGATGTCTGGTGAAGTGGGTTGTGTCACTTCTCACTTGAAGGCTATTAAGCATTGGTATGATACCAGTGATTCTCCAGTAGCAATGATTATGGAGGATGATTGTGTCCTTGATACTGTAAGGTATTGGGGATTCACCTGGGGTGAGTTCATGGCACATCTCCCATACGATTGGGACATGGTTCAACTTGCCATCATCAATCCTGGTGCCGTTCATATTCAACTGCACCAGAGGTTCTGTAATGACTTCTCCACTGCCTGCTACATTATTACCAGGCATCACGCAGAGAGACTGTTCCGATACCATCTTCGTGGTGACAAGTACAAACTGGATAATGGTGTCAAACCACGAGCAGTTGCCGATGACTTGCTCTACAACTCTGGTGTGACTTATTCCATTCCATTGTTCTTGTATCAGATTGATCTCGGGTCGGATATCCACACGGATCATGTTGACGTTTTCCACAAGTCAAGTTATAATGGTATCAAGAATTTCTGGGAGCAAGTGCCACCAGAGATTCAAAACGATTGGACTCGGATGTTCCAGTACAATCCCTTTTTACGGTTACCCCCCGAAGTCGCAGGGAAGTAACAGTATAAATAAAATCGTCGTTACATTGTAACGATTTACAACAGACCCAATGCCTCAACTACTCGCAACGGTTCTGTGATATAATAGTCCTACGGAGACGAGTCGAGTCTCCTGTCATCCGCAGGTTTTACTCTGCGAGAAAATAACGAGGTATTCAAATGATTAAATCCGCAATCGCAGCCCTGGCTGCTGCTCCCCTTTTCGCTGGTGCTGCCCTTGCAGGACCCTACGTTAACGTCGAAGCCAATGCTGGTTGGGCTGGCAACGACTACACTGGTGCTACGACCGAAACCCATCTGGGTTACGAAGGTGCCATCGGTGACGGTGATGCTTCCTGGTACATTCAAGGTGGTCCCGCATTCGTTTCTACCGATGCTGTAGGAACCGAGACCCGTTACAGTGGTAAGGTTGGTATGGGTGCTGCCCTGTCCAGCTCCGTCGGTGTCTATGGTGAACTGTCTGCTCTGACTGCTGACACCAAGTTCTCCACTTCCGATCTGAACGTCGGTGGTAAACTCGGCATCAAGTACTCCTTCTGAGTTTGATGTGCTAAACTTGGGGGGTCTTCGGACCCCTCTTTTTTTATGTGGAAAATCCTTAAGCACCCAGTCACACAGTTCAATCTAATCATAGTCGGATTCCTTATTGTTGTTCAAGGACTTCATACCTATGCTCACTACCAAATGGATAGGGATGTTGATTCATATGTCTATAACTTCTTAAGGAAAAATCCTGATTTCAAAACACGGTGATCTTGACAAAGTGTTACAATACGATATATAATACTGTAACACTTCTTTACAAAAGTCATGACTGTGACAACGAACGAACAAGGTCAAATGAACATGTGGGCAAAGGAGCCCGAGATGGTGTACCAGGAGTACAACCGCAAAGGACTTCTGACCCCTATGCAGACAACCGAAATGTACAATGGTCGTTGGGCAATGATGGGTATCGTAAGTGGCTTGCTTTCTTACGTGATTACTGGTAAACTGTTCTTCGGTGTTTTCTGATGACCGAAATCATCTTCACCACTACTAGCATCGCATTCTTTGTGTTGCTTGCTTACTCTGTACAACAACTCTCTGAAACTTATTAAAGTCATGGCAACTTATAATGTCACTCTTCAATCTCCCGATGGTACTGAAACCACTATCGAGTGTGCTGACGATCAATACATTCTTGAAGCAGCAGAAGAGCAAGGTGTTGACCTCCCTTCGTCGTGTAAAGCAGGTGCTTGCTCGGCTTGTGCAGGAAAACTCATCTCTGGCACCGTAGACAATGACGAGCAATCTTTCCTTGATGATGAGCAAATGGAAGATGGTTTTGTTCTTACCTGTGTGGCATATCCCACCAGTGACTGTGTGATCCTCACTGAGCAAGAAGAGAACCTGTGAGTGCTAACATGCTTGGGCAACTTGGAGTTGCCCTTCAAAATCTTGGATGGGATGCGAATGATGAAATTCGTGTGAAGATTGGTGGAGTTGCCAATAGTGGCATTCACCAGACTGAAGGTGCTAATCCCAAATGGGCAAAACCTTTCGGCACCGTCAGTTATCAGAACGATGCTTTCATCGTCATTGAAAATGTAACTAGGAACCCAGTTGTTCCTTCTGAACCTAACCCTGAACTGAAACAAAAACATCCATATAATGCTTAAGTATATTCTTGCCCGTCTTCGTTGGGGTTCTCTTTCCCCTGAACATAAAGAGAAACTGAAAACTCTTTCCCTGAAAGAAGTTTTTGACACACCGTACCTTATTAGGAAGTACTAAAATGAAAAAACTTTTTACTCCTGAGGCTGAGATCCTCAATGCACGTCTGGCAATGATCGGTTTCGTTGCTGGTGTCGGTGCTTACCTGACTACTGGACAACTTATTCCTGGCATTTGGTGATGACTTCTATTCCTGATTCTAAATTCGTAAACCGTGTTGACGGTGAGTTCCAAACCGTATCTGCCCATAAACTTTTTGAGGGTAAACGAGTAGTTGTATTTGGTCTGCCAGGTGCTTTTACTCCGACTTGTTCTGAGCAACAACTCCCTGGTTTTGATACCAAGTACAATGAATTTACTGCTGCTGGCATCGATGCTGTTTACTGCGTTTCTGTTAATGACGGCTTTGTTATGAATGCCTGGGCAAAAGAACTGGGTATTCTTAATGTTCAACTCCTTGCCGATGGTAACTGTGAGTGGACCGATGCTGTTGGTATGGCAGTTGATAAACTAAACCTTGGTTTCGGTCGTCGTTCCTGGCGTTATGCTGTTGTCATCAATGACAATGAATTTGAAAAGTGGTTCGTTGAACCTGGAAAGCAAACCGATTGTCCTACAGATCCATACGAGGCATCTACTCCTGAAGCAGTTCTTGAGTATTTGTCACAATAAGTATTAATACTGATTTAAATAACTCAACCTGCCCTATATATTGGGCAGGTTTTTTCATATGCGATGCCGAGAAACATGCTTACTAAAATTGTTATGAAACATCGTGTCCTCAAATTGAAGGACATGTTGTTTAAAGAATGTAAATCAGAATCCGAAAAAAATCTGGCGCATGACTATTTGAACAGAGTGCTCGATATAATAGAAGAGTATCGTGAGTAACAGACAATCATTAAGAAAATCTGTAACATATAGATACACTATTCTATAGTTCTTTGACCTAATGCATCCATTCACTTCTTATTATGTCACTTTACTGATCATTGCTGGGTTTATTGCGTTTTATGGGTGGGAATCTACAACTAGAGTCATTACCTATGTTGAACTTTTGTTAAAATATCAGGTGGTCAAATGTCAGATGTTCCTGATGAAACGAAAGTTGGAGAGAGAACTAGGTATACCCCCAAGAAACTGGAGCAAAGAAGATGTCTTCTGACAAAGAGCTGTCCGATCTCTCAGTAGAGAGAAAGGAATGCCCTAAGTGTGGTGCGTTATGGATCAACGGACAGCACTATTGGTCTGGCACAGGCAAGAAAGGAAACGAACTTGACCTTGCTGGACTTGTTTGTAATAAGTTGGGTGATGACACTTGTATCAATCCATGCGTAGGTATGGATGGTGGGGTAACATGGGCACAACGTCTAGAGGAACTGGAAAATGACCACCCCAGTAACTAAAGAAGAAGTTCAGGAGATGATCGATGCAGCAATACGACGACACAACCGTAATGCTTCTATCATTAGCATGTGCGTTGGTTGGGTGGTTCTTGCTTTATTTGCTGAGGGACTTCTAAGACTTATCGGTGTTATTCCTCCTGTCCTACCATGGCTAAACATTACCCTGAACTGATTGGTATCGTTTTATTGCTGGTCTTTGCTGGCACCATGTTCTATCAAGGAACAATGATTATGAAAGGTCATCGTGGTTATCGGCATTGTGAACGTGACAAACAAAAATCAGAAGAAACAAGACGTAGGATCGAAGAACTGTTAAAGGACAAATGAACGACGAAGAGATTATCTTTACCGATAGAGATGAGGAACTTTTGCGTCAGGCAATGCGTTTTTTGAAACACAGAGAACTACTAAAGGAACCATTCGACGGATACTGGGAGGACGAAGATGACATTTAAGTTACTTCTTTGCTTTGCTCCACTTGCTATCATCTACATAGTAATGAAACTATCGGTATGGTTTTTAGGTATAGAATCTGAAAGAACCTATGTCAGAGAAGAATCCAAACGACCACACGGACCCTATGTGGCAAACGCATATGAAGACGTTGACGAAGAGGATGAGGAGTATGGAAGTAAAACAGATTATCGATGATGCTTTATTTGAATACTATTCTGAAAGGGGTCTGGAGGTTCCACAGTGGAAAATGCAGAAAGATCCTCAGTGGTGGATCGATTACTTAAGGGAACTTGGGATAGACCAATAATGGAACACTTGTTAGGAAAAGCACTTGCGATCGTGGCAATCCCCTTTGTGATTGCTACAATCTACTTCGGTTCAAAGAAAGGTAACTACTATGAATCCGACGACTATAAGGGTAATGGAACCGCACACTAGACAACGGTTTCATTTCGCAGCATCTTCATTCTCAAGAATCTTTGGAGTCAATCATGTTACTGGAAGCATGATTGACTTTTGTCATGAATGGGCAACAAAAGATGAGGTAGCACCTCTAGATTGTGTACATAATGTAGACATTTATTTCAGAAGATTATGGGACACTTCTCACGGTTAGTGGTGGAGAATCCAGTCAGTTTAGGTTTTCTTTGTTATCTTTTAGTTGTTGTTCCTATTCTTGGGATTTATTTGGTTCATAAAAACAACTGGCAGCATTGGGAACCTTTTTCAAAAAGGGGTTGACAGGATCCCAGAGTTCGTACTATAATAAATATGTTAACGAATGTTACGAACCTTTAAGGATTTGTTACTGAGTTCCCCTGCCGTTTGACCGAGACT
>Ga0075476_10001422_pt1 | contig 11292 bp, 8 predicted proteins | sample DEB08_DNA_5_FD_76339 | JGI IMG/M metagenome (GOLD analysis project Ga0075476, IMG submission 76339) | Aqueous microbial communities from the Delaware River and Bay under freshwater to marine salinity gradient to study organic matter... | ecosystem: Environmental > Aquatic > Marine > Coastal ...
ACTCAATGCCCTAAATCTTGATAATCTTGATCAGGAGCAGTTAGAGCAAAGCCGCAATATGGCGCAGAATCAAGAACAAATTCAAAATGTTGTTCAGGAAGTTGCTGCCTTGATAGGACAGGACGAGCTTGGTTTACTCGATCGACTTTTTCAAATTCGTCAGCGCATCAATTCAATTGGAAAAGTATCTAATGAATTCTTACAGCTCACCCATAGGATTGACGCATTACGCATTGAACTTGAGGATATTCAATCAACTTTGGACGCTCAGCTTGATTCTACAGAGCACGAACCCGAAGAACTTAACCGTATCGAACACTTACTCGATGAGCTTTATCGCGTACAACGCAAGCATGGCATGCAAACTGTTGATGAGCTAATTGATCTGCGTGACGACTTATCTCAAAGACTTCAAGATTCAGGTGAACTCGATGAAGCCATAACAAAATTAGAGCATGATCTTTTGGCTATGAAACAGGGCTTAGAGATACAAGCGGATCAATTATTTGAAAGTCGATTAGCCGTGATTCCCGAGATAGAAAATCGGTTAATGAATTTTTTTAGAGAACTCGCCCTTCCCGAAGCCCGTTTGAATTTTAAACTCGAGCGAACCCCAATATTAAATGCAAATGCAGGGGTACGTTCTGCAATATGGTTTTCAGCCAATAAAGGTATTGAGCTACGTCCAATTGAAAAAGTAGCCTCGGGCGGAGAAATGAGCCGGGTGACTTTATCTGTTAAAGCCGTTTTGGCTGAATATCAGCAGCTTCCCACTTTAATTTTTGATGAAATTGATACGGGTATTTCTGGCGATACAGCGCTAAAGATGGCAGAAATTTTACTTCAAATAAGCGCCCGTGGCCAGTTGTTTTGCCTGACCCATCTCCCACAAACAGCGGCAAAGGGGCGTTTTCACAAACGAATCTTTAAAAAAACACAAGGGGATAAAACCCAGACATTCATTCAAGATCTTGATGCGCCACAGCGCGTTTTAGAAATCGCCCAAATGATTGGAGGTCATGAGCTTACAGATTCTGCAAAGGCACATGCCCGTCAATTGTTGAATTGAGTTATATTTGCCTTATTAACCAATTTTTGAATTCATGGCCTATAACTTACTTAAAGGAAAAAAGGGTATTATTTTTGGTGCACTTGATCCGAATTCCATCGCTTGGAAAACAGCAGAACGCATTCATGAAGAAGGGGGACAATTTGTTTTGACCAATGCCCCGATTGCCATGCGGATGGGACAAATTGATGCGCTGGCCAAAGCTACAGGCGCTCAAATTATTCCTGCTGATGCAACAAGTCTCGACGATTTAAATAACTTGGTCAGTCAATCCATGGAAATACTCGGAGGCAAACTTGATTTTGTACTTCACTCCATTGGGATGTCTGTAAACGTGCGTAAAGGGAAACATTACACGGATCAAAATTACGATTGGACCCACAAAGGGTGGGATGTTTCAGCGGGATCTTTTCACAAAACCATGCAAGTGCTCTATAAACAAGATGCAATGAATGAGTGGGGGAGTATTGTTGCCTTATCCTATATGGCCGCCCAGCGCGTATTTCCAGACTACAACGATATGGCTGATAATAAGGCTTATCTAGAGTCCATAGCTAGAAGTTTTGGCTACTTTTTTGGACGAGATAAAAAAGTACGCGTGAATACTATATCTCAATCGCCCACACCGACTACTGCAGGTCAAGGGGTTAAAGGATTTGATGGTTTTATTGCTTATGCTGAGAAAATGTCCCCTTTGGGCAATGCAACCGCTCTTGATTGTGCCAATTATACAGTTGCCATGTTTAGTGATTTAACAAAACGTGTGACCCTTCAAAATCTTTACAACGACGGTGGTTTTTCCAACATGGGGGTAAGCGACGCGGTTATGGAATATTTTACCGAACAATAACTTGAGAATTCATTGCTCGAAAAAAAAGTGTTTTTAATCGGAATCGGTATAAATTCCGATTAAAAACGCTTTGTTAATTTCAATTTTATAAATACATTTACGTCTAATAACTAATTTATATCGATAATTATGAAAAAAATTACTTTAATTTTCGCTTTGGCGTGCTTCACTACTGGTTTTGGCCAAGTGGTTCAAAAAGCAACGCCTAGTTTGAGTCAAGCGGAGGCACAGGCTGCTTCTCGTGCGATGTCTGGCCAAGCGAATGCGAATTATTCGTTTAATGAAGGTACGTCGCGTGGTCAAGCAATTCAGTCGCAATCTACGCGTGGCCTCGAAACACCAAATTCCATTAATCAAGTTGTAATGTCACATAGTGTGGACAATGAAACACTTGCTGCTGGAACTATTGCTTGTGGCGGGGGTGGGACAACACGTGAAAACTCTTGGTTCAGAACATATACTCCAGCCGATTTTGGCTATTCTGGCGACATTCAAGTAGATGGTTTAGAATTCGCCTACACCTTTGCGGGCGGTGGAGCTGATGGTACTGGTGTAATTCGCGCATGGACTAGTGATGATGTTTTTCCTGCCGGTACATACACTCAAATCGCTGAAGCTCAAATGACTTATAATGCTGCTGGAGCGGATGTAAAAACATTTTTTGAATTTGATGCTCCTGTCGTGGTAGATGCAAATACTGAGATAATTGTAGAAGTATTTGCTGAAGATGATCCTGATAATGATATCCGTCTATATGATAATGATTTAGGTGAAACTGCTCCTGGTTATGTATTTTCTGCTACCTGTGGTTTGACCACACCAACTCCTTTTGGGGCTATTGGATTTCCAGACAATCACATTATCCTTGATTTGGTAGCTACTGAATTAGCACCTTCAACGACAATTTTCTTTGATCCAACTGCGCCATATATTGGTTATGCTAACGTATTTGAAACACCAGCCAATGGTGGTGGATTCGTCTTCGGCGGTGGATGGGGTGTGCCAGATTTAAAAACTGTTATTGATGCTACTCCAGTTACAGGTTCGGTGACTCTTCAACCGAATTTCAATACCTGGAATCCAGCCGATCCTTTCTGGGTTGATCCAGTAACTGGTTTAGGTAACAAGGACTTTGAAGGTAATACATACGTAGATGATCCTTCATTAGCTGGTCAAAACTTGACTTGGACTGGTTTTGTTATCTCTAATACAATCGATCCAGGCTATCAGGCTGAAGCTTTTATTAAAGTTTTCAACGCGAACTTTTCAGTATTAAAAATTGAGACTGCTCCTCTGATTGAAGGTGAGTTTTTTGAAGTTGTTTATACCGATGTTGCGCCAGAAGATACTTTTGTACAGTACGGATGGTATATAAAAGGTCTAAATGCAGATCCTGCAAATGAGGCTGCTTTAGGTAGCGTAGTTATAGGAACTCAAGCTCCTGGTTGTGGTGACTTCTCTTATGTAAACGAGGTTCCAACAGGTAGTGGACCACCAGCGCAGATTTTCCCTGACTTCCCAGATTTCACGAGTATCGCCGTGGACGATGTATTCTTTACAGGAGATGCCGGACTAATTTGTTCTATTGATATTCAAGGTCGTTACTCTGCAGGTGCACCGGGTCTTCCTGGTGATCCAAACAGTACTGTACAATTAACTATCTATAACGATGATAATGGTGTTCCTGGGGATATCCGTTACCAAGAATCTTTCCCAGGCAGCGTTGATGCAGATGCAGATGGAAACTTTACCCTTGAGCCTGCTCAAGTTGTTGAAGCGACCCTGAACCCTGATACACGTTATTGGATTTCTGTTGCCGCCGTAATGGAATTTGGACTTGCAGGTCAGTGGTTCTGGAGTAGTGCAGAGGACACAAATGACAATGCTGCATTATGGCAAAACCCAGGAGGCGGATTTGGTGTATGTCCAACATGGGCAACATTCGCTGAGTGCGGTGTTGGTCAAGGATTAGGTCCTGACCTTTTGATGGATATCGAAATGGTGGCTACTGATCCTTTAACTTATGATGTTTGTGTTGGCGCTCGTACTATCGAGTGTAACACTTCAGTATTCGGGGATACATTATCAGCAACTTCAGATGTCGGTGTTGCACCTGATTGTGATACTACAACCGGTGCTCCAGGTGTTTGGTATAAGTTCGAAGATACTTCAGGACTTCCTGCTGAAATCTTATTGTACACGTGTAGTGATGATACTGATTATGACACCAAGCTTTCTGTATATACTGGTGAGTGCGGAGACTTTACTTGTGTCGTTGGAAACGATGATGACTGTCCAAACTTCCAATCTTCAGTTGAATTCATCTCTGATGGAAACACAACTTTCTATATCCTAGTTCACGGATGGAACACGAGCGTTGGAAACTTTGAGTTGACTATGGAATGTACTCTTATTCCACCACCAAACAACGACATTGTTAATGCCATTGACTTATTGAATGTTGGATGTCCATTTACCGATGAGGATGTAGCCATGCCTGCTGCAACTGAAGAGGCTGGTACTCCTGCTGGTTGTGATATTTCTGGTGCGGCTGGAGTTTGGTATGAGTTTACTCCTGAGATCAATGGTTTCATTACTGGAACGATTGCTTCTCCAGCGGGTATTAGCTCTGTGACTTTCTACACTGCTCCTGATCAGTCTTCAAGTGAATCTGATCTAGTGCACGTGGACTACTATCAGAATCAATGTTTACCAGGATCAAGTGCTACAATTCCGGTTGTAGGTGGTCAAACTTACTACTGTTTTGTAGTGAATACTGGTGGAATTACTGATATCATCTTTGATAACTGTCAGTTAGGTACTGCAAGTAATGAAATCGAAGGTTTCGAGTTCTATCCGAACCCAACCCGCGAGCGCATTAACCTTGCGGCTGCCCAAAACATTGAGTCAGTTGTATTGTACAACATCTTAGGTCAGAAGATGCTAGATGTAAATGTTGATGCAACAACTACTGAGTTAAACGTAGCCCATTTAGCGGCAGGTGCTTACCTTATGGAAGTAACTGTTGATGGTCAAACGGGTACTTACAAGTTGATCAAGCAATAATTAGGGTATAATTAGTTATACAAGAAAGCCATCCTTAACGGGATGGCTTTTTTATTGCTTATTTTTGTCTTATGACATCGTTGTTATCTTTTATAGTTCCCGTTTATAACCGGCCTGATGAGCTTCGAGAGTTATTGTCATCTATGACACGACTACAAGGTTCCATTCCGTTTGAAGTGGTCGTTGTTGATGATGGTTCCTCAAATCGAAGTAATGTCATCGTCCGTGAATTCCCTGAGATTAATATTCGCTATTATTACAAGGAAAATACCGGTCCTGGTGATTCTCGAAATTATGGCATGAAAAGGGCCAATGGGAATTACTTTATAATTTTGGATTCAGATTGCATACTTTCTTCAGATTATCTTCTTGCAGTGGAAGAATCCTTAAACGCGGAATACATTGATTGTTTTGGTGGACCTGATGCGGCGCATTTTAATTTTAATTTACGTCAAAAGGCCATAAGTTTTGTTATGACATCTTTTTGGACTACTGGAGGGATTCGTGGAAACAAACGAAAATTGAAACCCTATGAGCCTCGTAGTTTTAATATGGGCCTAAGTAAAAAGGCCTTTGAAGTTTCAGGGGGCTTTGGCCATTTGCACCCGGGAGAGGATCCAGAGTTGGTCCAGCGTTTGTGGGATTTGGGTTTTAAAACTAAATATATTGAAAGGGCATTAGTGTACCATAAACGACGCATTACATGGCTGAGTTACGCGCGTCAGATCTATAAATTTGGATTAGCCCGTAGTATTTTGAATGTAAAAAGACCTCATTATGCTTCATGGGTTTTTTGGTTGCCAGTCTTTATCGTTTTTTTTGGGCTCACTTCATTAATTCTCGGGTTTCTTGGATCTTTTTATATGTTATACTTGGTTTTGTTTTATGCTACATTCCTTGCTTTTGTCGGAATACTAAAACTCAAATCCTTAAAAGCGCTATTTATTATCCCCTTGGTATTTGCGATCCAGTCTGTGGCTTATGCCATTGGCTTTATTCGGGGCTGGTTTTATTTAGGTGTGCTAAATTTCGATCCTCATAAAAAGTTTCCTCAAATGTTTTTTAAATAAGTACCATATGAGTGTATTGAAATTCAAGAGGAATCAAAAGTTACGGTCGTTCTTGGTTTTTTTGTTAATGGCGGCGTCAATTTGGTTTTTGACCAAATTTTCCAAGCCTTTAGTGGCAGAATTTAGACTGAATTTAGAATATACAAACTTCCCCCAACAAACTCTCGTTTCGACGGATGCCCCGAAAGTGCTTACAGTAATTGTTAATGCCAATGGTTTTAAATTATTGACTGAATTCTTCAGCGATAAAAGTCTTGTCATTGATCTCTCGGCAGGACGACTCCTTGAAGACGATAAAATTCGATTCAGTCAGGACCAGTTACTCGCTTTTTGTTATCGAAAAATGCCGGCGGCAGGAGTAATCTCTCTTGATACTAAAGAACTTATTGTACCCATTGATCGGATGGCAGCAAAGGAAATTGAAGTTCTTTTTCAAGGAGAGGTAAGTTTATCTCAAGGCTTCAAAATGATTGGGCAGCCAAAAATAGAGCCCAATAAGATCACTGTTTATGGGCCCTCTCAAATGATAGACACTATTAGTTCTATTAGGACGATTTACACGCGCCTTGAAGGTTTAAGGAATAATATCAATAAAGCAATTGCCTTAGAATCACTTTTTTCAAATGAGCTGAGTCGATCGCAGGATAGTATTTTTTGGTCTGCACAAATTTTGGAGTATACTCAAAAGCAAATCGAATTACCAGTAGAATTGATTAACGTTCCTCGAGGAAAAAAGCTGCAAATATTTCCTGAAATGATGACATTGTCTGTTGAAATTCCTGTAAATGAATACGCTCTATATGACAAATCCAATTTTAGATTGATTTGTGACTACACTGAACGAATTTCTGAGGACAGTTTTATGATTCCTCGTTTGAGTCAACTCCCTCAAGGGGTTTTTAAACCCGAACTAAGCCATAAAAAAGTTGATTATGTTGAATTCGCACAATAGTCCAAAAATAATCTGCTTAACGGGTGGAATTGGCTCAGGTAAGACAACTGCAGCAGCGCTATTTGAAGATCTCGGTGTTGCGGTTTATTATGCTGATCGTGCGGCAAAATTTTTAATGGAAAAAGACCCAGGACTTCGTAATTCATTGATTGACCTTCTGGGTGAAAATATATACAATAACCAGGGCCTATTAAATCGACAATGGATTGCTCAAAGGCTTTTTAAGGACCCCGAATTACTCAATCGCTGGAACGCAAAAGTGCATCCCAGAGTTTTTCAAGACTTTAATCATTGGGCCTCTCATCAATCGGGGGCTTATGTCCTAAAGGAGGCAGCTATTTTATTTGAGACCGGAGGAGAACGAAATTGTGACTTGAGTATTTTGATTAAAGCTCCAGAAGATATTAGAATTGAGCGAGTGATGAAACGAGATTCTTGTACTAGGAAACAGGTAATAGCGCGATTAAATCAGCAGTGGTCTGACGACAAAAAAATACCTCTGGCCGATTTTGTTATTGAAAATTCGGATTTAAAGACCCTAAGTATTGAAATAAAGCGCCTTCATTCACAGCTTTCAAGTCGTTTTTCTCAGTAATAATTCATTGAGGCTCAAAGTATTAAATATCCCTTGAATTTAAGATAAAAAATTGTGCACATAGGGTTTGTTAAGTTTTGGTTAAAGCAAAACAGGGCTCGATGTTAAAATCTTAATTTTAACATATGAACAAACGATTGTTTTCCTTGTTAATCGGCTTGATGTCTCTTTCACTTTTGGGCATCGTGTTTGTTCAGGGCTATTGGATACGCAATGCGTTCAACACCAAGGAAGATCAGTTTTCTCTTGGCGTAAGGCAACTTCTAATCGATGTAGCACGACAAATTGAACTACGGGAAACGGAAGATTATTATCAATTATATAGTGGTCTTGTAGACAGTATTGACACTCCTGAAAATATCAATGTTACTGAATTGATTTATCGAATTGTCAATGAAGACAAAAATGAAACAATTATTTTCTCTGATGGTATCATCGAAGAAGATTACAAATTGTCTTCCTACTTTTTTGAATTTGAATTTGATTCAATCGCCTTTAAAAAAATTACAAATCAAAAAACGACAACCAAAATAATTAGCTCACTTGATGATCAAGGCCAAGTAACCGAGACCATTGTAGACTTTGATCGATTACGTGACTTTGAGCGAAAGCAATTTGAAGAAGCGGTTTCGAATATAGCCTCGCGAATGCCTTTGCACAAAAGGGTAAGTGCCCAGGAGATTCAAGAGTTGATTGAGCGTCAAGCTGCTGAACGTGGCATTAAATCAAAATTCGAATTTGCGGTCTACAGTAATGATTTGGCCACAAAAGTTCGGTCAAGATATTTTGAACTGAATCCTAAGAGCACCTACGGCGTACCCTTGTTTGTCAATGATTCTTTTGAATCTCAGTATCAGCTATATGTGAACTTCTCTGATAAAAACCGAGAAATATTCAACTCCTTTTTCGGGATGGCCCTTCTGTCGCTGATTTTTACTTCAATAATTATTTTGACTTATTCCAATACGCTTTCACAGCTCATGCGTCAACGTCAAATCTCTCAAATAAAGACAGATTTCATCAATAATATGACGCATGAATTCAAGACTCCGATTGCGACGATTAATTTGGCCTTAGACGCAATGAAAAATCCAAAAGTCGCGGATGATAAAGAATTTATCGCGCGATACATGAAAATGATTCGAGATGAAAATCGACGAATGCATGCTCAAGTCGAAAATGTTTTACGGATTTCGAAATTGGAAAAAAAACAATTGGCCCTACCAAAAGAGCGTATTAAATTACATGAAATCATAGAAGATGCCATGAGTCATGTCACGCTAATGATTGACAATCGCTCGGGCAAATTAACTACAAATTTTGAGGCGTTAAAGTCTTCTATACTGGGCAATGATTTGCATCTGACTAACGTTATGGTTAATATTTTAGACAATGCCATAAAGTATTCTGATAAAGCGCCTGAAATAACCATAAGCACTGAGAATGTCAAGGACAGCATTATTTTAAAAGTTGTCGATAATGGAATAGGCATGTCTAAAGCAGCTCAAAAACGAATATTTGAAAAATTTTATCGTGAACCCACCGGTGATATTCACAACGTCAAAGGGCATGGTCTTGGACTGGCCTATGTTAAGCGTATACTCGACGATCACAATGCTGAAATCTATGTCGAGAGTGAAAAAGGAAAGGGGAGCACGTTTATCATTAAATTTGACCTAATCTCTTAAAAAAATGGAAAAACAAAACAAAAAAATTCTCTTGGTTGAAGACGATCCAAATTTTGGAACCGTACTCAAGGATTACCTTACCATGAATGACTATGATGTGATTCATGCGAAAAATGGTATGGAAGGCTTTGAGAAGTTTAAAAAAGATCATTTTGATTTGTGTATTCTCGATGTGATGATGCCCTATAAGGATGGATTTACTTTGGCCAAAGAAATTCGAGAAAAGAATCAAGAGGTACCCATCATATTTTTAACTGCCAAAGCCATGAAAGAGGATGTGCTGAAGGGTTATAAAATCGGTGCCGATGATTATTTAAACAAGCCATTTGATAGCGAGGTGCTGCTCATGAAAATTAAGGCGATTATACAGAGAAAAAGCAGTGAAACAAAAGGGGATAGTAAGTTGTTTGACTTTAAATTTGGGGAGTTTCAGCTGAATGCAAAATTGCGCTATTTGACCTATAAAGAAGAAAAGCCGATTAAACTTTCTCCAAAAGAAAATGATTTGCTGCGCCTTTTGGCTTTGCACAAAAATGACCTAATGCCTCGAGAATTGGCTTTGACAAAAATTTGGCGGGATGACAACTATTTTACTTCAAGAAGTATGGATGTTTACATTGCTAAACTTCGAAAGTATTTAAGTGTAGATCCGCAGGTAGAAATCATTAATATACACGGGGAAGGTTTTCGATTAGTGGTAAAGGGAGAAACTGAACTTTAATAGGTTATTTTGATTCAATAAAATCTACGATTTCTTCCATTATACTTTTGTGTTCAAACCATTTTATGTCCTTGTTTTTCTGAAACCAAGTCATTTGTCTTTTCGAAAAACGCCGTGTGTTTTGTTTGATTAAATCTATGGCTTGATTTAAACTCAGTTTGTTTTCAAAATAGTCAAACAACTCCTTATAACCCACCGTTTGTAGGGCATTCAAGTTTTTATGGGGAATTAGTGCCTCGACTTCATGTGTCAATCCAAGGTTGATCATTTGATCAACACGCGTGTTGATGCGCTCATAAATTTCTTCTCTCGTGGCAGTAATCCCAACGAGTTTAAATCGAAAGGGACGTTGTTTTTTTGAGGAGGTTCTCAAATGGGAAAAGGGGATCCCAGAGCTCCGGTAAATTTCTAGTGCCCGTATAACTCTTTGTGGATTCATAATGTCCACTTGTGCGTAATAATCTGGGTCTACACGCTCTAACTCTTCCTGAAGAGGACCAATTCCGTGATGAACAAGTTCTTGGTTTAGCTCCTCTCGAATGGCTTTATGAACCTCAGGGAAGTCGTCCAAACCGTACAAAAGCGCATTTATATAAAGCCCAGACCCGCCAACAACTACAGTCCGCTGGTGATTTTTTGAAAACTTTTCGATCAAATTCAAGGCTTCGCGCTCAAAATCACCCACGGTATAATTATCAAAAATACTTTTATGTTGAATTAAAAAGTGCGGCGCAGCACTTAGTTCTTGAATGTCGGGAACGGCCGTACCGATAGACATTTCTTTGTAAAATTGTCGTGAATCTGCAGAGATTATGTTACATCGCCAATATTGCGCTAAATCTATCGCTAATTTAGTTTTGCCAATGGCCGTTGGCCCTACAACAACAATAATTTCATGTGCTTTTTCCATTTGTTTTCGAATAAGCACTAAGGTTGATCAAGCCGATGTCCACAATTCCAACAAAAACTTGCCGCATCTTTTTGCCCTTCTGCACTACAATTAGGACAGGACCGAGTGTTGTATTCAGGCTCAGGAATCGATGTTTTGGCATAGGCTACACTGACAATTCCGGTAGGAACGGCTATGATTCCATAACCCATGATCATGATAATTGAGGCGATAAATTGGCCTAATGGCGTGACAGGGGTGATGTCTCCAAAACCAACTGTGGTCAAGGTGACAATACACCAATAGATTCCTTTTGGGATGCTGGTGAATCCACTTTCTTCTCCTTCAATAAGGTACATCAGTGTTCCGGCAATCATGGAGATAATAAGGAC
>Ga0075476_10001441_pt1 | contig 11203 bp, 7 predicted proteins | sample DEB08_DNA_5_FD_76339 | JGI IMG/M metagenome (GOLD analysis project Ga0075476, IMG submission 76339) | Aqueous microbial communities from the Delaware River and Bay under freshwater to marine salinity gradient to study organic matter... | ecosystem: Environmental > Aquatic > Marine > Coastal ...
CGCAGGAAGGAACGCGGTCCCCGGAACACCCACCCCCACCAAAGACCGCACCACGACCTCGGTCCCCGACGACACCGCACCCGCAGCGATCCGGTGTCGCTCAGCGTCGTAGTGGGTATCAGCGCGCGCATTGATGAGAAGAATCCGGACCATCATGCGTCGACCATCTCAGGGACGTATCCGTCCTGAGCGTCTCGAGCGACCGCAACAGGGGAGCGATCCGAGGACGGACCGAATCCACCCCCACCGCCCGTTCGGACCGTCACTCGATCGCCGCGGCGCAGCCGCATGCGGTCGACCTTCAGGACCACCTGAACACCCTCCGCGCTGGTGATGGTCACCGAGCCGGGAGCGCCGGCGTCTCCGCCGGCGAGACCCCAACCCGGCGTGCGGGTGCGCTCCCACCAGAGCGACACCGCGGAGTCGTCCGCCAGTGTCTCGTACTCGCGGACGACCCCGAGTCCTCCACGGTTAGTTCCTCGACCACCGGATCCGATGTTCAGCCCGTAACGATGTATGCGCAGCGGGAATCTGCTCTCGACGACCTCCACTGGCAGGTTCTTCAGGTCACCGGCCCCGTAGTTCGCGATCGCATTGACACCGTCCCCGTCACTAGATGCACCCCATCCGATCGCGGTCGCCTCGCCGCAGACGTACCGGGATCCGTCGCCACCGACGCCGGAGAAGAGGATGTTCATGGCATCGGCCGGCTGCCCCGCGACGACGAGATGCGGACACGCCTGGGCGAGAGCACGCAGGGTGAGATCGATCATCAGGCCAAGATGGGGGTAGTAGTACTGGCATGCGGCAGGTGGACGAGCGTCGAAGACGGAACCCTCGTCGATGATCACGTCGAGATTCCGAAAAGTTCCGTCGTTCACCACGGCGTCGGGGTTGATGAGAAACTTGAACGCGAGTCGAGCCGCAGACACCGTCTGGGCCCGCCCGCAGTTGACGCTGCCCGGGGTCTGAGAACTCGAACCCCGTAGATCGAGCGTCATGCGGTCCCCGCTGATGGTCACTCTGACCTTGACCGGGACCGGATCACCGCCCGGACCCCAGGAGTCCAGTTCCCCGAGCGCCGACCACGATCCGTCAGGGAGCGCGGCGACGGCCCGACGATCCAGCTCTTCGCTCTGCCGCATGATCTCGGCATCCACGGCCGCCAGGATCTCTGCGCCGTAGCGGCGATGGAGCGCCCGAAGTCCACGCTCGCCGGTCCGACAGGCCGCGATCTGGGCTTGGAGGTCTCCCCAGACCCCCCTGGGGAAACGACTGTTGCGCAGGAGCAGATCGATGATGCCGAGTTCCGCGATTCCGCCCCGGTAGAGACACGTCGGACCGAGGCGATAGCCCTCCTGGTGGATCTCCGTCGTATCCATCGCATGACCCGGGCTCTTCGCACCGATGTCACGCCAATGCGCCTTCGAGGCCGCAAAGCCGACGAGTTCGTCCCCGACGAAGGCCGGACCAAGAACGGTGACGTCGTTCAGATGGCTCCCGACGAGCGAGGAGTCGTTGACGGCGTACACGTCTCCGGGGCGCATCGAATCCTGACCGAAGTGCTCCAGAACGGTCTCGATCGCGACATCGAGTCCCCCGAGAAAGATCGGAAGGCCCGGCGCCTGCCCGAGGAGGCGCACCTCACGGTCGAAGATGGCGACAGAGCAGTCCTTCATCTCATAGATCACCGGCGTGTAGGCGGACCGCGCAAGATTGTTGTTCATCTGCACCGCTATTGAGATGTAGGAGTTTCGAATCACTTCGACCGTGACCGGATCCACCCCCTCAGCCACGGACAATCACCAGGTGGCCGCGCGGCGCGACCGTGGCCATCCAGTTCGGAGGGATCAGAGAGGTGCACGCGTCCTCCAGGAGGATTGCGGGCCCCGCGACCTCCACGCCTGACGGAAGATCGGATCGGCTGTAGACCGGCGTCTCGAACCACTCACCGCCGAACCAGGTCCGCTCGACCCCGAGGGGATCCGGCAGGGAACCGCCGGACCGCTCCTCGCGTTCGCGTCGTGGGATGACGCCGATGGCCGTCATCCGGAGGTTGACGAACTCGACGGCCTCGGCGGGATTGCTGTGTCCGTACCGAGCATCATGGGCCTGAGCGAAGCGGTCCGGGATCGCGTTGATCGCCTCGGTCACACCGCCACTGACATCAAACGGGATCGTGACGGAGTACTCCTGACCGAGATAGCGAAGATCTGCCGAGGATTCGAGGCGAACGGAGTCATCCGGGACCCCGTCCTCCTTCAGCAACTGGCGGGCACGCCTCTCGAGGTCCGTCAGCACCGCGGTGATCGACTCGTCCGTCACATCGTCCACCCGCACGAAGAACGACTGGACGACATCGTGCCGAGTGTCCGACTGGAGCATCCCGTACGCGGAGAGGACCCCGGGATCCGCCGGCACGACGACGGAACCGATCTCCAACTCCTCCGCGATGGCTACGGCATGAAGGGGCCCAGCCCCGCCGAAGGCCACCAGCGAGAATTCTCGAGGATCGATGCCACGGACGACGGTGATCTCGCGGATCGCGTTCGCCATCGCCGCGTCGGCGACGGCCACCATGCCAGCCGCCAGGCCGACGGCGTCGAGGCCCAACGGCTCCCCGACCCCAGCCAACGCCGCGTCGGATGCCGCACGGTTCAACGCCATATCGCCACCGAGTCGGGCGACCGATGGGATCCGCCCGAGACGGAGATTCGCGTCGGTGATGGCCGGCTCAGCGCCGCCGAGCCCGTAGCACGCCGGACCGGGCTCGGCTCCGGCCGACCGAGGACCGACGCGCAGTCCTCCGGCCTCGAGATGACCGATGCTCCCACCGCCGGCACCGATGGTGTGGATCGCGACCGCCGGCGCTAGGACCGGGTGCCCTTCCAGAACGGTCTGGGACTCGACCTCGGCCTCGCCGTCGACCACCAGACTCACGTCGAAAGAAGTTCCGCCCATGTCGACGCAGATCAGGCGCTCAGACGGAATCACGTCGACGAGGTCCCTCGCCACCGCCACGCCCGCGATGGTGCCGCCGACGGGTCCGGAGAACAGCGTCTGGATCGGCCGTCGGAGAGCGACGGAGGCTGTCATGACACCGCCGTTGGACTGCATCACCCGCAGCGACGACCTCAGGCCTTCATCCTCGAGCCGGGCCGCCAGCTCGCTGAGATACTCCTCGACGATCGGAGCGATGTACGCGCTGATGACGGTCGTGCTCGTCCGCTCGTACTCGCGCCACTCGGGCGCGACATCCGCCGAGCAGACGACGGAGAGCCCGGGGGCATGCCGACGGACCAGCGATTCGACCCGGCGCTCGTGCTCGGGGTTCGCGTAAGCATGGAGAAGGCAGACGGCAACGGCATCGAAGTTGTCGGAGAATCCGTCGAGGGTCTCGGCGAGGGCCGCCTCGTCGATCGGCCGAACGACCTCGCCCTTCGGCCCCATCCTCTCGTCCACCTCGAAGACGTGACGTCTCGGAACGAGGGGGGTCGGCGGCCGGTAACGGACGTCATACATCTTCGGCCTGTTGGCGCGACCGATCTCGTAGACATCCCGGAAACCGGCTGTCGTCAGGATCGCGACGCGGGCACCGCGCCGCTCGAGGAACGCGTTCAGGCCGGCGGTGGTGCCGTGGATGAACTCATCGACTTCGGACCATGCGACCTCGAGTCCCCTGACCGCGTTGAGGACCCCGTCGTACAGGCGTCCCGGCGTCGTCAGGGCCTTCGCGGTCCGGATTCGACCCTCGTCCGAGATAGCGACCGCGTCAGTGAACGTCCCACCGATGTCGACACCTATGCGGAAACCCACTCGTCCCCCTGCTCCCGAGGAGTCTCCCAACTCCCACCTTCAGTCTATGTACAAACGACCGTTCGTCAAATACGGGAGAACTGGGCCTCTGGCTCACGGAACGGGGGCGCGGTCCGGGGCCGAACCGTGCGCCGCCACGACCCGTCAGGCCTCAGGACCGCATCCGCGCGACCAGTCCCGTGTCGTACGTCCCGGCCGCGAACCCGGGGTCGTCCAGCACCTCGGCCAGGAACGGCAGGTTCGTGGTCACGCCCTCCACCTCGAACGCCGCGACGGCCGCCCGGGCGCGGTCCAGCGCCGCGGCCCGGTCCGCCCCGTGGACGACGAGCTTCGCCAGCATCGGGTCGTAGAACGGCGTGACCACGTCGCCGGACCGGACGCCGGCGTCGACCCGCACCCCCTCCCCCGTCGGCTCGACCCACCGGGTCAGCGTGCCGGGGCGGGGCAGGAACTTCACGGGGTCCTCGGCGTAGACGCGCAGCTCGATCGCATGCCCCTGCGGCAGCACGGCGTCCGGGTCGAAGCCGGGTGCCTCCCCGGCCGCGACCCGCAGCTGCTCGGCGACGAGGTCCAGCCCCGTGACCATCTCGGTGACCGGGTGCTCGACCTGGATGCGGGCGTTGACCTCGAGGAACACGAACTCGTCACCCGACACGAGGCACTCGAAGGTCCCGGCGTTCCGGTACCCGATGGCGGCGGCGCCGCCGGCGATCGCCGCGGTCATGCGCGCCCGCAGGTCGGGCGCGACACCCGGGGAGGGGCTCTCCTCGACGACCTTCTGGTACCGCCGCTGGACCGAGCAGTCGCGCTCGCCGAGCACGACCACGCGGCCGTCCGCGAGGCCCAGGACCTGGACCTCGACGTGCCGCGCGTCGGGGAGGTAGCGCTCGATGAGGATGCTGCCGTCCCCGAAGAACCGCTCGGCCTGGTCGCGGGTCGCGGTGAACGCGGCCGCCAGTCCGTCGAGGTCCTCGACGATGCGCATGCCGATGCCGCCGCCACCGGCCGCCGCCTTCACGATGAGCGGCGCACCCGCCCGCGCGCCGATCGTCAGCGCCTCGGCCTCGTCGGCTGCCGGCCCCCCGGCGTTCACCGGGACGCCGGCAGCCGCCATGACGTCGCGCGCGGCCCGCTTGTCGCCGACCGCCTCGATCGTCGCCGGCTCGGGACCGACCCAGACCGCCCCCGTGGCGCCGACCGCACGGGCGAACCCGGCGTTCTCCGACAGGAACCCGTAGCCGGGGTGGACGGCCTCCGCGCCCGTGCGTCGCACGACGTCGATCAGGGCGGCCGCGTCGAGGTAGCTCTGCGCCGCCGGCGGCGGGCCGATGAGGTGCGCCTCGTCCGCGAGCTCGACGTGCAGCGCCCCGGCGTCGGCCTCGGAGTGGACGGCGATCGTCCGGATGCCGAGCTCCCGCGCGGTCCGGATGACGCGGCAGGCGATCTCACCGCGGTTGGCGACGAGCAGGGAGCGGAACATCGGGACCTCCGGGCGCGCTGGCGACGACCGGGCGCCGGGCCCGGCCGCTCGGGGACGGGTCAGACGGGGTAGACGCCGTTTCGCCGCTCGTACGGCGGCATCGGACGCTGCGCGTACAGGGCGAACCGACGGGCCAGCTCACCGCGCAGCTCGTCGCCCTGGACGACGGCCTCGACGGCGTTGTCCGAGGCCACCTGGAGGATGTCGATGTCCTCCTCGTACTCGGCCTGCTTCTCCATCACGAAGCGACGGCGCTCGTCGAGGTCCTCCATCTCGTCGAGCTTCCGGGCGTAGATGGCGTTGATGGCCGCGGCCGGACCCATCAGGGCCGGGCGGGCGGTCGGGAGCGCCAGCTGGGCGTCCGGCCAGGTCGGCGCGCCCGACATCGCGAGGTACCCGCCGCCGTAGGACTTCCGGACCATGACCGAGATCCGCGGCACACGGGCCTCGCAGACGGCGTACAGCATCTTCGCGCCGTGGCGGATGATGCCCTGCCGCTCGACGGTCGACCCGATCATGAACCCCGAGATGTCCTGCAGGAACAGCAGGGGGACGCCGTACGCGTTGCAGAGCCAGACGAACCGGGCCGCCTTGTCCGAGGAGTCGGGGAACAGGACGCCGCCCTTGAACTTCGAGTTGTTCGCGACGACGCCGACGGCCCGCCCCTCGATGCGCGCGAACCCGGTCACGAGCTCCTTCGCCCAGAGGGCCTTCATCTCGTACCACGAGCCCTCGTCGACGATCGCCTCGACCAGCTCGTGGACGTCGAACGCGAGGTTCTCGCGCTCGGGGACGATCTCGACCACCGGACGGTGCTCCGCCGGCTCGCGCGGGGCGGCCATCGGGACCGGCTCGTCCCACTTCGACGGGACGAAGGACAGGTAGTCGCGCAGGGCCGCGATCGCCGCCGCCTCGTCCTGGACCAGCACGTCCCCGAGGCCCGAGACGGCGCAGTGCATGCGGGCGCCGCCCATCTCCTCGAGGCTGACCTTCTCGCCGGTCGCCATCTCGGCCAGCCGCGGCGAGCCGAGGTACGCGGTCGCCTGCCCCTCGACCATCACGATCAGGTCGCAGAGGGCCGGGATGTAGGCGCTGCCGGCCGGGGACGGGCCGAACATCGCGCAGAGCTGCGGGACGCGGCCGGAGATGCGGATCTGGTTGGCGAAGATGTTGCCCCAGGCGCGGCGTCCGACGTAGGACTCGAACTGCTCGGTGATGCGGGCACCGGCCGAGTCGACGAGGTAGACGATCGGCACGCCCATCTCGACGGCCTGCTCCTGCAGGCGCGTGATCTTCACGAAGGTCTTCTGACCCCAGGTCCCGGCCTTCACCGTGTAGTCGTTCGCGATGACGGCGACGGGCCGGCCGTGGACGCGGCCGAAGCAGGTCACGACGGCGTCCCCCGGCAGGCCCTCGGCGCTGCGGGCGAGCAGGCCGTCCTCGACCTCGACGTCGTCGTCGAAGAGGAGCGCGAGCCGCTCGCGCACCAGCATCTTCCCGGCGGCGTGCTGCTTCTCGCGGGCGGCCTCGGAGCCGCCGAGCGACGCGGCGGCGACGGCCTCCCGGATGCGCTCGCCCGGCGTCGCGGGGGCGGTCTCTGCTGCGGTCATGGGTGCTCCTGTCGTGCGCACGGGTCGGGGGTCAGGCGCGGTCCGCGCCGTACCGCCCCACGACCTCGGAGAGGGCGTCGGTGATCTCGCCGACGGTGGCCAGGGCCTCGACGGCCTCGATGGTGGCCGGGACGATGCTGCGGCCGGCGCGCGCGTCCTCGCGCAGGCGGTCGAGCGCGGCGGCGTGGGCGGCGGCGTCGCGGCGGGCGCGCAGGTCCGCGACCGCGTCGCGCTGGCGCTGCTCGGCGGCCGGATCGGCCCGGAAGACGCGGAGGTCCTCGTCGCCCGGGTCGTCGACGCCGATGACCCGGCGCCGTCCGGTGTCGACGTCCCGCTGCTGCCGGTACGCGCCCTCCTCGATCCGGGCGTGGAACCAGCCCTGCTCGATGCAGGCCAGCGCACCGCCCTGGGCCTCGATCTCGGCCAGCGTGGCCTCGATGCGGCGCTCGAGCTCGTCGGTGAGGTGCTCGACGTACCAGCTGCCGCCCAGGGGGTCCGCGACCGCGGTGAGGCTGGTCTCGTGCAGCAGGATCTGCTGCGTGTGCAGCGCCGTGAGCGCCGCGTCCTCGGTCGGGACGCCGAGCGCCTCGTCGTACGCCGAGACGTGCAGCGTCTGCGCCCCGCCGAGGACGGCCGAGAGGGCCTCGAGGGTCGTCCGGGCCACGTTGTTCAGCGGCCGCTGCGCCGTCAGGCGCGACCCGGCGGTGAAGGCGAAGATGCGCAGCGCCCGGCTCTCGGGCCGCTGCGCACCGAGCCGCTCGGACATGATGCGGTCCCAGACGCGCCGGGCGGCCCGGAACTTCGCCACCTCCTCCAGCAGGTCCATGTTCGCCGAGAGGAAGGTGAACAGCGACGGCGCGAACCGGTCGACGTCGAGACCACGGGCCATCGCCGCCTCGCAGTAGGCGATGCCGTTCGCGAAGCTGAACGCGATCTCCTCGACGGGATCGGACCCCGCCTCGCGGATGTGGTAGCCGCTGATGGTGACCGGGGTCCAGGCCGGCAGGTGCTCGGCGCAGTGCTCGATGACGTCGGCGACGATGCGGAGCCCCGCCGCCGGCTCGTGGATGTAGGTCCCCCGGGCGAAGTACTCCTTCAGGACGTCGTTCTGGATCAGGATGCGGATGCCGCCGGGGTCGATGCCACGGCGGCGGCAGACCGCGACCACCAGCGCCAGCCAGATGTGCCCGATGGCGTTCGCGGTGGTGCGGATCTGGCGGACCTCGCCGAGGTCGATGCCCTCGAACAGCCGCTCCATGTCCTCGAGGCTGTCGATGGCGACGCCGACCTTCCCGACCTCGCCGAGCGCCAGCGGGTGGTCCGAGTCCAGCCCCATCTGGGTCGGGAGGTCCAGCGCCACGCTGAACCCGGTCACGCCGGCGGCGATCAGCTGCCGGAAGCGCTGGTTGGTCTCCTCGGCGGTGCCGAACCCGCCGTACTGCCCCATGATCCAGGGGGCGGTCCGGTACCCGTCGGGCGTGATGCCCCGGGTGAACGGCGGGGCGCCGGGCTCGCCGACCCGCGCCGCGGCGTCGGGCGCGACGTCCTCCGGGCCGTACGCGGCCCTGACGGGGATGTCACCCCCCGCCGTGGTCCACCCGTCGTCCGCCCCCGTCGCCATCGCCGTGACCGTCGTCAGCCGTCGACGCGGACGACGGTCGCCTCGGCCTCGCCGAGCCCACCGCAGAGCGTGGCCAGACCGAAGTAGGGCCGCGTGTCACCGGCCTCGGCGCGGCGGCGCCGCAGCTCGTTGATCAGGGTCAGCACCAGCCGCGCACCGGTCGCCCCGGTCGGGTGCCCCAGCGCGATCGCGCCGCCGTTGACGTTCGTCCGGGCGCGCAGCTCCTCGGCCCGGTCGCGGTCACCGTCGGCCATCCGCAGGGTGGTGACCAGCGGGACGGCCGCGAACGCCTCGTTGATCTCGATGAGGTCGATGTCGTCGTAGGTCAGGCCGGCCTTCTCGAGCGCCAGCCGGGCCGACTCGGCGGGGATCGACGCGATGCGGTCCGGGTGACCCGAGGCCATCGCCGAGCCGACGATCGTCGCGAGGGGTGCGGTGCCGCGGCGGCGCGCCTCCTCGACGTCCATCAGCACCAGGGCGGAGGCGCCGGTGCTCAGACCCGGCGCGTTGCCGGCGGTCACCGTCGGGCTGCCGTAGATGAGCGGCAGGCGGGCCAGCTTCTCGAGCGTCGTGCCCGGGCGCGGCGACTCGTCGGCCTCGAGGACGACCGGGTCGCCCTTGCGCTGCGGGACGGAGACCGGGAGCAGCTCCTCCGTGAACCGACCGGCCTCGTGCGCGGCGGCCCACCGCTCGTGGCTCCGGACGGCCCAGGCGTCCTGCTCCTCGCGGGTGACACCGAACTCGACCGCCTCCTCGCCGGCCTGGACGGCGCGGGGCTTCCCGGTCATCGGGCAGGCGATGACCAGCTGGTCCTTCAGGGTGACGTCGCCGAGACGGGCACCCCACCGCTCCTGCGTCAGGAAGTACGGGACGCGGCTCATGTTCTCGGTGCCGCCGGCCAGCGCGACGCCGACGTCGCCGGTCCGGATCGCGCGCGCCGAGAGGTTCACGGCCGCCATCGACGAGCAGCAGGCGCGGTCGACGGTGTACGCCACCCGCTCGGGCGGGATCCCGGCCTCGATCAGCACCTGACGGGCGATGGAGCGGTCCGCACCGGGGAGGTTGACGCCGACGGCGACCTCCTCGACGTCCTCCGGCGCCACGCCGGCCCGACGCACGGCCTCGGCGAAGACGGGACCGCCCAGCTCGGGGAGCGAGAGGTCGCGGAGGGTGCCCCCGAACGACCCGAACGGCGTCCGGACCGAGCTGACGACGGCGACCTCGTTCATCCTGCTGCCTCCCTCGCGGCCCCCTCCGGGTCCGCGCCTGCGGTGGTCGGGGGACGCCGGCGCCTCAGACGACGCCGGCCTCCCGGAGCGCCCCGATCTGCTCGGGGCTGCGGCCGAGCCCCGCCAGCACCTCGTCGGTGTGCTCACCGAGGAGCGGCGCGGGCCGCGCGATCGGCTCGGTGCTGGCGGACATCTTGACGGGCGGACCGACCAGCCGGACCTGCCCGAGGACCGGGTCCGGGACGTCGATCATCAGCTGGCGGGCCTCGACGTGGGGGCAGGCCGCGATGTCCTCGGCGGTCTGGACCGGCCCGACGGGCAGCCCGGCGGCGAGCAGCGCCTCGGTCGCCTCGGCGCGGGTCCGGCCGGCGAACCAGGCCCGGATGGCGTCGCCGAGCGGCCCGTCCATGCCGCGCGCGCGCTCGGGACCGGACCGCGCGCCCTCGGCCCCGGCGAGGTCCGGCCGCTCGATGGCGGTGCAGAACTTCGCCCAGTCCTTCTCGGTCGCGACGATCAGCGCCACCCAGCCGTCCGAGCACTCGAACGGACCCCACGGCGCCATGTACAGCTCCCGGCCGCGCTCGAGGACGTCCCCGGCCAGCGAGTGTGCGCTGACGGAGCGCTCGGCCAGCGCGACGATGGTGTCGTACATCGAGACGTCGACGTACTGACCGAGGCCGGTCCGCTCGCGCTGCAGCAGCGCCAGCGCGATCGCGTGCGCCGCGTTCATCCCGCTGACGATGTCGCCGAGGGCGACACCCAGCCACGTCGGCGGACCGCCCTGCTGGCCGCAGGTGTGCATCAGCCCGCCCATCGCCTGAGCGACGATGTCGTAGGAGGGCCGACCGCTGTACGGGCCGGTGAACCCCTCCATCGACCCGAAGCCCGAGATGCTGGCCATGATCAGGCCGGGGTGGTCGCGCGAGAGCTCGGCGTACCCGAGACCCATCTCGTCGAGGAGCCCCGGCCGGAAGTTCTCGACGACGACGTCCGAGGCCAGCGCCAGCTCGCGGAACACCTCACGGCCGCGCTCGTCCTTCAGGTCGAGCGTGATGCTGCGCTTGTTGCGGTTGAACCGGAGGAAGTAGCCGCTGCGCTCGGTGCCGTCGGGGCCGGCCACCTTCGGCGCACCGCCGCGGGCGGTGTCACCGGAGCCCGGACGCTCGACCTTGATGACGTCGGCGCCCTGGTCGGCCAGCATCATGGTGCAGTAGGGGCCGGCGACCTGGATCTCGAAGCTCAGCACCTTGACGCCGTCGAGCGGCTTGGGTCCGGTCATCGTGGCGCTCCTGGGACGTCCCGACGGACGGGCCCCCTGCCCGACCTCACGACCCCATCGACGCTAGCGAGCGTTCGTTCGTCATGCAACGCCGGCGGCGTCCCCGTCCTCGAGCGGCATCCGCAGCAGCGCGGTGCTCATGGCCTTCCCCGTCTGGTCGAACCGGAC
>Ga0075476_10001446_pt1 | contig 11188 bp, 9 predicted proteins | sample DEB08_DNA_5_FD_76339 | JGI IMG/M metagenome (GOLD analysis project Ga0075476, IMG submission 76339) | Aqueous microbial communities from the Delaware River and Bay under freshwater to marine salinity gradient to study organic matter... | ecosystem: Environmental > Aquatic > Marine > Coastal ...
CACGTACGTCATCGAAACCATCGGTACGCAGGAATACGAACTCGCGCAACGGCACTTCCTCGAGCGCTTCGCTTCGACTTATGGTGACGACGCTGCAAGCGACGTCGAACAGCACGTGTCCTGCCCGCGTCCGTGACGACCTCCCAGCATCCGTGACGATCGGATCCATCCCCACTCCTGAGTGGGAGTTGACTGATCCGCGGGGAGCGGAACCGGGTGAGGATCTCGTCACGATCGGCGGTGGCCTCGACCCAGGAACTGTGCTCACCGCATATGCGCGTGGGTTGTTCCCGATGGAAGTCGCCTTCGGGGCCGAACTGGGTGGCGGCAGCACGCTGGGATGGTGGTCTCCTGATCCACGCGGGGTGCTCTTCTTGGATTCGCTCCGCGTTTCACGATCCCTGCACCGATCGATGCAACGCTTCACCACGACACGTGATGTCGCCTTCGCAGAGGTGATGCGGGCGTGCGCCGATCCGAGCAGGCCCCACGGCTGGATCACCGACCAATTCGTCGAGGCCTACACGCAATTGCACCGGCTGGGTTTCGCGCACTCGGTCGAAGTGTGGAGAGGCGCGGAACTGGTCGGTGGGCTGTACGGAGTTGAGATCGGAGGGCTCTTCGCCGGAGAATCCATGTTCCACCGAGTACGAGATGCTTCCAAGGTGGCACTCGTTGCTTTGGTCGATCGACTACGCCAGTGTCCCGGGCCGCGGATCATCGACGTCCAGTGGCGCACGGACCATCTCGCCAGCCTCGGTGTGGTGGAAATGCCGCGCAGGGCGTACCTCGATCAACTTCCGGAATGGTGTTCGACGGCGCCGTGCTTGGGCGAATCCTGACGTCGAGTCCCTAGCCGCGCGCTGCTGCGACGGCGAGCGGCAGCGCGTCGATGAAGTCTTCAACGGTCTGGAGGGAGCAGCCGTACGGAAGTGACACACGAAGACTGCCCCCCGACGGTGCTCCCATCGCTTCCAGAACGTGGCTCGGCATGCGTGCATCCGCCGTGCACGCTGAGCCACTGGCCACCGCGATCCCTCGTCGGTCGAGTTCGGTGACCACCTGCTCACCCACGACTCCGTCGGCGACCAAGGTGACGATGTGGGGGAGTCGGTTGAGGGGATCACCCGTCGCGTGGACTCCCGTCCAGTCTCGGGCCGCAGCCCTTATTCGATCGATCATCGACCTATGCACACGCGCTTGGTCGAGCCAATGAGCGCCGACGTACTCGGCGGCCGTGGCAGACGCTGCAGCCGCGGCAATGTCCGGGAAACCGCCGACCCACCCTCGATCGGGAGCCTCGGGAGGACGCCACCGGACGTTGCTCTTGACCAGGAGGACCGCGCATCCGGGCGGACCCCCCCAATCTCGGGGCACCACCACGCTGGCGTCCCACGCGGATCCGAGTTGGTGATGACCCGCCACCTGGATGGCTTCGCTGACCATCGGTACCCCGGCCGACTGACAGGCGCCGTGCAGGTCCTCCACGGGCTGTACTGTTCCGACCTCGGCATTCGCCTGCTGCAGGCAGGCGATGGCGGCGCCCTTGGCCAACTCACGGTCCAGTAGTGCCGCATCGATGGTTCCGAGAGAGTCGACGGGAATCGTGACGATCTCGGCGCCGGGGCAACCGTTGGCGGCGAAGGTGACGGCCATCGATTCGACCGTGCTGATCAGGATCCGAGGCGGCGCTCCTTCAGCGGTACGCGCGGCAAAGAGGCCGGCCACCGCCGCCCGCAGAACATCCAATCCGGAACTGCCAACAAAGCACTCGCTCGCTGGAACCTCGAGGAAAGCCGCGATCGCGGCTCGCGATGTGTCGAGAACGAGGCCCGCTCTTCGGCCCTGGTGGTGCAGGCGCGCCGGGTCGGACCACCCCTGCTCGAGGGCTGCGAGCATCGCCCGCGACGCGACCGGCAGGACCGGCTGTCCGCCGACGGCGTCGAGGTACCCGGCGGCCGGATGCGGGGCGGGATCGGGCCAGATCCCTGCCCCATCCGACGCGGCTCGGTCACCCGATTGCTGGGTCATATCTGAACGCTAGTCGCAGTGGCCGATCTCACGACAATTCCTGCATGGCCCAGGGGGTATCAGGGGGTGATCGGTGCGCTAGTCTCCCCCTAGACCTCCTCCTGGAGAGCCTGCGACGACGATCAATGGAAAGGCGATACGTGAAGCACGGCACGAACATCGGTTCCAAGGCTCAGGCGCCGCGCCGGACACGGTCGTATCGCAAGGTGCTCTCTGGCGCGATCGCCCTCGCGATGTCCGGCATTGTCCTGTCGGGCTGCACAGCTAATGAGGCCTTCTTCTTCGACCTTCCTGAGCCGGCATCGGCCGAAGCGCCGATCATCCAAAACCTCTGGAATGGTTCGTGGATCGCCGCTTGGGCCGTTGGCATCCTCACCTGGGGGTTGATGATTTGGGCGGCCATTGCCTACCGGCGCCGTCACGCCAACGAGGTCCCCGAGCAGACCAAATACAACATCCCACTCGAGGCGCTCTACACGATCGTGCCGCTGATCATGATCCTCGGCCTGTTCTGGTTCACCGCCAAGGACCAAAGCGAGATCCTGACCCTCGACAACGATCAACAACAGACCGTCAACGTGGTCGGCTTCCGCTGGTCGTGGGCTTTCAATTACACCGATGAAGACGTCTACGACGTCGGCGTCCCCTACGGCGAGGGATCGCCGGGTGAACCGCCCACGCTGTACCTGCCCGTGGACGAGAAGATCCGGTTCGAGTTGAACTCACCCGACGTCATCCACTCTTTCTGGGTTCCGTCTTTCCTGTTCAAGATGGACGTCATCCCAGGAAAGACGAACGTCTTTGAACTGACTCCGGACAAGCTGGGTACCTACGCCGGTAAATGCGCCGAACTGTGCGGCGTTGACCACGCTCGCATGCTCTTCCAGGTCAAGGTCGTTGAACGCAATGAGTTCGATGCCAAGATGCAAGATCTCCGGGCCAAGGGCCAAACCGGTCAGTTGGAGACGAATCGAATCAGTACTGAGGGTCAGCGTCCCGAGGAGCGCAAGCTATGACGATCTTGAATGATCCCCCCGTCGCAGGCACCACTGCTGAGGCGCCGGTCTACACGCCACGCAAGCAGAGCCTCGGTAAAGCTGTGGTCAACTGGGTTACCTCCACCGACCACAAAACCATTGGCTACATGTACATCATCACCTCGATGATCTGGTTCCTCATCGCCGGTGTGATGGCCCTAGTCATCCGAGCTGAACTAGCCGTGCCTGGGCTGCAGTTCATTTCACTTGAGCAGTACAACCAACTGTTCACCATGCACGGGACAATCATGTTGCTGCTTTTCGCCACACCCCTGTTCATTGGGTTTGGCAACGTGATCATGCCCTTGCAGATCGGCTCACCGGACGTCGCCTTCCCTCGCTTGAACATGTTCGGGTACTGGTTGTTCCTCTTCGGCGGTCTGATTGTCGCTGCCGGATTCTTAACCCCGGGGGGAGCGGCCTCCTTCGGCTGGTTCGCCTATGCCCCCCTCAGCGGTGCGGTTAACTCCCCGGGCGCCGGGGCTGATCTTTGGTTTGTCGGGTTGGCCATCGGCGGCCTGGGAACCATCCTTGGCGGAGTCAACTTCATCACGACGATCATGACCATGCGGGCGCCGGGCATGACGATGTTCCGGATGCCGATCTTCACCTGGACGATCTTCATCACCTCAGTCTTGGTACTCGTGGCATTCCCCGTCTTGGCAGCGGCACTCGTTGTCATGTTCATCGACAGGCAGTTCGGATCTGTCGTCTTCGCTCCGGAGAATGGCGGGGCGATCTTGTGGCAGCACCTGTTCTGGTTCTTCGGGCATCCGGAGGTCTACATCATCGCGTTGCCGTTCTTCGGCATCGCTAGTGAAATCATCCCGGTGTTCGCCCGCAAGCCGATCTTCGGTTACAAGGGTTTGGTCTTCGCGACGATGGCGATCGGCGCTCTATCTTTCGCCGTCTGGGCACACCACATGTACGTGACGGGGTCGGTGTATCTACCGTTCTTTGCCCTCATGACGATGCTCATCGCCGTTCCCACAGGCGTGAAGTTCTTCAATTGGATCGGGACCATGTGGAAGGGATCGATTTCCTTTGACACCCCGATGCTCTGGACCTTGGGATTCATGATCACGTTCCTGTTCGGCGGATTGACCGGCATCATCTTGTCCGCTCCGCCGCTGGACTTCCACGTCTCCGACAGCTACTTCGTGGTTGCCCACTTCCACTACGTTGTCTTCGGAACAGTGGTGTTCTTGACGTTCGCTGCGCTCTACTTCTGGTGGCCGAAGATGACCGGCAAGATGCTCAACGAGCGCCTCGGCAAAATTCACTTCTGGCTGTTGTTCATCGGATTCCAGGTGACGTTCCTGGTTCAGCATTGGCTCGGTGTCCAGGGCATGCCACGGCGCTACGGCGATTACCTGCCCGTTGACGACTTCACCACCTTGAATGTGGTGTCAACGGTCGGAGCTGCGATCCTGGGAATCTCGACCCTCTTCTTCATTTGGAACGTTTTGACCACGTGGAAGAACGCTCCCAAGGTCACCGTTGACGACCCCTGGGGCTGGGGTGGCTCGCTGGAATGGGCCACCAGTTGCCCACCGCCGCGGCACAACTTCACCTCGCTGCCCCGCATCCGCTCGGAGCGCCCCGCATTTGACCTGCATCATCCCGAGTTGGCGCCACCGAGTGCCCGCTCTCAGCCGCAGATCAGCAGCAGCGCGAGCAGTTCGAGTGGGGTTCACTAATGAAGATCGAGGGCTGGACATTCGCTCTTGGGTTCATCTTCTTTTGGATGGTGAGCGGTGCGTATTGGTACCTGAGTCGTGACGAGGTTGGCACCACATTGCTGGTTTTGACCGGTGCTCTGGCTTTCCTCGTTGCCTTCTACCTGCTGTACACCGCCAAGCGCGTCTATCCAAGGCCCGAGGATCGAGATGACGCGGAGGTCGATGAGGCGGACCCGGAGTACGGCTTCTTCAGCCCGCACTCCTGGTGGCCGCTGGTGGTGGCCCTTGGTGCCGCGATGATCGCCCTCGGGCTGGTGTTCGCCGTCTGGGTAATCGTGTTTGGAGTCACCGTCTTGATGCTGGGCCTCGTCGGCTGGCTCTTCGAGTACTACCGCGGCGAATTTGCCCGATAAGTCCGTTTTATCGGTATGTTTCCCGCTTGGTTCGGTCACGGCGGTATCACAGCGGGTAGCGGGCTGCGTATCGTTCGCTGCATAATTCGTGGACTAGATAAACCGTCAATAAAGCTTCCCCGCCTGAATCGAGTATGAGCCGTGAGTGCCGTTGTCGACTTCTTGACCAGTAACCCGATTCTCGCCGTCGTCGTCGTGGCCGCGTTCGCCTTTATCGCTTACGACTTCCTCGTGTCACGTCGCCGGCGTCGCGCCAAGCGGGTCGCTTTGGGGTCCTCCATCATCCCCGCAGGAGTGTTGCCATCGTCGCAATCAGCGGCGAAGTCGGGAACTGTCGATTCCCTCGGCCCAGGTGAGTCGATCGATGACCCTGTGTTGGAAACCGATGCCACGTCTGATTTCGAGGGCCGCGAGGACGAGCAGGACGATCTGCAGGACAGTCTTTCGGCAAGCGACGATGACGATGAGTGGCCCGAACTCCCGGTATTACCCACGCGCACTGGGTCTTGGACCAGGTCGTCTGAACGCTCCGGCCCCCGAACCTTGCGCACCGCCCGGCCGACCGTGGATGACCTCATCGATGAACAGGAGACGTCGGAGGATGTGTCCGACCGTATACAGCGCATTCTCAAGGAGCGCCGCAAGCGCGAGGAGGCGAACCCGGTCGCGAGCAACGCCACGATTGGGCAGGACGTGGCGCCCTCGACAAGCAGCTCCTCATCAGGGGATGCCTCGGAAGAGTTGCCGGTCGCCGAGGCAGTTGAGCCGATGATGGGTCCGATGGCACCCATCACCGAGTCTAGTGTCTTCGAAGCATCGGGCAGTGCGAATATCGAGCCCGTCGTCGATGTATCCGATGAGCCCACGAGTGAATTGGAAGCGGTCAAGGCGAAGGTTCGTGACTTCTACATTGAGCTCAAGCAAGAGAGTCAGCGGCTGGCACGAGAACGTGAAGAGCTCGAGCGGGAGCGCCTTGCCTTCGCCAAAGAGCGTGCCGACACCTCCGCTCGATCGGAGAGCGCATCCTCAGCGTTGAGTGCATTGGACGAGCAGCACGAAGTGCTTGATCGAGAACAACGCGAGCTGATCTCCGAACGGGCTCGCTTGCGCGAAATGCGCGCGGAACTCGAAGGAACGCGAGCTGCCCTGGAGAGTGAGCGCATCACGATCGTTCGAGACAAGGCGGGAATTGATTCGCTGCGTGAGCGGCTCGAAGAACTGCGCGACGAAATGGAAGCGGCTCGAGAGCACCTGAAGTCCGAAGCCGCAGAATTAACTCTTGCGCAGAAGAAGTTTGTCGATGAGCGCTCGGAGTTCGCGGTTCAATCCGACGCGCTCGTATCCGAACAGGAGAAAGTCGCCAGTCTTCAGGCATCCTTGACAGCTCAGCAAGACCAGTTGTCTTCGCGCGAGAAGGAGATTTCTGGACGAGAAGAAGAGTTGAGCCGGATGGTCGCAGAGCTGCATGAACGGCAATCTGCCGTTGAAGCGCTGCAGGCCGAATTGGCCACTCGGGAATCCGCGATCGCCGACCATGATGCCGAACTCAGCACCAGATTTGACCAACTGGCGTCCAGCACCGGTGAGTTGGAAGGCCGCGAGCGGGTCATCGCGGATCGCGCGGCTGAGTTGGCGGAGCGGGAGTCCACTCTTGCGAAACGCGAGGAAGAACTCTCAGTGCGTCAGGTTGCGTTGGAGCAGGCTCAGGCAAGCTTCGACGCAGGAGCACAAGAGTTCCAGACGTCGCAATCGGACTTTGAACAGCTGAAAGCCTCATGGCAAGCCGAACGCCAGGGTCTTGAGCGAGAACTATCGTCTTCTGAGGCCGCCGTCAGCGCCGCCAACGAAAGGGTCGTAGCGCTGCAAGAGGAGCTCACCAAGGAACGGGATCTCCTCGTGAGCACTCGTGCCTCGCTGGCCGAGGAAAGAGCGCGGCTGACGGAGGCCCGGTCCATGACGGACGCCCAACTGGTGGACGCAGAGTCCGACCGTCGTCGGGCCGTGGAGTTGCAGTCCGAGGTGGAAGCGATGCGCCTGGAGTTAGAGGATACGCGAGAGCGTTTGGTTCACGAGACCAGGCGCCGCTCGGAAGCCGAGCAGGCCCGACGCCTGGCCGATGAGGCTCGAACCACGAGTCAGCTGCTCGATGGCTTCCTGGATACAAGTGATCCGCGCTACGCACGGCTGCTCGACCGCCAATGGGATCTGTGGTCCCTTGGGGACTCCAAGTAGGGCCCTGATGGCAAGTCTCGGGGTCAAATCCACGCTGGGCACAAGCCTCGCTAACCTTGGCTCCTGCTGAGAATCGAGGGAGGTGTCTATGAGTGCGGCGGTTACAGAAGACCCCGGCGGGTCGGTGACCCCTGCCGAGATCCTCGAGCGGCTCAAGGCGCGAATCTCCGAACTGGAGAATCAGCTGACCCAGGCCAAGCACGAGCTTTCTGACCGTCGACGCCTGCAGGATCTCAGCCCCGAAGAACTCTCGCTGGTGGCGGTTGGAGCTGCGGGGGAGATAATCAAAGCCGCCCGTGCCCAAGCCGCTGACGTCCGTAGCGATGCTGAGAGATTGCAGACGCAGGTTCGCGAAAAGGCACAGGCCGCGCTCGCTGCCGCTCAAGAACGCGCGAATCGTCTGACGTCTGATGCTGAAGAAGCAAGCGCCGCCACGAAGGCCAAGGCACAAGCCACCGCCGAGGAAATTCTTGAGCGCGTCCGGTCCGAGGCAGATGCGATTACTTCGTCAGCTCGAAGTGAGGCTGAGGCGATTCGAGAACAGGCGAAACAAGAGTCTGACGGCTTGGTTCAAGAGGCGCAGACTCGACTTCAGGTTGCGTTGCGATCGGCCGATCAGTCCATTGCGACTGCCAACCAGGAGGGACGCCAAATCATCGAGGCCGCTCGGGCCATGGCGGATTCGCTGCGCGATGAAGCACGCAGCGAGGCACGTGCCATTCTTCAGCAGTCCCTCGATGACATCGCTGGCCAGGAAAATGACATGACCAGCCTCCTGCATGAGGCAGGCAGCATGCGTGCGGCGATCGCGAGTGCCCTGGACACCATTCGTTCAGCCGCGGACACGGCTGCCGCAGAAACAGCACGCGCGGAGGCATCCAACCGCACCTACTTGGCTTCCATGGCCCAGGTTCGCTCGGATTTGCAGCGTCGCCTTGGTCCTTCATCTTCCCCATCATCTGACTAGCTGACGGCTCACTTATGTCGACGTTCTTCCCGTGGCGAGTTGTGCTCAGTGCAGCATCCTTAATTGTTGTCGGCTCGAGTTTTTTCGGCGTCAACGCGGCGCATGCTGGTGGCCCGCTTCCAGACGATAAGCCAGCGGCTTCCCCTTCGGCCACGTCAGCGAGCAGCGCACCGACCGATGCATCGACGCCCGACGAGGACGAAGGAACATCATCTCCGAATGATGATTCTGGAGAATCCGCCTCGGGTTCAGACTCAGTGGCAACGTCGGAGCCAACTCCCGACTCGACCCCGGAGCCCAGTCCTGCGGAGCCGTCCGCCGCGCAGAGTTCGGACGCTTCGGTGTCTGAGTCAGCGTCTGGCGACCCGACGCCGTCTGCGGCGCCAGAGGACGCTTCTCCTTCGGCCGAAATCGACACAACTCCCACGAGCTCCACGTCCGAGGCATCAACCCTCCCGTGGATGGTTGGCGTCCTTGGGTTACTTGCCCTCGCCGCGTTGATCGCAGTGGCAGTTGCTTTGGCGCGTGGGCGTGATCGCGACGGACGCGATTCCGCGCAGTCGAATTCCTCGAATGGGTCCGAATCCTCCGAGCCCATAGCCCCCGATGCTGGAGCCGCGTCTGAATCGACGCAACGAGGCAGCCCGGCAGCTCCGGCCGGGCGCAGTGATGGCCCGGTAACAGCGGAGGATTCCGGTCTTGCCTGGTCGGATTTGTCCGATGGGGATCAGGAAGCTTTCCGGCAGGCAGCGCGGGACCTCGGCTTGTTGTGACGCGGCCGTCACTTGTTTTTGGTTAGGTAGCGTTCGCAACGTAGGCTGTTGGATATCGCAATAGACCTATGTGGGGGATCGTCGCGTGTTCGTTCGCAAGGCTCCAGTCCTGGGTGCTGCCACTGCGGCAGTGCTCGCCCTTAGTGCATGTCAGCCGACCATGACACTGACCACCGCGGAGGTGGATCCCGAACCCGCTGTCACGATCACCGCAACCCCCCAGGCCATTGATGTCGAGCCGGCGACCCCGATTGTGATCGAGGCCGACGGCGGCCGGCTGCAGGATGTGCAAGTGACCGGCCCCACCGGACTTATCGAGGGTGAGTGGGACCCTGAGCGCACCCGCTGGACGTCTACAGCAGAAACCCTCGACTACGGAGCTTCCTACACGATCCAGGCGCAGGCTTACGACGCCCGCGGGAACGTGGTTTCCGAGACGGCGCGGTTCAGCACGCTGGAGCCGGAGAAGTTCTTCACGGCCTACGCCGAGCCGGCCGAGGGAGAGGTCGTCGGCGTCGGAATTCCGATCACGGTTAACTTCAACAAGAAGGTCACGAACAAGGCCGAGGTCGAGCAGGCGATGGTCGTTCGAACCCCGGAAACCCTGGTTGGCGCCTGGGCGTGGAAGGACGAGAAGACAGCTGAGTTCCGCCCGAAGGAGCTGTGGCCCGGAGACATGGACGTCACGGTCGAGCTCAACTTCGAAGGTGTTCAGGCTAAGGACGGTGTCTTCGGCAAGGAGAACACCTCGCAGACGTTCCGTTATAGGCCTTCGATGGTCAGCATCGTCGACGCTGACACCTACACGATGGAAGTCTTCAAGGCCGGTGAACTCGTGAACACCATTCCGATCACCACGGGCAAAGAAGGCTGGGAGACCCGCAGCGGCACCAAAGTGCTGCTGACCAAAGAACGCACGCGGTTGATGGACGCAGCATCCGGCGGGATAGGCGAGGAGAACCCGGAGTACTGGCGGGTGGAGGCCCCTTATGCGATGCGCATGACGTACTCAGGAGAGTTTGTCCACGGAGCACCGTGGAGTGTCTCATCGCAAGGAAACGCAAACGTCAGTCATGGGTGCGTGGGGATGAGCGAAACGAATGCCGCCTGGTGGTGGAACGAGAACGAGATCGGCGATGTTGTCGTCGTGAAGAACACCGGTCGCCCGCAATCAAACGATGGAAACGGGCTGACCATCTGGAACGACGAATGGCATGAATGGTTGGACCGATCGGCCAACGGCGCCGTTTTCACCCAGCCTCTCGCCGGTTCGGGCGATGAGACTGCGGCTAGCGCGGTAATTGAGCCGAATGCGCAGCCGGCTGCAATGGCGAGTCGGTAGTCTCCAGAGATAAGACAACGGGGCGCACGAAAGGAAACCATCATGGGATTCGGTGACGCAGTACGGACCTGCTGGAAGAAGTACGGGGATTTTGACGGGCGTGCCGTCCGATCTGAATTCTGGTGGTGGATTCTCTTCGTGACCCTGCTGCAGGTCGCGGCCTCGATCGTTCTCACGGTCTTCTTGATCGTGTTCCAGGACGCTGGCTTCCTCCAATGGCTCGGCGTCATGATTTTCATGGTCGTCGCACTTGCGTTGATCCTGCCGTCGATTGCCGTTTCAGTTCGACGCCTGCACGATCGCGATCTATCTGGCTGGTGGTACCTGCTCGGCTTCGTTCCATTCGGCAGCATCGTGCTCTTCGTCTGGTACGTCCTGCCCGGAACGCCGGGCCCGAACCGCTTCGGCGGCTAGTGAGTCAGTTGACGAATGCTCAGGCCCCCGGTCCTTCAGTCAAGCAAGTCGCCGCGAGTGGCCCAACGCCACCGAGCGCCACTCGAAGTGTGAACTTGATGGCTTCAGAGGCAGGGCCGGTGCTTGTGGGTGATCTCCTCCCGTGTGAAGCGGGGACACTTCGACAAGAGTTAGACGCGATCCAATCCAAATAAGCTGGGAGTCTCGAATGCAGATCGGGAAAGTCGTGGCGGCGATCGCCTCGGTCAGTGTCGTCGCCGCATTGGTCACGGCCCCACCTGCGGTTGCGCAGCCAAG
>Ga0075476_10001448_pt1 | contig 11173 bp, 11 predicted proteins | sample DEB08_DNA_5_FD_76339 | JGI IMG/M metagenome (GOLD analysis project Ga0075476, IMG submission 76339) | Aqueous microbial communities from the Delaware River and Bay under freshwater to marine salinity gradient to study organic matter... | ecosystem: Environmental > Aquatic > Marine > Coastal ...
TGCAGGGGACGGTTGAGATGTATCCCCATCAAACCCAAGGCGGTCCTTCGGACTGACTCTTCGAGAGCGATGTACCCGATGGTCTGACCGTTGGTGATCAGCCAGTGTGCAAGTTCGCGACACACGCTGCTCTTGCCGATGCCCGACCCACTGCACAGGACCACCAGTTCACGCTGACGGAGACCGTAGGTCTTGTCGTTCAGGCCCGACCACGGGTAGTCGATGCAGGCCTCCGACTCTGGGGGAGACGAGATCGATTCCCACAGTTCGTTGCCAGCAACGATGCCGTCCGGTCGGAACACCTTGGCTTGCCAGATGGCATCGATGATCTCCTTGGTCTGGCCCTTGACCAGCATGTCGTTCGGGTCCTTCTCGGGGAGCCGAGCGATCTTCGCCTTGCCGGGGGACAGCAGCATCGCACACTCTTGCGCTGCGTTCTGTCCAGCAGGGTCCATGTCGAACATCAGGACTACCGAGTCGAACCCCTCAAGCCAATCGAGATTCTTCTTGATCGCCTTTACCGCAGAGTGGGCACCGTTCGGCAGGGAGACCACGGGCCACTTGTTGCCCTGACACTGGGAGACCGACATCGCATCGATCTCACCCTCGGTCACGACGACCATGCGACCCGTGGACTTCCACAGATGCCTGCCGTACAACAGCATCTGATCTGAATGCCCAAGGATTCTGAAGTCCTTGCTCTTGAACCGGATCTTCTGGGCGACGGGCAAGCCGCCCTCGTCGCAGTAGGTGGCGACCTGCACAGGCTCGCCGTTCAGTTCGGATGTTCCATAACCAAACAAGCGGCAGGTCTCTTGGGAGATCCGCCGCTTGTTCAGCGGGGTGGGTTCCGCTTCGATCAGTCTGCTGTTCATTGGTGTTGGTGCAATCCCTCCACACTTGTCAACATTTGTGGAGGATTCGTACCGTCCGCACCCAAAACAATAGCCGTGTCCGTCCGAGTACCGGGCAAGGTTGTCCTTGGACCCGCAGTCGGGGCACGGCTCATGGTTTACAAAAGTGCTATCGATATCTCCACACGCGGAAGTTCGTCCCATTGCTTCCTTGCCCTGAGAGTTTGTATTTGAGAGTCGTCTTCCCACAGGATCTTGTTTGATCCATCAAGCACCGCCTTGACATAGTTGTCGATGTCGGGCTTGGGGAAGGCCAACTTGGATGTCTTAGGTCGCTTGACAAAGATGTTGATCTCTGTCTCCAGCGAGCCCCGCAAGGGAAGCACCAGTCCGCAGAGGTCTGTCTGGCGAGCCAGCAGTTCTGGGAACTCCTTCTTCCACTTGCGGTACCGGGGCGGGTAGTACGCTCCCCACTTGGAGATCCTTGGTCTCGGACAGGGGCAGGGGTCGCACGGCACGCTGAGCAACAGGAGAGACATATCAAGACAGAGACCGATTCCGGTCCCTCTCAAAGAAACCATTAGAAGTCTTGGTCGTCCTCATCCTCATCGAAGGGGGAGGAAGACTTGACGGTGAATCCGTCTTCCTGATCGAACCCGTGGCTTTCAGTGGAACCACTGTAGGTCTTCAGTTCGATGACCTGCACAGCCTTGGGCCTGAGGGAGATCCCGAAGCCCATCGATGCGGCATGCCATGGGTACACCTCAGCGGAGATGCGGATGACGGAGCCACCACCGATGGGGTCGGAGTCTTCGGGAATGGGATTCAACTTGGCATCGAAGAGAGCGGGACGCTGCTCCCACGACTTGCCTGAACGGGAGGTGATCTTGGCCTTCATCTTGAACTTGAAGTCGATGAAGCCGGGAAGTTCTTCCTTGGTCTCGGTGTCGCTGTTCCACTGCTCGGCAGGACCCCAAGGAACCGGTGCCTTCTTCAGAGCCTTCTTGCCCTGAGCAGAGCAGGCCTCCCGATAAGCGGAGGCGTGAACGTCCATGATCTTCTCGATCAGGGCTTCAGCCTCGGTCTCGGGGAGACGCAACTTGACCTCGTACACACCCTCGGGCTGGAACTTGCGGTCGGGCTCGTTCAACTTGGGCCAGACGGCGGTGCCGGTGGGGGTGGTGATCTTCACGCTTTTCATGGGTTCTCCTATGCAAAGAAGTAATCTGCGTCACGGAGCAGATTGATATCCATTGTGCCTGACGGGGGAGGGTCGGGAAGATCCAGCCCTGTCAGTGCCCTCATCTCAGATACTACACCGTCAAGCACAGGAGTCGAGAAGATTTCCACAGAAACTTCTCGAATTGTAGCGGACATGATCCCGGCATGCTGGGCGTTGACCCCAATCGAATCGTGGATACATGAAAAACAATCGATGCCGTTGTGTGCCCCAAGGTTCACAGCAGCCATGAGAACGGCGGCATCGAGAGAGTGGACAAAGTTCGGGGAGATCCCGTTGACGTTCCGTGGGATGCTCAGGTCTGTCCCGTCAGACAGGATGCGGTGCTGCCTCAGGACGGAGCCGACGCTGGTCTTGACGGCTACGCGGCTGGACTTGCAGTAAGCCTGCTGGATCATCAGACCGTTGGGAGCGGTCCACCTGATCGGGTGCCCGTTCTCGACATGGATTCTGGCGATCTCCTTGAGCCAGTCCATGCACTCTCTGGCAGCGTGGACAACCTCGTCGATCGATTCCCAAAGCAGTTCGGTCAGGAACCTGATGGCATCGAAGACCACGGTGACGGGGAACGGGTGATGCCCAGCAGGGTACTTGGCCTGCACAGCAGACAGGTACCAGTCCCGGACGTACTCATGGGACGAGAACTTGGTCAGGCCATAGGGCATGCACATGACCACACGCTTGGTCGCCTTGCGGTCCACCCCGATCTCCAGCCAGACACGGGCATGGGGATTACTGGAGTTGAGTAGTTTCTCGACCAGACGGTCGGAGACATCCGAGTAGATGTCCCGTGGGGTTTCCGTGGGGAGACAGTTGGTAGCCAGACCTCCAACAGGATCTCTCAGCAGCAGCGAGAAGATCTGTAGTCCGTTGTTGCTTCCGTCCAGATGTACCGGGAGACGGGTTTTCGCCACCCCTTGGTGGATGTTCCACCACTCGATGCAGAAGGCAAGGAAGTTGAACGGCTTGTCTGCCTTGGTCCAGTCCATGTTGGCAAGGGGGTCCTTTCCGATCGCCATGATGAGACCGTGGTTGTCCTGAATGACCTTGAGTCGTTCACTGTATGGCTCCTTGTCATGCCCCCAGCAGTTGGCACCATGAATAGCCAGCCACGACATCCCATCGTCGTCGATGGGTTGTTCCTTCTTGAACGTAAGCAACGCCTTGGCATAGTCGGGGCCTTGAACATTCAAAAAATTTGAAGTCGGGTACACCCTGCCCCTGAAGTCCAGTTCCTGAGGGAAGTAGACAGCGCTGTCCTTGAACTTGTCTGCAGTCCAGATGGTCTTGGTCACAGCGATCTGCTTGGACCGTTCGCATTCGTTCTCGAACTTGATTCGAGAGGCATTCTTCCACCAAGATCTGCGGGTCTCCGTGTCCGCACCCTCGGGTCTGTCCGGGATAGGCACAGGTTCCCTGCGTGGAAGTTCACCGACCTGAAGATCCTTCTCCCAGCAGTGCTTCAAGACTTCAAGCACACGATGGTTCACACAGAACGGAGTGTTCTGGACCCGGTTCACCGCGGAGAACACAGCAGGCATTTCCAGATCACTGACCGCCTTGAGATAAGTACGGTTCCGTGTCTTGAGCAGAGGGCGACGGCCCATCTCAGGACCCCGGTATCCCCCAAGCCAGATCGAGGTCCACTCAAGAGGCTTGGAGATCATCGGCAGGAAGACCGGATGAAGAACCTCGGAAGCGTCGTGGGATTTCTTGAGCCACTCAAGGAACTCGTCGGTCGCCCTGACATAGGTGACCGACTTCATCAACGAATGATCGGTGGAGACTTCGACGATGCCGTTGGCCTGCCTGAACAGTTCGATGCAGACAAGACCCACCGAACATCTCTGCTTGGGGGTCCACCCCGGCAGGTGCAGGTGGGCTTCCTTGGCAACCCTCTTCAGGAACTTGGACCTGCCCCCTTCCACGGGCATCTTCATGGCCAACTTGGAATACTTTCTCCACCACCCCTTGTTGTTCCTTCGGGCATGAAGGAACTTCATCTCGTCTTCCAAGAACCTGCCCACGGACATCGACAGGGAGTTGATGGTCCGTGCCGTGGAGATCCCGTCGAGGATCACTCGGGATGTGTGCAGGGAGACCAGAGCAGGGTCCATGCTCTCCAGCAGGGGAACTACGGAATGCAGACGGCCTGCACTGGACTTGGCAGAGGACATCCAAGACTGCATAGCCTTGGTCATGTTCTCTACAGAGTTTACAAGAACCCTTTGGACAGCAGAGGTACAGGACTCCAGTTCAGATTCCCGTAGTTTCTGAAGTCTCTTACGGTACCTATGGATTCCTAGGGTTAGACCTTCAGTCTCTGGGTCCATCCTATGGTGTTCCTAGGGTAGATGATTTTGATGATATCCCTAGACAGGATTTCTATGGTAGACCTAGGTAGTCAACCCATAGGTTTCCCATGGTTGTCCTATAGGTATCCTATAGTCTTCCCATATAGTCAGCCTATTGTAGACCTCAATCCGAAAAATTCCTAGAAATTTCTTCAAAAAGTCGAAAAAATTTTTTTGGCAAATTTGGTTCGGGTGTCCCCTCCCGACTTTCAGGAAAGTTCCGAAAGGGGTAGGAAATCTACCCTGATGTGTCAAAACTGGGCACAGCGACTATGGGTTTTTTCGGGCACAGCGACTATGAGTCACCCGAGGCGCGCCCAGCCTCGCCCGCGCCAGCCCGCGTATGCGGGACACACGCGGGGATACGCTGGTGTACGCTCGTGTCACACGTTCACACACGATCCCGCACGAGCCGCCCGTAGCGTGCATGTGTTGGGTTCTTTTCTGTTCACTATGGGTGACCATAAAAGAACCCAATTCGCGCATGTTTCCTGCGTCTTCCCGAGAGATCGACCGCTTTTGATCAATTATCGGGAAAGATCAAAAATTTTCCCCTACGGGGAACCCAAGTTTTTTCGGGATTGCCCCTTGACAGTCGATGAAGCATCCTCCACAATAGTGGGGTCGATTCGGCGGTCGGATCGGCAGCAACCACCGCTCCCCAAGGGGAGCAACAGGAGAACTAGGCTATGCCTAGACCACGCTCATCAGAGTTCATGGCGGTCATCAATGCTCTCGAAGAGAGCAAGAGCGATCTCGGAGATCGCGTTTTCACCCTCGAAGACCTCCGGTCTTCGTTGGAGTCCAAGGTTTCCACCTTCGGGGCAGGCGGGAATTTCCTGCGGCGTGCCGTGCAGGAAGCATGTGTTCGTGGCGAGATCCGCAGTTTGACCCCCGGAACCTTTAGGTTCCTCGGTGGTTCGCCGTCTTCGGAACCTATGGGTTCCGATATCGATGATGATGATTCATCGACGATCGATTCGATCGATGGCATGTTCACCCCGAAGGTCGATAAGACCTTCAAGATGCCCAAGGCTTTGCAGGAATATATTCCTGCAATTTCCAAGCGTCTCGATCGAGGCGAGCATCAGAAGTTCCGCGTCTGCGGCCCGGCAGGGTGCGGCAAGACAGAAGGCGGCATCCAAGTTGCTGCACAACTTGGTCTTGACGTTCTTATTGTCGATTGCTCGATCATTCGCGAACCCCGTGACTTCTTCGGAAGTCGCACGGTTCGGGATGGCAAGGTTGTTTGGGTCGATTCGCAATTTAGTCGTGCTGTTGCCAAGGGCAACTGCATGATTATTCTTGACGAGATCAATCGCTGTAGCGATTTGGTCGGTAACGCCTTGCTTCCGTTGCTCGACTCTCGTCGAGCGACTTTGATTGAAGAACGGGGTTCCGTTCTTAAGGCTGGCGACGGCATCGTTTGGTGGGCAACCGCGAACGAGGGTGCTGCATACACTGGAACCGGTGCGATGGATCGTGCAGTTCAGGACCGCTTCCAGCGGACCATCGAGTTTACTTATCTTCCAAGGGAAGATGAGATCGACTTGATTGTTAGTCGTACTGGGCTCCCCGGTCGTCTCGCCGCCAACCTCGTAGAGGTTGCTGCCAAGACTCGACTTAATACCGACATCGGTACGGGCTTCACCCGCTCCGTCTCGACGCGGCAATTGATTGCTGCTGCGGAAGACCTGCGTGACGTGGGGTCCATGTCCTTACAGTATACGATCACGAACACGTTTGCAGGGCACGGCGGTGCGGACAGCGAGCGATCGATGGTTGCGAATTTGCTCGTCGGACAGGATTTTTCCCCTTCAGGGGAATGAAACGAATTCACGACTTTTCGCTTGACAGTCGGCGATCCTGCTCCACAATAGTGGGGTCGCCGACTGTCGGCGGTTCGATTCAAGCGAAGGAGAGTCCCCATGCGTAGTGTTTCAGAGTTGGCATCTTCGATGCCCCGTTGTCACGTTAGGGATCGCAGCAAGAGGGTGTTTACCCTCTCGTCCTCGGCGTCTCCTTCGGAGAACGCCGTGACCCTTGGCGGCATCAATATCTCCGATATTGAGAACGTGCCGATCGATCCTGCGTCATATGAGGCACGGGATTGGACCAAGCGATTGGTCCAAATCGCGTCCGAGTTGGCGTCTCGATATGTTGAAACTTCCATTAATGTAATCATTAATGGTCCACCCCGCAATCAGAACGATGTATCGTTCTCGTCGTCGGGCTTGATCAATCTAGCAAAGACCAAGGGTCTTTTCTACGCTATCGATTATGTTTGCGGCATGGTTCTCATGCGATCGGGAATCATGTCCGTGTTCAAGCCCACGGAAGAGCGGTGTACCGCTCTCATATGGCTGAAGAATGGCGGACCCGAGTCCCAATTCTGCAAGGCTTATTTAGCATTCGAGTTGGCGGGAATTTATTCCCGAAACAAGATCGCCTTCGATTATCCCGGTTGGCGGGAATTCTTTTCAAGAATTTCTGGCTCAGAATCCGCCATCGCCGGGGTCTTCGACCCCGATTCCAAGTATTCACTGCTTATGCAGTGTACGGTTGCGATTGCGTGTTTTGCCGCAGGGCAAAACATTAATATCCCTGACAAGGTTTTCAACCTTGTTAAGCCGGTCGTCGCCAACCATCTTGAGACATCTCCGATGTCTAAGGGTTTTCTGACAGTCGCCACCGGTATCATCGACGATCTCCTAGAGATGGTCGAAGACGACGAAGCCGCTTCTGAAGCCCAAGGCGAGAGCGGGCAGGGCGAGCAGGGCGAGCAGGGTGAGCAGGGCGAGGGCGAGGGTTTCGAGACTCCCGACTCCGCCACAGGTTCCGTTCAGGAACCTAAGGATTTTATCGGCATCGACCCTGACGAAGGCAGGGACAGTTTTTCGGTCGTTCCCGGAGGGAACGGGAAGTCCAAGTCCAACCCCGGAGGTTTTTCTCTTAACAGTGTTGACACTGTTAAGTTGAGTAGTTACACTCCGCATCCATACATGAAGGAGCAGCATCCCGACACCACTATCGAGGATGCTCAAAAGTATCTCCGATACTTTAATGATCTTCGATGGTCCGTGTCCAGACCGCCCGCCCCCGAATTCGGCATGAAGTCTGGAGACTTGGATGAGAATTCCCTGCACAGACTCGCCGGGATGCGGGAGACGAACGTGTTCTCTCGTCGTCCCGACGAGGGAATCGCCAAGGTAGCGGTTTCGTTGATCATTGACGGTTCCGGGTCCATGGCAATGGACCGCCGAATTGAAAACGCCAAGGCGGTAGCGTATGCTCTGGCCCGTACCTTCGGGGAAGACCCGAAGGTCAGACTTGACATTGTTGCACACACTACCGTACCTAGTTCCCCCGGAACTAGTTGTAACGGCAAGCATATTAACATCCAGATGCTTGAAGCCGATACTCCTGAGAGTATCCGCAACCTATATCCGATGGCTGAAAACGCTGATGGCTTCGCCATCGAGGAGGCGAATCGCCGAATCCGTAGGATTCGAGCGGCACGACATGGTATTATTTTGATTGCTGATGGTTGCCCTGCCTGCGGCTCGTACTACGGCGATCGTGCCAATCGGCATACTGCCGATGCCATCTCCCGAGTTCGTTCTTCAGGAACTTCGTTCCTAACTGTAGTCGTCGGGAACGGAGTTCCCAAGGCGACTGCCGATTTCATGTACGGAGCAGGTAAGTACGTTCACACCGACGACAGTGGCCCCCGTGCCGCTCACACGATTGGTCGTGTCGTCGCTAGTTTCGTTGGAGGAGTGTTTTGACACTCCTAAGATTCGTGCTTGGGTTGTTGCTTTTTGCAACAACGATCTTTCTAATCAATTCTGCGAATTGCCGTAGCAATTCGAGACGCAACGGTTCCCCAAAGGGGAACAAGGAGATTAATCGTGACTGACAAGAATGAGATTATTGAAACCTCCGCTACCGTCCTCAAGGAATTTGAGGACGGGTCCAAGATTCTTTCCGTTCCTAATCTTTGCGGTGCAAAGATGATCGAGGACAATTCGGTCGTGGTTCACACCAATTCGGATGGCGCGATTGACCATGTGATCCTCACGGTCAGCCGTCCGCAGTGGGTGGGGTATGCGGAATGGCTGGAGAAGCACGGGGTTATCTCCCGGATGCCGAGTTCTGTAGAACTCGATACGGTTATCCGAACCATTGCATCTTCGATGCATGTTCTTGTCGATGAATTCATCGCCAAGACAGGCTCGGAAGTGTCGGATCGACTTGGTGTCGATATGAGTAATATCGACAATCTTGAATCAACGATTAAGTCGGCGATGTTCGACGCCATTCTGAAGCGTGCCAAGTTTCAGCGTGGTCTTCGTCCTTCGGACGAAGTGTCGGTCTCTCATAAGATCAGAGATCTTATCGAGGACCAGTTGGATCTTCAGGGGTCCATGGTTGACGGGTTCGCGGATCTCGCCGACGCTCTCAAGTCTGGCGACTTGAGAGATCGCGATGAGATCTTCAAGGATCATGCGTCCCTTATGACCGATATTTTGGACGAGGTTCTTCCTGATTCTGATCCCGTTGGGATCACCATCAACGTCGTTCTTAGGCGAGTCCCGAACGATGTTCCATCCGAAACCCGTAGGGGTTTCGCTTTGGCTATCGAAGAGGTCGTACAGAAGGCGCATGATGAACAGGACGAGAATATTATCGAAAACGTCTTGCAGACGTTCGATAAGTTTGGCATTGAGCATGGCATCGTCGAAGACGATGATTGATTGAAAAACCTCCCCCATGCACCTTAGCGGGTGCATGTGGGCTTCCACACGCTCTCTCTCTCGCGTCCCCTCGTATGCTCTCATGCTGCGAGGGGATTTTTTTTGCTCCGTAGGAGCAGGGCAGGAATTTCGGGGGTTTGTGCTTGACAATCCATCGCCCCGTTCTACCTTGTAGGGGTCGCTTCGACGGTCGGAGCGGCGAGACAGCAACACGAATCGGAGATTCGGCATGCGAGAGACGACGCTTTGCTATCGGGACAAGCACGGGAACAAGAGGGTTCGCCGGAAGACCGCTTTGCGGTTCTTCCGAGGGAAGTCGATCCGCCAATTGCGGGATACGGTTGCGTACCTTCGTGGCTCCGCCGAGGACTCGTACTACAGCGAGATCCTCGATATTGTCCTTACGATCCTTAAGGATCGTTATAGCCGCCGTTGCCGAGGGAGGAATCGATAATGTTTGATCGATTTGCGATTTGTGAAGCGTACAGAGTCTATGCGACTCTGTTTCACGGGGGACAGGCCTCGGTCGAATACGAAGTATTCGCTAGGCTTAGTCGGATCGGCTACAGGCCATCTCCGATGGCATCGGATGACCCGCAGGATTTGTGCTTCGCGGGTCAGTATGTTTTCGAGCGTCTAGTTTCTGGCGAATCTTCGATTCGTCCTCGCTAACTTCAAGGAGAGTTCCATGAAGGATTTAAGGGTTGTTAGTGTTCTGATCGGAGATCAGACCCGCGAGGAAGCGAATATCCTCGCGAGGTACCTGATCGGGTGCAAGATCCCCCATGCGCAGTTCATGGGGGTTTGCATCACGAACGAACCCAAGGGGTTCGACATCCAATTCATTACGGATTGGGAAAACGTCGATACCGTATTCTACGGTATCGAGGAGGCGGTGGGCAAGTATCGGGATGCTGCCCCCCGCAGGTTCGCGTGGGGTCTCGCCTCGCGGGGTCTGAAAGACCCTTCGTGGGGAGACCTGATCTAACTAACGGAAAACCGTTAGTTCATCATTCAATTGCCCTGCGGTATTCTAAAGAATACCGTGGGGTTTTTTTTTTTGAATCGGCATTGTGACGAATGCGGGGGCACTGTGACAAATGCGCGGGCATGTTGACAAATGCGCGGGCATGTTGACAAATGCGCGGGCATGTTGACAAATGCGGGCGTGTGGAGGCCCGGTTTTCAATTCTTTCTGAAACACTTGAAAACCTTAGTTTTCAATTCTTTCAGAAACGATTGAAAGCCCGGTTTTCAATTCTTTTTGAAACGATTGAAAACGTCGCTTTTAGCAAACTCCGAATTCTTGCCGATTCTGTCGTTTTTGTCGATTAAAAAAAAAGTCGGGCTTACCTCTTGACACTCCCCCGATGGCATGCCATTCTTCCCCCGTCGATCGGCATCGTCGCCGGTCGGCATCAGCAACCCGCCCCATAGGGGCATGGAGAATCGCAATGAAGACCGTTCACTTCCGCATCGGTACCGGCAAGGGGTGGGGAGTCGGGACTAGAACCATCGACAGTCCCGATCCAATTCGGACGTTTCTAAGCATGGTCTCCGACTTGTACGGTCTCGCCGAGGGTTGGCGAGTCGCATCGACTGTAGACCCCTGCAAGGTTACGATTGAGGCAATTCGGACTCCCCACCCCGTCTCGAAGGAGTACGATCCGCCCCGAGTCTACGTCTCGGTCTTCGTCAAGACTGGCGAAGACGCCCATCGGGTTCTTGACGGGTTGGGCGACATTGCCGACGCTCTCGGCATGTACGCCGAGGGACACTCCTTCGACGATGACCCGATTGGACCGTTGACCATGCGATTGGCAAACGTCTTCGGTTGGTTCGCCTGAGACCCTGAGACCCCACCCCGAGACTCCCGGCAGTAGTTCGCCGGGAGTTTTTTTATGAATGCGATTCGCTATTGTATAATCCGTAGAATCCCCTCTGAGGCGTTATTCGTGGAAAGGGTAT
>Ga0075476_10001456_pt1 | contig 11144 bp, 15 predicted proteins | sample DEB08_DNA_5_FD_76339 | JGI IMG/M metagenome (GOLD analysis project Ga0075476, IMG submission 76339) | Aqueous microbial communities from the Delaware River and Bay under freshwater to marine salinity gradient to study organic matter... | ecosystem: Environmental > Aquatic > Marine > Coastal ...
GTAGTACCTGATGCAATATCTACAGGATTAGGATCTGTTTCATCAAAAAAAGTAACTTGTAATATAACATTTGAAATGGCTGTTTCAGAATTATTTTTTATTGTACCAGTAAAAATTGAAAAACCGTCTTGCTCATACAGAAAATGTTCATTATTCAAAGTCACAGACAGTGGAGGAGAAATATCAGTAAATTCTTGTGAAAATGATTGTGAAATAGGTAAAAGTAACAATATGAAAATTCCTACAAAAAGTGATTTCATGATAATTATTCTGAATTATAGTTAATTTTCTGTAGCCATTCATATTTTGAACAAGAAAGATAACAAGGTTTTACCTAGTTTACACTAAAAATAGAAAATAAGAAAAAGAGATTGATTTTATTTTCTCTTAGCAGTAATTGCTAACCAGTAAATTAATCCTGGAGCTAAACCGACAATTAATGGGATGAAAACTGGCCATCCGTCTACTGTACCTGCCATAAGAAAGTCACTTTGTTAATCCTATTTAAATCCATCTTGGATTCCGAAAAACATCAAAAGATCGCAAAAATGTGTAGTGGACCGGACGGAATTTGAATCCGTGACCCCCCGCGTGCAAGGCGGGTATACTACCAGGCTATACTACCGGCCCCCATTCCCAAGAATATGGTGAGGATTTTAATTGTTGTCTTCTTGGCAAGAATTTTATTTGAACAGTCAAACTTGCATTTATGGTACTATTAGAATCCCAAATGAAATTAAAAACCGGAGATAGTGCTCCTGATTTTGAATTAAAGGGAATTGATGATAAAAATCACAAATTAGATGACTATCAAGGATACAAAGGATATCTAGTAATTTTCATGTGTAACCACTGTCCTTACGTAAAAGCAAAAGTAGGTTCATTAAATGAACTCTATGAGAAATTTGGTAAAGACATAGCGATTATCGGAATTAACAGTAATGATTCAACAGATTATCCTGAAGACAGTTTTGAAGCAATGAAAGAAACTGCAAAAGAGAAAGGATTTCAATTTGATTACTTGGTTGATGACTCTCAAAATATTGCCAAGAAATATGGTGCAATGTGTACACCTGATCCATTCTTGTTTAATCAAGACAAAAAATTGGTTTTTCATGGCAGAATAGATAATTCAATGAAACCAGATGACCCAATCACTGAGAAAACCATGATTTTGAATATAGAGAAAATGATATCTGGTGCAATAATTGAGAAAGATTTTGACCCGTCAATTGGTTGTTCAATCAAGTGGAAAGAAAATTAGACTTAAATGACTCAAACCAAGCCAATCTTTTGTGGGCTCGTAGCTCAGCTTGGCTAGAGCGTTCGACTGATAATCGAAAGGTCATGAGTCCGAATCTCATCGGGCCCATTAATTTGAATTCTCAAAAGTGGTTTCAGACCATTGAATGATATCATCTAGTTTTTCTGAAAAGAGATCACAATTCGTTTTAGTTTTTTTAAGAGATTTTCCACTCAAAATTATTTTCATTTGTTTTCCAAATTTTTCTTTCAAAGGGTTTATTGAATCAGTGAAAAAATTTAGTCCCTCAATCGTTTGTGAAAAAACTACAACTATGAGAATTCCAGGTTTTTGTTTCCAAATTTTGCTCAATAGCTTTTGAAAGTCTAGATCAAATAGCACATTAATTGCAGATGACATATCTCCCAAATTTGATACTCTCCATCCATTTGAATTGAAGATTGTTGCTGCAGAATCACAAATTAAATGACTGTCATAGTCAGCTGCAATCAAAACAACATTTTTCTTAGAATCAGGAACAATATTGTGTTGATTAAAAATTTGTAGTGACTTGAAGATGATGTTTCGTAAAAGATTTTGTTCGGCAAATCCAATTTTTCCGGAATCAAATTGATTTTTTACTAATTCAATTGAAGGTAAGAATACTTCCAGAATTAGACGTTTAGTTTCACCACCAGAATGAATTGAATTTTTTACGAGAGATTGAATTTGACTGTCACTACCTTTTTGTAAAAATTCTTGAAATAAGTTTGTAATTTTGAAGTAATCATCAGGGAATTCAAATGATTCTTGTCCGGGTTCTAGAAACCACAAGTTAGTGTTACCAATATTTTTTTGTCTAACTAATCCATCGGCTGCAAAAACCTTGAGGTATTTTGACATTGTAATTCGATTAATTTTCATTTTTTCTGAAATTTCCATACCAGACATTCCAGTAGAGGAACCACTCAAAATTGAAATTAATTTTTCTCGTATTTCTTCAGCAGAATATCCTTTAGCCATACGAAATATGATTTGAAGTAGAGTATAAAGTATAATTTTAGTTGACGGTAAGAGAAAAATTTTGAAAATAAAACATTATATAGTTAGGTACTTTATTGTACGGTAAGAGAGAAGTAAATTGCCAAAAGCAGGATTCAAATCAATCACAGTCTCAGAGAGAGTTTATGATAAATTCCAAGATGTTTATCAAAAGAGTAAAGACGACCTTGCAATGAAAGGTGTCAATAGTTTTTCAGGTTATGTAACTTACATGTTAGAAGAGATGATGCAAAAGGACAAAACTTTTGCAAGATATGCTCCAAAAATTGAAAAGATTTCAGTCGATGATGATCGTGTCATACTAAAAGATAATATCAAAAATAGAATTGCAGAGGTTGCAGTGCAAAAGGGAGAACTCTTTTGTCAATTATGTGAAGAGAAAGATTGTGTACATGTGGGATTTGTATTTTCATTACCAGATGTTTACGAAGTCCTTAACTCTAGAGGAATAAGAAGTCCAAAATAGTGGAGGAGGTGGGATTTGAACCCACGAACCCCTGAGGGACAGGATCACCCATTGTTAGATCTTAAGTCCTGCATGTCCAAAAACACAAAATGTGTTTACTTTGGCCAGGCTTGATTACTCCTCCAAAAAGTATGAAATTTGCCAGAGATTTAACAGTTTTTAGAGAAATCTCACATAATGAAGAATTATAAAGATTTTAATCAGTGACAAGTTGTGCTTCGGTAGCTCAGCCTGGTAGAGCGTTACCTTGGTAAGGTAAAGGTCGCGGGTTCGGATCCCGCTCGGAGCTTTAATAATTTTTAATCAATAATTCAAAGTGTCCAGTACGTTTTTTGGAATTTGAATTAATTGAACGATTTGCATTAATTTTTGAAATTTTCCAGGTTTTGTTTGAAAACATCTTTGAAACTACTTTTGAATCAGAATTTGATAAAAGAACCTTGCATCCTTTTTCATCTAATTTATGGCATAATTCAGATAATCGAGAAAGATCATCAAAAGTGAAATCTCTATTGGTATAGCTTGTGAAATTTGCAGTATCACTGACTGGTTGATAGGGAGGATCAAAATATACAAGATCCCCTTTTTTGGCATCGTTTAAGACGGATTCGAAATCACGACACTTTATGGAAACTTTGTTGGATTGAAGAATTGAACTTACAGAACGGAGATTCTCCTCGTTTACAATATTGGGGTTTGTATATCGTCCCAAAGGAACATTAAATTTTCCACTACTATTTACTCGATACAATCCATTAAAACAGGTGCGGTTTAGGAACAGTAATCTAGATGTTTTTTCAATTTCACTTCTCGGAGTACTGTCTCGAATATTGTAATAGTATTCTTTAGAATTTTTCTGATAATTTTTTTCATGATTTTTTAGAGATTGAATCAGATTGTCAATTCTATCTCGAATTGTAGTATAGGCCAAAACTAAGTCAGAATTAAGATCTGAAACACTGTAGGTAACATTCTCTTTGGTGGAAAGTAAATGAAACAGTAAAGCACCACCTCCCAAGAATGGTTCAAAATATGTGTCAAATTTTTCTGGAAGATTTTGTTCAATAATTGGTAATAGTTGGCGTTTACCTCCAGCCCATTTAACAAATGGTTTTGGAGTTGTTTGAGTAATCTGACTGTATTGAAGTTTCAATGATAATAATTGTAAAATTTGTTATCATTGGTTTACATAAAATAATTTGATCTTGAACTAATTTTTTCCTATTCCAGAAATAGCTTAAATAGAAATTTGGTTTTTGAGAAATTTTTTACAGAATACTCTAGGGTGTAGATAATAAAATGAAAAGGAAAAGGTTGGGTGTTTTTAGTCCCACTTTGACCAAGCGGCCATCCATCTGTATGTCCAAGTGTTCAATTTGCATCCTAATGCTGCAAATGTACATCCCAATACTGCACCTGCACCGGCACCTAAAGCAACTGGGCTGTTATAGAACTTACCTACTTGGGGTTCTATAGGTGTCATGTATGGTGGCAATGTTGGTCTTGGATACTTGAATGCCGTCTCTAGTGGGTCTGCAACGGTAATGAGATTTACCATATTGAATAATGGTAATGACATTCCTACCAATACACCTCCGAACAGTATCAAGGAGTGCTTGTTCTTCTTTGTAGCCCAATATACTAAGTCCAACAGCATTGCTGATGGCAACCATACTGGTGTTACAATGAAGTCATATGGATAACCTAATGCAAACCATGCTGCTTTGGCAATCCATGTGTATACTGTCATAATCAGAGCGTAGTACGTTGCTGTTCCTGGAACTCCTGTAAATGTAAGGTAATATGTTGCACCTACAATGAGCATCAATGTTTGCGATATTGAAAATACCGTGTATGATGTCCAGGCCCAATCAGTGTAGAAGATATAGTCTCCTGCGTTGATTGTCAACAAAGTTGAGTTAACTGCAACAACTACTATGAATAAGTAGTGTGTACATCGTCTTAACCAGACCATATTTGTTGATGAAATGGTCAGTATATAAAATTATAGAGTGTGATGAAGATCGTTAATTTTCATCATAATTAAAAGGAAAATGAAAAAGAAATGTCTGAAGGGTTTGCCTTCTGATTACCAACCAACGAAGATTGATACGAATAGAGTAAAAGCTGCAGAACCTGCGATGCTTCCTGCTACTATACCATTACTATTCTTGTTGGAACCTTCTTGCATTACTTTAACGCAGAAGATGTAACCTATAGCCTCAATGATTACTAGTACGATGAATGCATAGTGACCACTTGGTGTTGGATATGCCCATGGATAATAGAAGTATCCTGCTGCAGTTCCACCGAAAGTTGCCAAAACTGCTGCCCAGTATGAAATTGTAATCATACCAGTCATGTTTTCAACGCGTCTACCAATCATTCGTTCTACATCAGCGCTTGATGAACCACCAGCACCGCCAGAACCGAATCCTTTAGGAAGAGTCATTATGAAATTATAGGAATTCAAAATCCTTTTAAGTCTTTCTTAAACTGCGGATTAAGGCTCGATCTAGGAGAAATTAAATAAAATAGAAAAAAGTGTGCGTTTGCACAATTTGTCTATGGGATAGATCTGCTGTACAATTTGCCTTCTAAAGCCATCTTGTACATTTCTGCGACATATGGGTTCTCACCAGGAGTTTCTGCACCAAGTTCTACGAGTCTAGCATATACTCTGACTACGTATGCAAGTGCACCCATGAATGCTACTACAACACCCATGTTAAACATCCAGTGGTTTGGAACGGCAAATATCTCTTCTACAAACCAGAAATGCCACATCTCATTGACACCAATTGTGAACATGGTTGCAAGATAACCTAAGATAGTCATCTTTAATCCGGTGTTCATTGAATTGTTTGGACCTCTGAGAACTGGTACTTTTCTATCATAGATTGCTACTGAACCCCAACCGAGTGGTAATGCTACAAAGTGTGAGTATAACCACCAGTGTGCTGGAGTGAAAGCACTATCTCTGATAGAAGTCTGGTGTAGAGAACCATCAACGAAGTTATCTACTTCGACTGATGCTGCAGTGGATCCCATTGCGATGACGATAAGCCAGATCTTCTTAAGTCTCTGGATTTCGACTTCTTTTGGAATTAATGCGGGCATCTGTGCCATAACAACAATCATGTGAATTTTAAATATAAAGTAAGAGTTTATGAAAAAGTAAATTTTATAGATTTTTTTGTATTTTTTAATCAAGAAAGTTGTAATTTTTACAACTGAATTTAATTATATTAAAATAATTATATCAATTTTTTTATGATTTCTATGATTAACATTGATGATTATCACCAGTAATGTATCGATCCTCGCTATTAAGATAAAACATATAACCATGTGTATAGTGTTTCTGATTATTAGGGATAACTATGGTCGAAAAAAAGATTTTCGTAATCGGACTAAGCGTTGTACTCGCATTAGGTACCCTTGGCTTCAACTGGGTTGAATCCATTGTTCCAACTGCAGATGCACACGGTGTCCAAGCACAACTCCAGAGTCGTTTCATCAGAATTGAAGATGAAACCTTCAATAGACAATCCTTACAAACTGGCGAAACCTTGACACTACAAGGAACATTAGTCAGTCTTGTAGAAAGAGACCTAAGAGGATGGATGTCCATTTTCTCAGAATCTACTAATGCAGGTAACAGATGGGAGATGCTCGCAAGAGACCCACCAGGAAACGTCTTTGACATTCCAGGAAACTCAGTAGTTGAGTATTCTTTGTCTGCAAAAGCACTTGAAGCAGGTGTCTACCACGTACACACACAACTCAATGTTGCTAAAGTAGGTCCAGGACTTGGTCCAGGTCAAACAGTCGTTGTTGAAGGAGATCCAATTACCAAACCAATCCCATACACCAACATTGCATATCAATCAATTATTATCGGTGTTGGCTATGTGATTACGTTTGCAACAAGACCCTGGCAAGTAATCTAAACCCCTCCTTTTCCTTTTCATTTTATTATTACTTACGACATACGTAAAGACTAAATTTTATTGAAAGAAATCAACTATAGAAATGCTAAGTTTTAAAATTACTAAATTAGATATTTTTCAAAGTTACTTCTTTGGTGAAGTTGAATTCAGATCAGACAAATTCAAAGTTAACGTCCAAAATCAAAGAAGAGGAAAGGTTCTGAAATTACCTTTCCCAATTGACACCAAAAAAGAAAAAGCAGTAGTAAGATTTACAGGTCCAAATGAGTTGTTTGTTGAAGATTATATTCCATTGATGGGAGAATCCGAATGGCTTGAAATTGATTCAGACGAAATTACATATTTTCTAGCAGATAATCAAGATAAACTCGATACAATTGAGATAATGTTGGATTAAGAGAAAGGACTTTAAACAATCAAAGGAAAATTCTTCTATGATATGGCCAGGAACTAGTGACCCATACAAAAGAAAGAAAACACTCAAGTTTTTAGCACTTACAGCGATTATCGCAATTTCTGTAGGGGTTGCAAGTTCCACAATCCAAGGACAAATGAATCAAGATAATCCATTGAAAGTTTGTATTAATGACAGAAACACACCATACAAAATCAAAGCCCATTTAGACATCACTATTGATGGACTTCCAGTAGATATTCCTGCAAACATCAATGCAGGAATTGATGATGATTGTCAAAGAACAATGTACACTTTAACAAATGATGGAACAATTTATGCTGAATGGGAGGAAGAGTATCCATTTGAGGTTGGGCATTTTCTATGGATGTGGGACTTTCCATTGAGAGACATGGATCAGTCAAAGTCAATGGTTTATGTCAATGGTAAACCATCACCAAGTTTCATCAATCAACCATTCCAAAATGGCTTTAATTACAAAGCAGAATTCACATCTAAAGAATATGATGAGACTAAAGACAAGGACTTCTTACCTGAAAATTAGTTTAAGACTTTGTTTAGTTTGTTAAGACTTTGAAAAGTACAAAGTCATCTGTTAAAGAAATTAAAAATAATGAAAAGAAGAAAGGAAGTATTTCTACCAGTATTTACCGTTGTCTGGAATGAGACCGATACCTTCTCTTTCAAAGTGTCTATCTAATTCATCAACCCATCTTTCACGGTTGTCTTTGTATGACCATCCATGGACACGTAACCAGAATGAGATAATTCCAAGAAGGAATACTGTGAACATCATGGTTCCGAAGATGTAGATCATTACATCATAGAATAATGGGTCATAGTTTGGTCCTAATTGTCCTGTAAGTGATGACAAGATGCTTAGGAAAGTTCCTACGATAGGAGTCATAATATTTTGGCTCAATTTCTGCGATATATACATTTCTTTTAGATTTCAAAAGTACGAGATCAGTATCACTAAGAAAGAATGAAAATAAAATAGAGAAAAGTGAGGTATTTGGTTATCCTCTACCCATAGCGGCGTATTTGCCTGATCTTCCTCTAAAGAAGAATGCTCCTGCAATTCCACCGAATACAGCACCTGCGATAACTGCTGCACCGACAACACCGTTTGCATCAAGATATGGAGTTCCTGAGCCAGATGATGGGTTTGCTTCAGCAGATTCGATTCTTCTTCTTTGAATCTCAAGTGCCTCTTCTAAGGTATAAGCTCCTGTCTCTCCTTGATCACCAACGTTACCCATGTATTGGGCAAAAGCAACTGATGCTGCACCGATGGCGCCGAAGAAAAATACAGCTAGCATGGTTGTTGTTAAAAGTACTTTTGTGTTCATACCGTTTACCTACTCGTTTGGAAGTAGATACTTATTTAAAACTTTATTCGAAGGCCAAAATTTTCAAAAATGTACGAGATCAGTATAAGTAAGGTTTAATTCAGCACAATATTGAGCAAAATTATGGGAAGATTACACTCTCACAGACATGGAAAATCACATTCTATCAGACCTTCTACACTTAGAGCACCATCATGGATTACTCAAAGTCCCAAAGAAGTTGAAGAGTTAGTAGTCAAATATGCCAAAGATGGATTATCTCCCAGTCAAATTGGAATTAAATTAAGAGATCAGCATTCAATTCCACTAATCAAACCAATTACTAAAAAAAGTATGTCACAGATTCTTAAAGAAAATGAATTGGTTTCTGAAATGCCTGAAGACCTTGAAAATATTGTCAACAAGGCAGTTGGTCTTCAAAAACATTTGAGAGAAAATAAAGGAGATAGAAGAAATGTTAGATCCTTGGAATTAATTGAAGCTAAAGTTCACAGACTATCTGTATACTATAAAAAAATTGGAAGAATTCCTCAAAATTGGAAATATAAGTCTGTAGTTGCTCAATTAGAGTAATGACAAAAGCATTAGATCAATCATTATCATTATTCAAAGACAAAATTAATGACTGTATCAAATCAAAAAAATCAATTTTTGTGACAACTCATATTGATTGTGACGGATTGACATCAGGAAGTATTATTTCAAAAGCTCTAATCAGAGCTGGAGCAAAATGTACTCTGAGAACTTCTAAAGAATTTAGCAAAAAAGTAGTAGAATCATTTGGTTCAGATTCAAGGGATTTTCATCTGGTAACAGATCTTGGAGGAGGTTTTGCCAGAGAGATGGATGAGAAATTAGGCGATAATTGGATGATTTTGGATCATCATCAAATTTCAGATTCAGAGATTGAGAATCAGAATGTCATTAACGCATGGAAATATGGAATTGATGGCGGTACAGAGATTTGTGCTGGTGGAATGGCGTTTTTGGCAGCGATGGCACTGGATGAAAGAAACTCTGATTTATCACAAATTGCAGTAGTGGCAGCACTTGGAGACAGACAGGATCAAGGGGAAAAGAAATCATTTACAGGAAAGAATTTTGAAATTTCTCAAATTGCAAAAGAACAAGGATTAGTAGAAGTTGATTTAGATTTACTCCTAGTAGGAAGAGAAACAAGACCACTCCCTGACGCATTAGCATTTACATCACAGCCATTTATTGAGGGATTAACTTGGAATAGAGATTCTTGTCTTTCATTACTAAATTCAGCCAATATCAAATTAAAAGAAGATGGCAGATGGAGAGTTCCAGCTGAATTAGATGATGATGAAAAACGCCAAGTTATTGAGGCAATTACAAAGTATTCTTCAGGTAAAAATGCAACAGATATCATGTCAGAATTAATTGGATATACATACACATTTCCAAATGAGGATAAACGTAGTTTTCTCAGAGACGGAAGAGATTTTTCAACAATGTTGAATTCATGTGGAAGAATTAGCCGTTCGGGAGTGGGAATGGCAATATGCATGGGAGACAGAGACAAGAGTCTAAGTGAGGGAGAAACAATCCTTACAGATTATAGAAAAATGATCAGGCAATACATGAATATCTTGACTAATGAAAGATGGAGAATTTCTGAAAGTGAAAATTGCGTTATGGTAAATGGGGAAGATGTAGTACCAGAAATGATGACGGGAACAATTTCGTCATTAATTGCGGGTTCTCCAAAAAATTCTGGAAAAATTGTAATTTTAAGAACAAATGGAGAAGAGAACACAATCAAATTTTCTTCAAGAAAATCCTTTGGCTGTACATCAGAAATCAATCTTAGTGAAATAATGAAAAATGGTGCAGAGAAATTTGAAGGAATTGGAGGAGGTCATAATGCTGCTGCTGGTGCAAAAATAACTAAAGACAAATTAAATGACTTTCTTAACTATTTAGAAGTAAATGTCGTTAACATGTCAAGTTCAAGTAGTTCTGGATAACATAACTTCAGATAAAGCTGAAACAGTAAGAAAAGCCCTGGAGCCAGATAATGTAAATTTTCCAGAAGGGTTAAGTTTGAAGTTAGACAGTAAAGATAACAAGTTAATTTTTAATTTTGAGAGTAAAAAGAATATGAAGCACCTTATAGGAACCATTGATGAGGTTCTGGAACATATTTCAGTGGTGTTAAAGGTGATTGAATAATGCTTGATCCAAAAATTCTCAAAGAAAATCCTCAGGTTGTAAAAGATATGCTAAAAGCTAGAGCATCTAATTTTGATTTTGATGGATTGTTAGAATCGGATCAAAAAAGAAGAGAATTAATTCAACAAACAGATGAATTGAGAAAAAAGAAAAATCAAATTGCACTTGAAATTGCTCAAAAAAAGAAAGCAGGAGAGGACGCATCATCAATTTTAGAAGAAATGAAAAAATTATCTACAGAACTAAATTTACTTGAATCTCAACAAATTTCAAATGAAGAAAAATATTCAAAATTAGCATTTTCAATTCCCAATCTGATTCATGAATCTGTACCCATTGGTCCAGATGAAACGGCAAACAAAGAAATCAAGAAATTTGGAAATATTCCAAATTTTGATTTTGAGATAAAAGATCATATCAGTATTTCAGAAAACCTAGGAATTGTAGACTTGGA
>Ga0075476_10001457_pt1 | contig 11142 bp, 7 predicted proteins | sample DEB08_DNA_5_FD_76339 | JGI IMG/M metagenome (GOLD analysis project Ga0075476, IMG submission 76339) | Aqueous microbial communities from the Delaware River and Bay under freshwater to marine salinity gradient to study organic matter... | ecosystem: Environmental > Aquatic > Marine > Coastal ...
GCGGTATTTATGAATACGACTCAGGTTTTTCTGAGACAGCAGCTACTGCGAATGTGTCTATTACACTCCCAGCAGGGGCCACTATATACGGGGCATTCACAAGCATAGATGTGGGTGGTACCGCTAAGTGCATCGCATACTACAAATAATTTAATATGGAAGATCAAATTCAATCTGAAGCTCCAGCAGTGGAGCAAGAAATTCAAGAGGTAGAACAAGCGCAACCAGAAGTCCAGGAATCATCATCTGGACTTCAGTTCTTTGACAACGTAGACGATCTGGCAGCAAGCTTTAATGAAACCCCTCAGCAAGAGGAGGCTGTTGAAGTGCAGCCAGAACCACAGCAGTACGAGGAGACACCTTACGTAGACCCTGAGGCTGCACCAACAACGCAACCAACGCTTTCTGACGAAGAGGCAGGGCGTATGATGGGAGAGTATCTGAACGAGAGGTTTGGAGGTCAACCGCAGACGCTTGAAGATTCTGGGTCAGTAGGGCAACAACCACAACAACAACTTGACGAGCGTGTAGAGGCTATCGCCAGATTCGTTGAGGAAACGGGCAGATCACCAGAGGACTGGTTTGCATACCAGCGACTGAACCCATCCGAGATGGATGACTACAGCGCAGTACGTGTGCACATGGCCACTGAGTACAGCTCACTCTCCCCTGATGAGGTGAACACTCTCATGCAAGGCAAGTATAAACTGAATCCTGATATGTACAGTCAGGAAGAAGTCAAGATGGCACAGCTTCAGCTGAAGATTGATGCACAGAACGCAAAGGAGGCTATCGGAAGAATGAGAGATTCTTACAAGCTCCCAGTTCAGCAGCAGTCACAGGTTGATGAAGACCCCATCATCACGGACGAGTGGATTTCAAACATGAGCAAGGAGGTTGACGCCTTGACTGGGTTAGAGTTTGACCTAGGAAATGGCAAGACCTGGACGTTCGGTTTGAACGATCAATACAAGTCCTCACTCAAGGAGAAGAACGCAAAGCTTGACGAGTTCTTCGACCCTTATGTACGCGACGACGGGAGCTGGGATTATGACACACTGTCATCTCACAGAACTGTTCTCGACAACATCGATCAGATTGTCTCTTCTGTTTACAGACAGGGATTGAGCGATGGTCAGAGAGGGGTTGTGAGCAAGGCAGCCAACGTATCCACGAAGGCTCCAGTTCAAGGTCAAGCACCAACTTCTAATCCGCTTACCGATCAACTAAAAACTATTCTCGGTAACGGAAACAAAATGACTTTTAACATCTAAGACTAAGAAATTATGGCTACAGTAGCTAAGAATGGTTCTGACTCTTATGCAACGTTTACTTCGTCACCTGACAAGTACACTACTATTGATGCGTTGCTTAAGGTCAATAAGAATGACAACAGAGATCTGTTGATCAAGACGTATGGTGATCAAGGTATCACTGGATTTTTGGAATTGACTGGCGCAACCAAGTCTGCTGGTACGAACGACTTCGTTCAGTACTGGGAGGAGCAACGCCGTCACGCCAAGGTAACTGTTGCTGGATCACCAGCAGGCACTGGTGGAGAAATCACTGGTATTACTGCGATCTCAGAACTTCAGCTTCAGGATGTTGTTATGAACGCAACTACTGGTGAAGTGTTCATTGCAACTTCTCTCTCTGGAACAGATGTGAATAAATTCAAGAGACTCGACGGTTCTACATCTAACACTGCTTGGACGGCAGGTGACGAGCTGATCATCTTGGGTAACATGTACGATCAAGGTACTGAAGCTCCTTCAAAGTTCATGACCACAGACGCCACTAAGCGTCAGAATTCCTTCATGATCATCAAGGATAAGTACGAAGTAAACGGATCACAGGCTACCAACATTGGTTGGGTGAATGTCGGTGGCGATTACAGATGGTACATCCACGGTGAGCAGGAGACTCGTCAGCGTTTCTTGGACAGACGCGAGATGATGATGCTCTTTGGTGAGCAGTCAGATTCTGGTGACACCATTTCTTCTGAGCCAGGATCTGTCGCTGGTTCTGAAGGTTACTTCGCAGCTATTGCTGACAGAGGTATTGAGGTTACTAACGGTAGCGCCAACCCTCTCGATTCTTTCGCTGAGTTTGATAACATCATCATTGAGCTCGATAAGCAAGGTGCTCCTGGTGAGTACGCTATGTACGTCAACAGAACTCAGGACTTGGCTATCGACGACATGCTTGCTGCTGGTATCGCTACTGGTGTGACAGCTGGTCTCCCAGGTCAGTTCGGTGCATTCCAGAACTCACCAGACATGGCTGTTCAGCTTGGATTCAAGAGCTTCACTCGCGGTGGGTACACTTTCCACAAGCACGACTGGAAGCTGTTGAACGATCCTACCTTGTTGGGTGCTTCTACTAAGTACATGGGTGCTATGATTCCTTTGACTCAGGTCACTGATCCACGCACTGGTACTAAGGCCCCAGCATTGGAGTTGAACTACAAGGAGGCAAACGGTTACAGCCGTGAGCTCGAGCACTGGGTACGCGGTGGTGGTGTCTTCGGACACAACGAGTTGTCTAAGGACGTCGCGGAAATGCACTACCGTTCTGAGATCGCTTTGATCACTCGCGCTGCTAATCAGCACGTTGCTCTCAAGGGATAATTAACCTAAAGTGACGAGAGGGCCCTTCGGGGCCTTCTCTTAGCTTCTTAATCTTTCAAGATATGGCTACTACATATAAGCATACATCTGGCGCTGTAACAGCAGCGAAGAGAGTGACTGCCACTGATGTGTTTACAAAGAACGCTGACGGAGCTATCATTGAAGTTGAGCAGCCTGCTGGCACCATCTTGTCTGAAGTAATCGTGAGATTTACTAAGACTTCAACTCACGCTGCATCATCAGAGGCTGGATACGAGATTGGAACTGAAAGCAGTGGCGCTCAGATTGCAAGTAATCCAGACGGATTCCTGGATGTTGGAACTGAAATTCCATCCAACGCTGTCTTTTACTTGAAAAACGGTAGAGATGCTGCAGGATGGGTAGGTGACTCTCAGCATGACGCGGCAGCTCCTGGTGACGCTGACGCTTACACTGACTCAGATAGAACCATCTACCTCACGTTCCTGCATAGCAACCACGATGTCACGACCAACACAGACGCTGAAGTAAACTTCGTGTTTACACACTTGATCTAATCGTGAAGCGTAAGTACTTTCTATTTAGGAAGGAAGACCTAAGTCTGCTAAGCTCATCTTCTTCAGAGGAAGGGGATGGGCTTAGCGTCTTTGGAGTAAGTGCAGACTCTATGTCGTACATCACTGCCATCAAAGGCGGTGTTGTCATGTACTTCAATAACGCCACACCATACGAAGAAAACCAATTGACTGACGGTGAGTCATTTGAGAAGACAAAGGTTGTTGTAAACTGTGAGGATGGGAAGGAGGTTGACTTGATCGAGTCAGTCATGAACTTCCTTAGCAGTGACCAGTCCCCAGCCGTAATGAGGTTCGACTCTGTTGATCAGGGTTCTAGTCTTAAGGAGGTGAGAACATCTGTGTCCGTTGGAGCAACGATCAAGACACACCCCATAAACAGAGTAACAAAAGAACCCAGCTTCCAGCTTGACAGCGCATTTACTGCAGCCACAGGAGCTGTCGTAAACGACATTGACTTCATTTCAGTCAACCTTAGACCTGAGATAGATTACGAGTTTGAAGAGGGTACCTATAACGCATCCTCACCATTCGAGTTGACTGCGCTAGCAAACAGCGGGACTGGAGGGTCTACTTATGATATAGACCTTGCTTCCTCTGTGGGGAACATAACCAAACTTGACGCGGGATCATCTTCTGGGTTTACTAAGGTTTCTGGAGCCTTTGCGCTTCACAATTACCTAAAGCTTACAAACACTTACGAAAATTCTGAGAGCTATACTCTTTACGCGGTATTCAATCCCGTTGTTAGCCCAACAAATCCAGTAGGCCCGCTATACGGGAGTGACTCTGGAGAGACCACAGGGTTTAGTGTCGTCGAGACAGTTCTCCCTGCTAAATCAAGATCTGCAGAGAGCACGATAGGGGTTAGGCATGAAGGCAAGCTTTCAACCCCAGCCATATCGCGTACTGACGCAGGAGATCAGGTGTTCAGTGATGGTACTACTAATTATGTATTCCCTGTAAAGGACACAGACGACCCAGACTATCAGCAGTGTTATGTTCTAATAATTAGGAGGGATGCTGATGGGAATATTATCGTCAACAATCACACAGGGGATAGAGTTGCATTCATACAGGGCACCGACCCATCACTCAAGGCTTCGTCACTGGGTACGCTCCCAGGAGACACAAGTGGGGTGTTGACAATAGACCAGATAGGTAGTTCTGGAGGTAACATTACGTCCTCCTTTAAGGGATATCTAGCCAGGTTCGGTGTCATAAAGCAAGCTGTAAGTGACGAGATAGCTCGTAACTTAGCGAAACAACTGTTTAATTTATACAAATTCTAATGGAACAAACAACTAAGCGTCGTGCCATGAGCACGCCGAAGGCTGAGTCAACAGCCGCAGAAGCACCTGTGAAGCAGGTGAAGAAGAGCGCCCCAATCAAGCGCAAGGTGGAGGCCCCAACCTCAAGGGTTTATCAGACCGTAAACGGGGGCGGTATTGTACACATGATCCAGTCCAAGGGTGTAACAATCTTTGACGAGGAAAGTGGGCAGGTTCGAGAGATGCGCTACTGTCCTAACGAACCCTCTATCTGGAGAGACGAGCAGAGCGACAGCGCCCGAAAGCAGGCTGTTATATTCCGCGATGGGACGCTGCTGGTTCCACGGACCAAGCCGAACCTCATGGAGTACTTGGATCGTCACCCTGGGAACCAAGCAAACGGCGGCAATAACTTCAAGCTTGTTGACAACAAGAAGGATGCTGAGGTTAACCTGAACAAGGAGTTCTCTGTGAGCGAAGCCATCATTGCTGTAAGAGACAAGTCGATCGAAGAGCTCTTGCCAGTTGCCATCTACTTTGGAATGAACATTGATCGAAACGCTTCAGAGATCAGATTTGATCTTCTCCAAAGAGCTAAGAAGAACCCCACTGAGTTTCTCGCCTCCTTCGATTCACCCATCGTAAAGGTTAGAGCCTTGGTTAAGCAATGTGAATCATATCAGATCATCAAGCTCAAGGAGGATGGTGCATACTGGTTTGACAGCAACAAGATGATTGTGGCTAACCCAGCTGGTCATGACTGCGACGACACCCTGTCTCGCTTCCTTATGACCGAGAAGGGGGCTACAACCCACGCCTCCCTAGAGGAGAGGTTAGAAAAGCTCGGTTGAGCTAAGGAGGGGGCCGAAAGGTCCCCTCTTTCTTTTTGTATATTTGCCTTATGATTAGCGTAGTCAAGGTGTTCAATACTCTTAGAGATCTTTGCAACGAAGATCAGAGAGGTTTTATTACACCTGAAGTATTCAACTCCTTTGCCCAGCTGGTTCAGGAGAACGTGTACGAGAAGATGAAGGACGACCTTCTCGGTACTGTTAGGCTAAGGAAGTCTAACATGGATCTTGGTGGCGTTGACTCTAAGTACACGGACGTTAAGTCAGTGATGTCTGACTACATTTATGAACTGTCTATTCCGAGTTCAACAGAGGACGGGGCTAACTTCCCAAAACCTCACGACCTCGACAGAATCATTTCAATACACACTGACAACACTAAACAAGAGGTGAGGTCATCTGAGTCTTACCAGTGTGATATTGTTTACGACTTGGAGAAGGCTTCTATGTTGATGAGAAGCAATCTCTCCTCCCCCACGTCATCATTTCCTGTGGCCTTGGTGCATGACAAGATTGAGGTGCTCCCTGATACTATCAGCGACATCTCTCTTATGTACTACAGAAGGCCAACCTCAAGAAAGAGTGATAGGACATTGGATCGGAACTCATTCCCTGTGTACGTACCATCTGGATTCAGTGCAGGTAGCGGGGTGATTTCTGGACTGGATGTCAATCAGACAAGACACTTCGACCTGCCTGCAGAGTATTACGACTACGTGATCTTGGAGTATGCAGAGATGATGGGTGTGAGACTCAGAGATCCTATGATATCTGCGTACTCTACTCAAGAACAAGCTCAGTCTTAAAGCATGGCAAGAAACTACGTTACACTGAGGCAAGTCCTCGACGACTATAAGATTACGATGGATGGGGATGACTTTGTCAGCACCGCATCCGACGCTGCCTTGCGTAACATAGCTCTACGTGGGGTCAGAGAGATAGGCTTTGACGCTGGTAAGAAGGTTAGATCCTTGAAGCTCCCAGTCACAACGGCTAACGATACCGTGGCCTTGCCTGATGACTTCGTTGATCTGATCAAGATTGGTGGGGTTGGGAGTGATGGTTTGGTTTATGTATTTGGTCACAACAAGAACATCAACTACTCTCAAAAGGAGGCGACAGACGGGGCCACTACAGACGCTCAGTCAGATCCAATGTACAGGGATGTGGATGCGGTGAACCAGCCAGTGAACAGGGTTGATAGCAAGACCAAGACCTCTGGTGTGGCTGACGAAGCCAACCCAACGAATGGATTTGATTCCTACCTCTTTAGAAACTACTTGTACGGGAGCAACCTTAGAACCCTGTACGGAGTTGGTGGGGGGCACATGACTGGGGAGTACAGACTCAACCTCGATCAAAACAGAATCGAGCTCAAGGTCAACTCAAGTGTTGATGAGGTGGTGATTGAATATGTAGCAGATGAGGCCAGATCTACTGATCCAATGGTTCACGTTTACTGCGAAGAAGCCCTTCGCTGCTACATCTATTACAAGCTTTGTGAGCGCAAGACAAGCGTTCATGCAGGCGAAAAGGCAAGGGCTAGAACAGAGTACTACAACGAGCTTAGAAAGGCTAAGGCTAGGCTTAATAACTTCACCAAGGAGGAAGCCCTCAAGACAATTCGGAAGAACTTTAAGCAAGCTCCTAAGTACTAATGATTAACAAGGTCACTCCAAGATCAAGGAACTCATCAACAGATAAGAGATATGTAACCCCAGATCAGTACACAGAGGCTGTCAATATCAGGGTAGAAAACTCTTTCTCTGAGTCAGGTGAGAACGCAAGTGGTAACGTAGGGGTTATCAAGCCCGTGAAGGGTACAGTGTTGGCTGATGGGTCAGCATTAACAAACCACGTCGTTCTTGGGAAGGTTCTAGACACACCCACCAACACAGTTTACTTCGCTGCGGCAAGCACCAATGCAAGCCAAAACGGGGTGTTTAAGATTGACCCTGTCACGTCAGCTGTATCCCCAGTGGTTACAACGAAATACTTCGCTTGGGATGGAGTGTCTCACGTGGACATGGCGATCGCTCGATCGAGAAACGGTGGGGCTATCGTGTACCTGACTGATGGGGTGAATGCACCGTATAAGGTTGATGTTGAGTTCTTTAACGAAAACCCATCCCTTGTTAGCAACAGGATGTATGACGCCATCACTGTGTGCCCTGGGACACCCAACAAACCAATCACTGGTAACTTCACGTTTGATGCCAGCTCAAAGTCATCGAACTTCAAGAACCTTCCTGGGCTCCAGTTCGCTTATCAAAACATATATGAGACTGGCGAGATCTCAGCCCTGTCGTCTTACTCTGACGTACTCGTACCACCGTCATACATAACGCAAGGTGCTGGTACGCTAGAGAGTCTGGATTCTTTTAACAGAATCGACCTAACCATACCAGGTCAGCCGTGGTCGGTTAAGACCGTTAAGCTGTTGTTGAGGTTTGGTGACGACGGATCTTGGTTTATCATAAAGGATATAGAGCGGTCTGATGCAGAGAGGCAAGCCCTGGCTCCTGTTTCAGTGTCCTTCTACAACGATGAGATTCTACCTCAGCTCCCAGCTGACGAATCCAAGAGAGCGTTTGACTCTGTCCCCATCTACGCTGCCACAAACGAAGTGCAAGAGGACAGACTCTTCTATGGGAATTACTCAGAGGGGAGGGATAACGTCCCTGAGGGATCATTCCTAGGGGCTACCCAAGCAAACCTGTCTGTGATATATGAGGACAGGCCAGATGACTTTGATCCAATCTCGCTAGACATTGAACCTGAAGTCATCAGCCTTAGAAGGAAGGATGATAATGGGAATAATGTGGACAACAACTACTGCCACAACAGAGTTGCTGGGTTTAGACTGAACCTTGGATCTGATGGTGCTGCTGTTATTCCAGGGGGATCAACAGTTGTGTTTGACTTTACCTGCGCCCCAGACAAGAACTTTCACATATATGAGTCAACTCATTCCTTTCATGCGAATAGAGAGGAGTACAGGGATGACAGCAACACTACAGATTCTCACAATAACTACAACAAAAACGCCCTGTCTCCAAGCATTGGCGCCGACTCTGAATACAACTGGCTAAGAGCTACATGGGGGTTTTCAGATCAAGCCCTCAAGACTGGTGTCACTGATGGTGCCCCAGCAAACTTTAGGTACGGGGTTTCTGATGAAGTTATCTCTGGTAATACAGCTCAGTGGAGGGTAAGGAAAGGCCCATTGAGCGGGGATGTCATACCAGTTGTGTACGGCAGTTCCCCTGCCTCACCGTTGATTTTGCGTGGTGGGGAGATCTCTTTCTCAGTAAAGTTTAGGCTACTACAAGACCTCACTGTTTCACAGATCATTCCGATCATAGTGGAGTTCTTAGACGAAAAGCCTTATGCAGGGTATGAACAGACTGTCGATCCAGCGACTGGGGATATTGTATACAACCAGTTAGTTCAACCCCTCGACAACAGAGTAAGGGGTGGGTACAGCATTGACATGGGTGCTGGGACAGGAAGACGTCGGTTCGCTAGAAACAGTTCTGCAGCAGACGTGATCACGTGTGTCGGTGACAGAGGCTGGGCCACATCCTTTGTCTCTAGCACGACTCAGCCAGAAGACTATGCTCCAAACCCATGCGGGTTCTTCATGGTTGATAAGGCTGACGTAGAGTTTAAGCTAAGGGATGTAACCAACATAGACAATGTGGCGGGGGTCGTTGATGCTTATCAAGACGACTCGTTTTACTTAACACTAGACATCACATCAGTTGACAACCTCAACATTGTCACGATGATCCCTGTGTTTGAGTTAACCACTGACGGCTCCACACTTGGTGTCCTTGATCCTCTCTACAGAACATCTAGATCTAAGTGGGTTAATCGCGGGGAGCATGAGGGTTATTCAGGCACATACACATACGGATACAAAGGCGTTGATGTGTCTGCAGGAGGGTCATCTGACCACCTATACCCAATCCATCACGGGAATGTTGTGAATGCATGGGTTTCGTTCGGAGACAATGACTCTTGGGAGAACATTCAGGACGGTGAATTTAACACACTGTTTGACTGTTTGTACGAATCAACTGCTGGTCCGTCTTACAAGAAGGTGATTGAATTTCAAAATCAAGACACTAGCTTCCAAGAAAGCGTAGAGAGCTACGTTATACCTGGTGGGAATAACTACAACCCTCTGTACGCCAACTTAATGAGGTGGTTTGGGACTCTTGAGCCTGCTTATGAAAACGCTGCTGGGCCGTCTGTTGGACTTGAGGGCGCTGGGGGCTCGTTCACTGCCACTGGAACCCCAAGGCAGCTCATTCATACTTATCAATCTGCTCTCACTAGGGCTATAGATAGCGGTGAGTTTACAGGGACTGCTGACGGGCAGACGTATGCCAACTACGCCTTCTCCATGGTCGATGGTGAGGGAGGTATTGGCGGCTGGAAGGGGAGTTTGCTTCAAAACGCAGAGATCATCTGCAAGAAACTTATAGACCGAAGCAAGGAAACCAATCTTGGTAGCTGGGATGGAGGCTATACTAGTGCAGATCAGGTGCCGTTTCAGAATCTTTCACCAGATCAGTTCGAGCAAGCGTTCAGCAGGTTTACTGGCAAGATAGAGGGGAGTGCTCCTTCGAGCATAATCTTCACTGGTAAGATAAGAACTTCGATTAGGTTTGTTGCTGATGACAGAGTGGACTGGGGTGCTGGTAACTCAAGCATGTCAGGTGACTGGCAGGGGACGAAAGGTTTTTACCCCGATATCCCTATCCAAGCTCCTTATGGTCCAGTCCTTGCTGGCCTTTACTTCCCATTCCAATACCTTCACACAGGCGGCGTTAACATTGAAAACTCAGACGAGGGCGTTGTGATAGAGGATTCCTTCTATCTGAATGGATTCGATCAGTCTCCAAACGAGCAGGATGAGTTCATCGTCGTGTCCTATAACGACCCAGGGAGAAACTCCCCGAGTGTCGCATGGGATGATAAGATTGCTGGGTACTTGACAATATCAGGTGAGGAGGATGAGGACTCAAGACCGTCATCGGTTGAGATGATCAGCGACAACACTTACATTCTTTCATCTAATCAAGGTGCTGCTGACTTTAGGTCATTCAAGAGATCGTCGAACCACAGCCTCGGCATGGTGTATTACGATTACTTTGGTAGACCTGGGACGGTAATCCCATTCCCGTCCGTGTATGTTGGTGGATACTCAGACGCTGAACTACCAGCAGGTAATGCAGGGCAGGGGACTACAAAGATTAAGGTTGACTTCTCTCTATCCAACATACCAGATTGGGCTTACTCTTACAAGTTTGTCTATGGGGGGAATAGCACCACAGACGAGTTCATTCAGTACACAGCTGGTGGGGCGTTTGTTGCTGTAAACACAGAGGAAGGGGAGCAGGATCAGGTGGGGAACATTTACGTTTCACTTAACTATCTGCAATCAAACCCAGACGTATCATATGCCAACGCCTTTGGCGCTGTATCTGATCTCGGCGACAAGAATCTGTACAAGTTTTCAGGTGGTGACAGGCTGAAGGTTTTGTCATACTTCGAAGGGGATGATCTAGAGACTAGGCAGTTCCCTGTGAATTATGAGTTCGACGTGGTTGACGTAACCACCCTGACTGGAGACCCCAACACCAACCCACTGTGGAACATCGAGGATGGGGATCAAGTCCCTAAGTATCTGCAGGGGCAGTTTGTTGTGGTGAAGAACAACCCAACAGCCTCTATGTTTACGTATGCCTCTGTAAGGAACGGGGACAATCAGAGCACAACGTCAGCGCACAGATGGAACAACAGAGCTGTTATTGAGTTGTACAAG
>Ga0075476_10001479_pt1 | contig 11070 bp, 10 predicted proteins | sample DEB08_DNA_5_FD_76339 | JGI IMG/M metagenome (GOLD analysis project Ga0075476, IMG submission 76339) | Aqueous microbial communities from the Delaware River and Bay under freshwater to marine salinity gradient to study organic matter... | ecosystem: Environmental > Aquatic > Marine > Coastal ...
ATATTGAGAACGCAGTTCTGTTAGATGATGCTTGGTGGAAGCAACGTCATCAATGTAGTCGAAATCAGAGAAGTTTTGCTTAACAATATTTACTGGTGGAACAGATTGATTCTGCTCATAGTAATTTTTAACAAAATCCCAAATGTCTGTGTGCGTCCTAAGCATATTATCTACGTTTGCCTGTAGCAAAACATGGACTTGCTTATCTTTTAGTACCGCTGAAATAATCTTGTCTTCTAGATTCACCCTGACAGCCACTCCTTAGCCTTAGCACGCCTCTCAGCACGCAACTTATCATCTTCTTCTTTTGCCGCCTTAGATTGTAGCAGACGATCTATATTGTTGGCAAATCCCTTCCAAGTTGGGCGAGGATTAATGCTAAAGTAATATTCCATAGAATCATAAATATCTTCAATAGGAAATGACTCAAGGAGTGCGTCTGCTGCCCACTGCTCATTATATTTATTCATGTTTGGTGCAGGTAGCCCATTAACCTTACAATGCTTTTCGTACCTGCTCAAAACAGCGAAACGATTTTTCCTGTCAGCCATCAGTCTGCCTTAGTGTGAGAAACTACGACTGTCATACAATACACATCATCATCCATATAATGACCAGATTGAGAAATTAGATTTACGAAATCTGTATTGTTAAGCAAATTTCCCATCTGCCTAAAAGCCTCCGCCTCTGTTTCTCCATAGGAGCACAACACCGAAACCTTTTCATTAGAAGCAATGTATGCATTATTGATGGACTTATTAGAATCATAAAATTCTACCCAAAAATCATCCATTACTCAAGTTCCTCTTTTGCCTCCTGCAACTTTTCAATAAGTTGCTCTTCCACAAAAGAATAAACACGATCAGAAGCGTCTTTTGTAGACTCTCCTTCACGAACGTAGTCCTCTACTTGACAATCAAGGCGTAGGGACTGAAAATTGCCAGTATTTAATGTATAGCCCAAAGACCATTGGACTTTTGTGGGGTCCATTTAACCACCCTTCATATTGTTTCGGAAAATATTGGAATGAAGTTGCCATCTTCATCTTTTGTATATAGGAGTATACCATCACCCATGGCTGCACGCAACTCCTGTTCTGTAGGTGTTTTATTATTTGTTATAAGGCCATCTTTCCTTGGCTGCCCCTGATGAATCATGGACATTGCCCTTCTAGCCTCCATGATAACATCTTCTGAGTAATAAGATGTGTAATGAAATGCTCTCTTGCCCCCTGGCAATTCACCCGTAGGCTCTGGTATTGCACCTCTTTTTACTAGTCTTGGAATATGCTTCACATGACAGTTTAGAAGTTGTGCTGTTTCTTTGACTGTAAACGCTTTCTTTCTTTTCTTTTTAAATTCAACAATGGTAGTAGTCATTGTTTCATCTTTTGTTTTGTTGTACAGGGTAACTATTCCTGCCGCCCTGCTAGTGTGAACTATTTTAACTAGATCACCATTTAAAAACCATATTTTTGTTTTGGGCTTAACTACAGACTTGAGATTGAGGTTCCCGATCTCATCTGCTCCATTTTTAGAAGCCATGATGCCTTCCTATCTTTTTTAGTAAAGTTATGGTACATCTCTCTTTTACCACACAGTATACAAAAAAGTTCTATATGATTTTTAGAGGTGTAGGCTCTATCAATAAACACCCTTCCTTTACACTTCCTACATGTTAGCACAAGAATAAATTATACACTAGAGGAAACGCCTACTGCCATAACATTCAGGGAAACATCTACAGATCCAGAAGAATTAAATCTAACAGATATTGTGGCACCTGAATTACTTACTGAGTTAACAGTTACAAGAACGTCTTTACTAACTGGGTTTTCATCAGTGCTAACAGGGCTAGCAACAACTATTGGTGGATAAGAAAATGCTGCATCTCCGAAGGAAACGTCTATTGTTTCCACCTGACCTTGATCTACAACAGATTGTTGTTGAACTATAAAATTACTGGCAAATACTATTAAATTTGATGTTCTAGTATTAACTACCCCATTTGACGTTTTTACCTTACTTAGTCTTGTTGCAGAATCATTTACCTGACTAGCAATATCATTTACTACGCTAACAAGTCTATATATATAGGGAACATCTAATGGCTGGCCTATATCTGGTTCACTTATACCTGGCATATTTTCTCCTGTAATAATTATACCATCAGGATATCGCAATAGATCCAGAGTAGGATCTAAATGGAAGTCCTGTTATTGACCCAACTCCAGAAGGTGTTCCAGAAAGGGTTATTCTATTACTATTATTTTTTGCATCGTTTTCTGTTGGATACAAAGAAATATTAAAATAGTCAATGACTCTTATATAGTATATTGTAGAATCAATTAGACCCCCTATTGCGGAAGAAGACTCATACAAAACACTAGATCCAGTAGAAAATGGATTTCCTTTTTCAAAGTATAAAGAACTATTTGAGATATCTATCGTGGTGGAGTCCTGATTGAATGATGTTGTTTCTTCATATCTCATCAGCGGATTTGAAGGCCTCAATATCTCAACGTACAGATATCCAGGAACTAAATTGCTAACATTGTTAGTGTTTGGATCTACATATGGATATGTAGAGGGAACATTTATGCTTAACGAGGTGGTAGATACTCTTTCTTTATGTATCCACTCTGATTCATTTTGTGCAGAACTATCTGCCCATTTTATCCAAATATCATACTCTGATATTTCGTCCAGCAATGACAACCCTTCATTTACTTTTTTATACACAGAAACAGCATCCCAGGTGGTGCTTATGAAAGAAGAGCCTACTTGCTCCACTATCAAAAATCCTGGAGAATCTATGCTTCCTGGTTGATAAATTAATTCTGGATCTACAGAGTACATGGGGGAAAAGGCAGACCTAACATTTCCATCTTCTGAAACTATTCTATATCTTACTTGATACTCTTTTGTAAAAGTATTTATATTAGGCATCTGTTTATAATTAAGTTTAACTATTTTTGACATTAGGTTACTCCTATGCCGAACCTAAACTCAACAAAGTTGTTAGAATTTCTATACTTAATTATTGGATAACCATCAACTGTCCTTGTAGAAGAATATCCAACCATTTTATATAGTGGATTAACTGTTGAAACGTTGTCTATTCTTATTCCGTCTAAAGCAACATAGTGTTCGTCTGAACCTACCAAAGAGCCTACTCCTTGAGTTGTAACTTGGCAGTAAATTTTAGCAACAGTTATCTGATCCGAAGAAAAATCTGGAGTATTAATTAAATCTGATACTGGAAAAGAAATAACCTTATATCTGTCATTTGTTAAAGCATAAGAGGGTATATATATTTCTGCTTTTGCAAATCCAACATCTTTATTCAACTCGTTTCTTAGAAACTCAATCAATATTTTTACATATTCTGGAGTCCCTGATCCGATAGAAGTTTTATCTATTACGCTAAAAGCAAAACTAATAATATCTGATGGATTGTTCTTTGATATGTTTAAACTGATGTTCTTGAGATGAATGTGCTTAGACATAAAACCTTCTTCATCTTCTTCTGGAGTCCACGTTCCAGTCTTCCATGCTATTCCTCCGTTTGTCGTACCTGCGGCTACGGGCTTTGTTATAGTAAAACTATTAGAGGTTACCGATGTAACCTCTGCTGAAACAAAGTCAAAATTAGAATCAGCGCATCCCGATATTGTCACATTGTCTCCTATAACAAAAGTGTTTGAAGAAGATGTAGAGGTATATTCAACCAAGGTTCCATCAGATGATGCGGAGGAAATGTTGAAGTCTATAGACTCTATATTTGCAGAATCACCTCTTACAAAGATTGAATTATTTAAAAATCTTGGACCCTCTTTTCTATTTCTTCTTTCTGTTTCTTCCAAAAGTGCATGTTCATTATTTATCTTAAAAATCTTTAGACCATTATCTTCCACAACACCATTTGATCCTAAATCCGAGAGCAATATAACTGGTTCTATTGTTGAATCGTGCGCTTCCCAGTTTTCTTCAAAATCAAAGATTGTTCTGCTATCAAAGCCCTTTGCTAGTGAATTATTTGCCGAAGACCATAGTCCCACCTCAGTAATCTCGTACCTATTTTCTGTTGGAAGTTTTGCAGTAAATGCTATCTTTGTTATTCCATCCTCTTCAACGAACCCTTTTGAAATTATAGGAACCCTATTCATTTCAAAATTCATTCTTTTTTTTGTTGACGCATCACTTTGTTCTGGATCTAAAAGATCTAATGGATCTGCCCCGCAACCTATTGATATGTGGGTGGCATAAGAGGGTGCCTGCCCCAAAAGGTATTTTGATATTACTTCTTTTCCGTCGTTAGTAATCATGAGAAATCCACTAAACTAATTGTACCACTTGTGTCAACATCTATCTCAATCAACTCATTATCTCTTATATCGTCAATCTCTATAACCAAGTCGCCTGAATCATCAAAGTACGGAGTGCTCATTCCTCTACCGATTAAGTCTATTCCGAAGGTTGCAAAATAGTTAGATGATGTAGAAGAAACATTGATAAGGTTGTTTGGATTATATTTATTTCTCAATTTTGATAAATTTTTTATTGGAGAATAGATCACCTTTTTACCATCCACAAGATCTGACCTTGAAACATTTATTAATTCCATTCCAGAAATATCTTCATAGTTTAATTCAAGGACGGCTTCTGGTCCAACTGGCTCTGGTCTTGTTATTACAATATCTGGATCTGCCTGCTTTATTCCTGAAGGACTAACAAAGTTTGAGGAGGTTATCCACGGACTGGCTGGTTTTGCTGGTGGTGGTGCTGGGGCACCACCGCCGCCACCGCCGCCACCGCCGCCACCTGGGCCTGGGTCACCAGTAGGTGGGGGGTTATTGCTTTGTTGGGAAATTGCGTTAATCGCATTAATATCTCTAATTACTGCCTGCTGAAATTGTCCTGCTGGTGCTACCCCTGCGTTATTTGTATGTTGAATTGCCTTTTGTATTGCTACCTGAGCATCTGCTGCCCTGCCATGCACTGCTTCAGAGTGTGCTACCTTTAGTGCGTGAGCGGCGGCCTGCATTTGTGCCTCTTTTGCCACGCCAGCAGGGGTGTCAAGCCTATTTCCAAACGGCCCTCTTGGTATCGCCATACTATACCTCCACCAAATACATAGTCATAGTTTCTTCTTCTAATGATTTATTATTTTCAATATTATATATTACAAATCTTTTATCGGTATCGCATACAACATCTACTCCATCATTATTTTTATAATTAATTTTAACTATGTCTCCTAATTGCAAATCAAATGTTGAAAATGTATTTATTCCTAATAGAATTTTAGGCTTGGAAACTTTTTCTATAATCCAACCCAATATTTTTTCTGCTGATTCTTCAGTCTGAATATAGGGGCTTGTTAAAGAAAAGTCTCTTATTCCGTATCTGTATCTGCTATTTATTATTTTGTTATACTCATCTCTTTGTATAAGAGGGTTCTTTAGAGTTCCATCGTCTTCATATATGGGATCTGACAAAGAAGATATTTTTTTGTAATAATCATCAACAGTTAGGGTTCTACTAGTTTCTTGCGTAAAGGCAACTCCTTGTATTCTTAAAAAGTTTCCTGTTGTATCATCAATATTTAGATTAGCGTCCGTGCAGTTAATAATAAGAAACTCTGCTCCATACGAGTTTGCATAAAATCCTGAAACAGAATACCCCTTAATTTGATTAAATGTTTTCATTATTCTTGAATACAGTGCTGGATATGCCCTATCATATTTTATGTTTAAGAAAGCCGCTTCTCTCATTATCGTTCCAAACTCATCATAGTAGAGAGAGTGTTCTGGACCACCCTCTGAATTTATTCCAGACAGATAAGTCTTTTGTATTATTCCACTAATTGCATACTTTTTGAAAAACTCAGGGAAATCGACCTCCTGATCCTGCCAAACTTCAGACAGGGGTTGCGCTAAAGTTACATTGCTGTTTTGAGAAACATTTGGCCCTACCGCATAAATATTCTCAAACATACACCTACTTGTTCCCCTGACAAAAAGTGCCATTGAGTTATATTCTGGAAGGGGGTCTGTGTCTACTACAGTTTGTACTTGCTTTCCATTAATAAACAAAAAGAAGGTTCTTGATTCTCCAGAATTTATGTGCTCAACAGATAAATCGTAAACTGTGGAAACATCTTCTGTTATAAATCTATTTTGTCCAGTAAATTTTCCATCATCGACTACAATTTGGGACGTTCCGCTCCACAGCCTTTTAGGTATTGCATTATTATTTTCATCTGCTTCAACCTTATAAAAGTAAACATTTGCAATATTCGTGGGATAAGCATTAGAAAGTCTAAGGGTTCCTCCAGTAGTAGAGGTTCTATTTGGAATTGCGGCCCCAGGTATGGTGTACTTTATTGTTTTTTTATTGTTATTAATTGCTGTTACCTTGTACTCACCATTTAACGGAGTTCTAGTATCTGTTGGATTTAAAGAATCTACTAGACCAGTTATCTCAACTGTTTGACCTACAACAAAATCTACTTCATTTTTTAAGGTTATTGTGACCACATTGTTATTACAAGTTGGTGCAGGGCTGCTTAAAATTTCATTAGCGGTTAATTGCTGCTTTGAAGGATTTATATAATCTTGAGCATTGCCTTCAGTCAGTGCAACTATCTCAAAGAAGTATCCAGTATTTCTTTCTTTATTAATATTTATCGCTATACCTCCAGATCCCCCCCTGATATCTAGGTTTTTGCTCGGATCATCTGCATTTATATCTTGATTTTTTAGAAAGATAAAAGATCCTTCAGGACTTTGTAATCCAGACTCTCCAGCATTTATGCTGCCTATGATTCTCATCCTGGTTCCAAAATGCTTGAATGAATCATTAAACTCTTTGTACATATAAGAAACAAAGTTTACTGGATCTACTTGCTCTGGTAAATCTGGTCCATTAAAGACTAAGGCAGAAGATTGTATCGTACCCTCCCTAGCAGTACTAAAATAATTAACCTCATTTTCTGTATAATGTTTATTGGCTCTGAAATTTTTTATTATTCCATTTCTTGTTGAACTTTGTGCCACAGTATCTGATTCAAATACTCCAAACTCTTCAAATTCTTTTGATTTTCCAGCAACCTGATTCTGCACTGTTGTTGGATACTCTATAAATCTATTAGTTGTAAACAAGTAATCTTTTGCTTCTTGTAGGCATCCAGCGGCATATGTATTTTCAGACCAGTATTCTGAAAGCCCTGCTGTATGTTCTGTAATGGGAGTTCCAAACTGTCCTCTTCCGTGACGTTTAACTTCTCCATTTTTTGGCCTTGTTATTCCGTTTATTGTCTCATAAATTGGCTCAGAATATATTCTGACATTTCCAGTTGGATACATTTTGCCATTAAATGGTAGTTTAGAAAAATATTTTTGATATTCTTCGTTGCTTGATATCCATCTTAAGTTTCCTTCAAGGCCATCGCCTAGTACTCCAGAAATTGCGTACTCTATTGCATCGTATTTGATAATTTCTCCGTTAGCATAAAAGTATCCTTGATGAGATGACAGTGATGCTGAAGGAAAGTCTATGTTTTCTCCTAAATCAAGTATGTTGTTTATTACTTGATTGTTTTCCACTAATGGAACGTCTGAGGATAGTGTTGTGTTTAATGGAGCAGCAGTCAAGGTGTAGCCCTGAGATGTATTAGATCTAGCATTTCTAGTTCTAAGATTTTCTTTTCCTGAAATTTCCCACAGAAGGACTGGCTTATATCCATAAGTTTTATATCTATCTGTATATCTGGCCTGAGAATACTGAGAGATTTCTCTTTGAATATATCTGGTGGTAAAGTCTATTTTTCCATCATTATATACCTGCTTATCTTCTGAAGAAAGATTTATGATGTTGGGAAGTTTATCTTCTTCAATCTGACCGTACAGAATTGAATCAGTTTCCCTGCTGCTTTCCGTTTCAGGCATTATGTATTCTTTAGACATTACAACAAGGTTGTTGTATTCATCAAAAAACATAGCAGTCTGTGAGGCAACCGCTATATCTGTTAAAACCTCTGCAACATTTTTTTGAGTTCCTGTAAAGAAAAATGGTATTATCATTTCAGACTCATTATCTATTCTTTTAAAAACATAGTTGCTATAGCCAATGTAATCCAACAGCAAACTAACAGCATAACTAATTGAGCAGTCAGGTATTAATAATTCTGGTGCCTTCATTGATTCTAAAAAGAAAAATAGATCTCTTAGTTCAAAGGATATGGTGCCAGTCTGTTTCGAAACGTTAGGAAAGGAGTCTACATACATAGACTTTATTGGAATATAATAATCATAATTTTTAACATTTCTAACTATTTTATAAAAATTAAATTTTATCCTCTTGTCTACATAACTAGAAAGAATGCTTCCAGTTTTTGATTCTATATCAAATGTGTTGTTAGGGTTAAAGGAAAAATCATCATCAAAAATATCCATGGAACCGATTGAAGCAAAAATTCCACCCACGGGAATTGAGGCATTTCCTAGGTCTGACATTGTTTTTGTAATATTAAAAGAAGAAACTTTGTCTGATAAATCAAAAACAATTCTTGGAGACATTTCTATTAGGTCAAAGGTGCATCCTTCTCTATTCATACTTTCTACTACAATTCTTATCCCGCGAATAAGATCAAATTCTCTAAATTGTGTTTCACCTGATCCATTAATAAAATATTCTGGGTTTGTTGCTTTTGTTAGTTTATGACTTCTAACATCAAAGTTTTGATTAGAGACTGCCCAATAATATTCTGGCCTTACGGATTCCCAATTTGTTCCGTCATATACCTTTAACGTTCCCCTCTCTTCTTCCGAGGTTTTAATTAAATAGGCCGATCCATAACTTGCTTGATCTGGAAGAAAAGATTCATCTGTAATTTCTCCAAAATAAATGTAATTGTTTTCATACTGCACTGGCAATCTTAGTCCATAAGATAATTCAACATACCCATCGCTGCCTATCAAGGTGTTTCCATTGGCATCCCTATAGTTCTCATCAAAAGATGCGGCCTCCACCCATTCAGTATCTTTAAGAACCTCAATCCTCCATCTTTTTGGAGTTGTTTGATTATTTTGCCCATACAATGGATCTTCAATTTCAACGCCATCATATATAAAACTACCCAGATTAACGTCACCCACATTTGTTTGCATTTTAAATATTAGTCTGTTTGCTGGAACATTTTCTTTGTAAACAACAAATGGTGCAGCATCGTATATATAGTAATTTCCTAAAGAAGATGGACGAGATATTCCAAACTCTTCTTCTTGATTATTTTCTAAATCATTTCTATACGAGGTCCAGTATTTAAAAAGATCTTTTCTGGAAGACATATAGTATCTTGGTCTATTAGAAACGCTTAAAATTTCCTGAGATGTAAAATTTCTATCTCCTGTATCTAAATATTGATTACCACGCTGACCCAAATATAACAACTTGTTTATTCCTGACCTTGGCCTATTTTCAAGTAGACAGTCCTTTAAAGAATATAACAACTTCATTTTTTCATTATTTTTTGTAAAACTAATTGGTCTATCTTCATTGTCTGATAGATTGCTTACAACTATGTTTGAATCTGTTGCTCCAGTGTAGTATCCACCTTCATCAATTGGATCATAAGACCTTGGCAATTCGGAGAATTGTCCACCTTCTGTTCCTGGCCTATATCTATAGTTACCTATTTTTTCTAAATTGTTAGAGTCATTCATGTTAATTTCGCCAATAATTATTGACTCTGTTGAAATTGTGTTAGATGTTTTTAAATGATTGTTTAGTTCTTCTGATATAAACATTATGCTTCTTCCATGCTAAGACTTATGTTCCACATATCAAAGCCAGAAGATGTTCCGCTTCCCCAAGACTGACCTCTTTTTTCTACTTCGTAATCAAATGCAGAAAAATACATTTTAAGAATGTGAGTATATCTATTCAAGTTTCCAGCCCCATCTTTATCGTAAGATAAAAATACCCAGAAGGCTCCTACGTTAGACTCATACCAGTCAAGAAGTTCTGCGCCACCCGCTCCTCCATCAACTGTGTATTCTTCTGGATTAAATCCTAAAAAACTTCCTGTGCCAGGTTGTACAACATCTTCTTGATTGAGTTCGCCATCCGTATATTCTGGAGCGGAGGAATAAGATCTGGAGGGTAGCCGTGACCATGAGCAAGATAAATTAATCTTGTCAGCAGTATGATAGGATCTCATTGATCCATTAATCATTCTTTGTCTTATTTCAATTCTTTGCTTAGACACATTAAATGGGCTTCTGTTGTGATCTGAAAGTATTATAAAGTCTGTGCCCTCATCTCCTGATGGAACATATATGCCGTCTGTCAGCAATCCTGGATTATTGGAAAAGATAATAGCCTGCGGTCTTTGAAATTTAATCCTATTTCTCATATATCCACTAGTTGCCACGATTACTCCTTATATTATGGCTCTGTAGTTGTCTCATTTTAACCATAACCCTGTTTGCAATTTCGTCTGCTGACTGATTGGAGCCATTGATGGAAAAATTCATATCATATACATTATACACTGGAGCACTTATGCTAGAAATATTTGAAACGCTTACATCTGCTGGAGACACATTAGATGATCTTCCTGGTGCTCCATAACCTGGCATAGAGAAGGAACCCATGTTTATATCATGCATCATTGACTGACCATATTTATTTACCATTGCCTTCCTAATTACGAACTCTCCAGGAGTGAGCATTGCTGGAACTGAGTCTCTTGATCCATTTCCTGCTACCCCGCCCACGGAGTATTCCTTTATTTTTCCTCCTTTTGAATACCCCTCTACTATTCCTCCAGCGTAGGACTTTGCTGCTTTCGCTCCATTAAATTGACTTAACATTCCAAGGGCGGAGAAGATTGATCTTGTTACATCATCCCAAGAATCTGACAGGTCATCTGCTTTTATCCTTGCTCTATTTGTCATGTCTCTAATCTCCCCAGTTACCTTTTGGCTTGCCCCCTCTAAATCTAGAATTCTATCTAAATGATTTTGTTTTGCTTTTAGTGGACCATTAACATGATCAATTTCTA
>Ga0075476_10001486_pt1 | contig 11050 bp, 8 predicted proteins | sample DEB08_DNA_5_FD_76339 | JGI IMG/M metagenome (GOLD analysis project Ga0075476, IMG submission 76339) | Aqueous microbial communities from the Delaware River and Bay under freshwater to marine salinity gradient to study organic matter... | ecosystem: Environmental > Aquatic > Marine > Coastal ...
GCGACGACGATTGCGAGCGCTCCAAGTGCCGCGGGAATGACGTACAGCACGGAGTCCTGCTGGAAGACTTGTGGAGCTTCACCTGCGAGGACGTCCCGGATGACACCACCTCCGGTTGCGGTTACCACTCCGACCATCACGGCCGGGATTGCTGCGAGTCCACGCTCTGCGGCGATTGATGCGCCTGTGACGCAGAACAATCCGAGGCCAGCGGCATCTAGCACAAGAACAGGTCGCCAGAGTCGCTCAATGAGATGCTGTGCAGGGACGATCACGACCCCGGTGATGAAGGCGACGATCGCGTACTTCGGGTTATCAAACGCAACTGGTACCCCACGAGATAGCAACAGATCGCGAAGGACGCCTCCACCGAGAGCAGCGACAAATGCCAAAGTGAGAAGTCCCACAATGTCGAATTTCCGTTTGATCGCGAGTACCGCTCCCGAGGCAGCGAATACTGCAACACCACACAGATCAAGCACATCGAGAACCGTTGCTTGAGAAAATTCCATTAGGCGAGACTCTAAACCAGCAGCATCCCCCAACAGATATTTCGTAAATAGGTGGAATTTCGCGAACTACTGTCGAGGAGATGAGTGAGATGCCACCTCCACCACCGCCTCCGCCCCCTCCACCTCCGGGCGCTTCTACAGCTCCTCACTACGCCGGCCAGCAGTCGTGGGTGAATGACTCGGCGGGTCGTGCCGGGTTTGGGGCACGTCTTGGCGCATACCTCCTTGACGTTGTTCTGTACGGGCTTGCGATGATTGTTCCTGTTGTTGCTGGAGTTCTCGTCATCGTGCTTCCGATCGTGAACAACTGTGTCTCGGTCGCGGGATCTGCAGATCTCATTTGCCCTCCAGGGGTACCATCGGGCTCATCGATTGCGGGAGGAATTGCCCTCATCGTTGTCGGTGTGTTGGGTGTCATGTTCATCTACGTCCGAGCTGAGGGGAAAACCGGCCAAACTTGGGGACGGAAAATTGTTGGAATCAGGGTGGTTCGCGTCTCGGATGGTCTACCCCCCGGCTTTTGGCGTGCGCTCGGACGCGAGTTGTTTGGAAACATCATCTCTGGACAAATTCTGTATCTCGGGTACCTCTGGATGATCTGGGATAAAGATCGCCAAACCTGGCACGACAAAGTCGCCGGCACCGTCGTCGTGAAGGTGTGATGGTTGAGACAAGAGGGAAACTCATTGTCGGATCGGTGACCTCAGGGTCAATACGAGATAGCCTTACGCCCCGATGGGTGGTGTTCAGTTGACGACAATCGTTGCTCGCGTATGGCGCGGCGTAGCCACGGTTTTTTTGGTCTCCCTCGTGTTGCTGGGGTTAGGTCCCGCTGATTCGGTTGCTGCTCAGGAGGATGGCGGTGAAGTAAGCGGAAGCTTGTTGCAGCGTAATGATGACGGCGAGCGTGTTGGTGTAGGTGGTGTAATTTTTAGGGCGTTTGATGAGTCGGGCGCAGAGGTTTCTTCAACAACGACCGCTGAAGATGGTTCTTGGTCAATGATCGTGCCTGAAGGCACCTACGATATTTTGCTTGACGAACAGACCCTTCCCGAGGGCGTCTCGCTGCGAAACCCCGATAAAAACCCTGCCCAAGTCACGTTGATTGACGGCGCATCCAAGTCGGCATTATTCCCGCTTGGCGAGGCGGCAGCGAGTTCAGTCGGTGGCAACACGGTTATTCAGCTCATCGTTGACGGACTGAAGCTTGGTCTCATCATCGCTATGTGTGCGATTGGGCTGTCGTTGATCTATGGCACCACCGGTCTGACGAACTTTGCGCATGGCGAGGCCGTGACGTTCGGTGCGGTCACCGCCTACCTGCTGAATAGCACTGGCGTATTCGGAGTCCGCCTTCACCTCATCCCGGCAACATTCATCGTGATCGCGATTTGCGGCGGAGCTGGTGGCCTCTTCAACAGAGCAGTGTGGCGTCCAATGCGTAGGCGTGGTGCGAGCCTGGTTGCTGCTCTCGTCGTGTCGATCGGGTTCTCAATCTTCTTCAGATACGTGATTCTGTTTATCTTCAGTGGTCGTGCGAAGCGCTTGCGCGATTATCAAATTCAAGAGCAGTGGGACCTCGGTCTGTTCCGACTTGCTCCAAAAGATCTCGTGCTGATGATTATCTCGGTCGCTGTTCTCGTCGGCGTCGCTTTAGCGCTGCAACTCACTCGCATGGGTAAAGCGATGCGAGCGGTTTCTGACAACAGAGATCTCGCTGAGTCCACTGGAATCGATGTTGAACGGGTGATTTCACTCGTATGGATCTTCGGTAGCGCGTTGGCAGGTCTTGGTGGTGTGCTGTTCGGCCTCACCGAATCGATCAACTGGGAAATGGGATTCCGTATCTTGCTGTTGATGTTTGCGGGTGTGACGCTCGGAGGCCTCGGCACGGCCTATGGAGCCCTGTTTGGCAGCATCATTGTCGGTTTGTTCATTCAGTTGTCGACGTTGGTCATCCCAACGGATATGAAGAACGTGGGAGCGCTCCTCATGCTGATCGTGATTTTGCTCATTCGGCCGCAAGGTCTCTTTGGCCGACGAGAGCGGATTGGTTAGGAGGAACGTAAATGGATTGGGGAGCAATTGTCCAGAACTCGTTCCGCGGGTTTATCGGTGAGCCATTTATCTACTTCTCGCTGGCTGCTATGGGGCTCAATATGCACTATGGCTACACCGGCTTGTTGAACTTCGGTCAGGCGGTCTTCATGGCTGCAGGCGCATACGGATTATCGATGGCGGTTGTGACGCTCGGGCTCAACTTCTGGTGGGGACTGCTACTTGGCATCGTTGTATTCCCCTTACTGCTCGCACTCATCATGGGTATTCCGACACTGCGTTTACGTGCCGACTACCTCGCAATTGTGACAATTGCGGCGAGTGAGATGTTCCGCATTATTGCGCGGTCACCATCGCTCGACCGTTGGACCGGGTCGTCAGACGGTCTCACGGCATTTGCGAATACCTTTTACGACTTCAACCCCTTCGACAAGCAAAAACGCTATTTCTTTGGGCTCTTTATTGGAAACCAGATGTGGGTTGTGCTCGTGGGCTGGATTGTGCTTTCACTTGTCGCACTTATCGTGTGGATGACCATGCGAAGCCCTTGGGGGCGGGTGCTTCGAGCCATCCGAGAAGATGAGGATGCAGCCCGAAGCCTTGGAAAAAATGCCTACTCGTTCAAGATGCAGTCGCTCATGATCGGTGGAATATTCGGTGCGCTTGGTGGAATGTTCCGAGCCATCGGCACACAGTCTGCCCAACCGCAGAACTTCATCACCGACGTCACCTTCTTTGCTTGGGTAGCGCTCATCTTGGGTGGTGCTGCGAAAGTTGGTGGCCCAATTGCCGGCGCAGCAATCTTGTATGGCATTTTGAACTTCACCGACGTGTTCCTACGTCAACTTGTTGAGAACGACTACATCCCTGAGTCAGTGATGGATGGAACACAAGTCGGACAGGTTCGCTTCATGTTGATTGGTCTCGGGTTGATCCTGCTCGCGGTGTATCGACCTCAAGGCATATTCGGAACCAAAGAGGAGATGGCTCTCGATGACCGCTGATTCGTCAAACGCCCAGCATCTCTTTGATGGCGTGCCGTTTGAGCCGGGCGCCTCCAAGAATGACCCGATCCTGGTCGCCGATAATGTTCGCCGCGCATTTGGTGGCCTCGTTGCTGTTGACGTTGAGCACCTTGAGGTGCAACGTGGTGCAATCACAGCTCTTATTGGTCCGAACGGCGCAGGCAAAACAACCTTTTTTAATTTGCTGACGAACTTTGATGAACCCGATACCGGTAGTCGGGTGTTCGAAGGCAACGACCTTTCAGGTGTGTCGGCGTACAAGGTTGCAAACCTCGGAATGGTGCGCACCTTCCAGCTGACGAAATCGCTGTCAAAGATGACGGTGATTGACAACATGCGTCTCGGCGGTACTGGACAGGCCGGCGAGTCGTTCTTTCGTGCACTCTTTCCGTTCATGTGGCGCCGGCAGGAAGCCGAGATCACCGAGCGAGCCGATGCTCTGCTCGAGCGTTTCAAGCTGAGCCATATGCGTGATGAGTTCGCCGGGACACTGTCTGGCGGGCAGCGCAAGCTGCTTGAGATGGCGCGTGCTCTGATGGTGAAACCAAACATGGTGATGCTCGATGAGCCGATGGCAGGGGTAAACCCAGCGCTGAAACAGTCGCTACTTGAGCATGTCAAAGGCCTTCGCGACGAAGGTATGACCGTGCTGTTTGTTGAGCACGACATGGACATGGTGCAAGAAATTAGCGACTGGGTCGTCGTGATGGCTGAAGGCAGGATCATCGCCGAAGGTCCCCCGGCGTCAATCGCGAGTAATCAAGCGGTGGTCGACGCATATCTTGGATCTCATCACGATTCTGCTCTCGATTTGGAGGCTGACTGATGGCAGATAACACACCTCTTCTCATCGCTGACGGCCTCGACGCCGGGTATCTGCCAGGGATCAACATCCTCAACGATTGTTCACTTGAACTATTTGAAGGCGAACTTGTTGGAATCGTTGGTCCCAACGGGGCCGGAAAATCAACTCTCGTCAAGGCGATGTTCGGCTTAGTCAACGTTCGCAAAGGCAGCGTTCAACTTCGCGGTGAGAACATCACGAACATGAAGGCTCACTCGCTGGTGAGCCGGGGTATCGGATACGTGCCACAGACCAACAACGTGTTTCCTTCGCTGACCATCGAAGAGAACCTTGAAATGGGGACATTCATTGATCCGTCTCGCTTCGCGGAGCGACTCGAAGTTGTGGGGGAGATGTTCCCCAAATTGATCGACCGCCGTGACCAGCGTGCCGGATCCCTCTCTGGCGGCGAACGCCAAATGCTTGCGATGGGTCGCGCGCTTATGCTTGACCCATCTGTGCTCCTTCTCGATGAACCATCCGCTGGATTGTCGCCGGCGCTACAGGACGAAGTGTTTGTGCGTTGTCACAAGATCAACCGAGCGGGAGTCTCCATCGTCATGGTTGAACAGAACGCATCACGTTGTTTGCAGATTTGCCACCGCGGCTACGTCCTTGATCAGGGAACCAATGCCTACACGGGAAGCGGTCGAGATTTGCTCACCGATCCAAAGGTGATCGAGTTGTACCTCGGCACATTGGTTAAGTCACACCAAGACTGAACTACCCTCTTCGCGGGTCGTTGAGGGTACCGAGATCAAGACCAACGTGAGTGCTGGTTCTCGCTGGTGGACGCCCTTCGTCACACATTGATCGTGGCTGTCGCCGGTAGCCAAATTCTCTGTCTAGCCACCATTTGAGAACCGCTCGAAGATTCTCGTCAGAGTCAGAATGTTGAACTATTGGTTCGTAGACGCGAATGAGCCCCGGGTTTCCCCGGGGCTCATCACAATGTTGTTCAGTTTCGACTGATCAGTTGATCAGATCTTTCCGAAGATGATGTCGACAACTTCGAGTTCACCTGAAGCGTTGAATTCCTTGATGAGAATTGAAGCTTCTGATGGCTCACCTGCGTCGATGAATTCCAGCGGACCTGAAACACCGTCGTAGTCGACGTCGCCACCGGCTGCGAGGATCGCACCACAATCAGCAACGGTCGAGCACTTCTCGCCACCGCGGGTGATGTCATTGATCTCGGCGCCAACTGCGACACCGTCATTGCTGCCTGCGACAATCGCTGCGAGAGCGATGACCATCACGGCGTCATATGACTCGCCTGAGTAGGCGAAGTCCTGAAGCTCAGCGTCAACGCCGAGCAGACGTGCGATGAAGTCCTCGTTGATCTCGATGTCAACACCAGGAACGGTGCCACGCATGCCAGCAACGACGCTTGGGTCGTCGAAGGCATCAGCGAGTGCGTTACCCATGTTGCCGTCTGAACCGTAGATCATCTTCTCGGCTGGGCCTGCGCCTGCCTCGATGAGTCCGGTGAGGATCTTTGAGGTCTCGTCAAAACCGATGATGACGATGGCGTCTGGGTCGGCAGCAACAGCTGCTGAAACCTCGGCGTCAAAGTTCTCGGCCTGTGGGTCGTAAATAACCTCGTAGACGATTTCGCCGCCAGCTGCGGTGTACGGAGCTGAGGTGTACTCAAAGAGGCCGGTTCCGTATGAGTCGTTCATGACGATGAATGCTGCAGTGAGTGCACCATCACCGATCATGAGGTCAGCAAGAGCTGCACCCTGAACGACGTCGGACGGAGCCGAACGGAAGTAGAGGCCATTGTCTGCATAGTCAGTGAATGCAGGTGATGTGTTTGCTGGTGAGAACTGGATCTTGCCAGCGTTGGTGATCTTGTCGATAACGGTCAATGACACACCTGATGATGCGGCACCGATGAATGCGTCAACGTCCTCGGCGAGGAGACGGTCGACAGTTGCGTTTGCAACGTCGCCATTGTCACCTGAGTCACCTGGGAGCCATACGACGCAAGCGCCATTGACGCCACCAGCTGCGTTCAGCTCAGCGACGGCGAGCTCGACACCAGCGAACTCGGGTGGTCCGAGGAACGCAAGGTTGCCGGTCTCTGGCAGGATGCCACCGATGGTGAGGGCGTCGTCGCCCTCTTCACAATCTGCTGCAGGAGGAGCGATTGGCGTAATGCCCTCTTCCTCTGCGGCTGCTTCTTCTGCGGCTGGCTCTTCAGCTGGCTCTTCGGCTGCGTCGTCGCTACCGCCACAGGCGCCAGCTACGAGAGCGAGTCCAACCACGAGCGCACCGAAGTTACGTGCACGGGTCTTCTTCATTGGGTTGATTCCTCCCCCTATCGGACCCAGGCGGGATTGCCCGGGCTCTTAGGTATCTCAAAGGTTACGCCTTCTTCACCCGCGTGACAATGCATTACCTTGATCTAAGCCGTGTTAGAGATCTGTGGCTGGTATCGCACGTAGCCCTCGATCAGCCGGGAGCGACCCAGCCAAGGACGTCGACGAGCACATCCGCCTTGCCAGAGGTGTCCCAAGGCATCACTACGGAGATGTCGAAAGTTCCTTGAGAATTCAACGGAATGAGAGCCATATTGGGGTTGATATCCCCGGCTTTCCAGTTGAGGTTGGAGACATCAGGGGTTGCGGTGAGTGACGGGTATGCGGAAAGAAACCCGTCGGCCGTTGGAGAGACAACTGTGACATTTGCCCAGATAGCACTGGCGTTTGCGGGAATACCACCACTTCCAGCAGCGCTAAACGTCCTGATCTCGCTACTTCCGAATGGAAGTTTGGCTCCGCCGATCCCTGATCGGGTGTCAACAATCCTGAACGGTTCCGTGGTGGTGGTGCGTTCACCTCCATCATCTGAGAAGAAGCCAAACACATCGACGATGAGGTCTACGGATCCATCAGGGTCGTAGGGAAGGACAGATTGCAATTCGATTGCCCCCGAAGTACTCAACGACACCACTGCAAAATTTGGTCGAGTTTCCCCTGCTCGTAGGTTGAGGTTTGAGGCATTCGGTACTGGTGTTCCGGCAGGAAACGCGGTGACAAAGCCTTCTGCAGTTGGGTTTACCGCTGTGATGTTCACCACAGCTGAGGTTGCGAGCTCGGGGATACCTGCTCGCCCAGTGACTTGGACTGTGCGCCGTGAGTTGGTGTTAAATCGATCCTCGGCGGGGTGTCGACTATCGAATAGTCGAGTCGGGGTAACACTGGTAAATCCTGCACCGATGTCTGCAGAAGTGAAAAATCCAGCGATGTCTGCAATGAGATGCGTGGTGGCCCCGTACACGTGAAATCTGATTCGACCTCCAGCTCCCACCCTGACGAGCACAAGGTTCGGCACGGTCTGTCCGGCAACGAAATTGAGGTTTGAGGCATTGGGCCATTCACCGTATGAATTCTGGTCATTGAACAGGTCGCCCCTGCCCTGTGGCCGTGGGCCGATGGTGACGAATCCATCACCGGATGGATCTACCGCTGTGATATTCAGCAGGACGGCTGCAACACCATGCTCTGGCACACCAGCGCGACCGGTTACGACAAGTTCATGATTGAGTTCTTCGTCAGTGCGGAAATCATCGTTTGACGTATCGATTGAGCCATCACCTGGGCGAACGGGCCCGTTTGGAATTCCGAGTCCACTGCGGGTATCCAAGATTCGAGTTGGGGGAAGCGGCTGGAATTGACCGGCGGGAGCAGGTGGAGACCCTTTTCCCTCAACAGTGGTGCATTCTTTGAACCCAAAGCATGGAGCGTCGAGATCAATCGTCGGCACATTGTTGGCATCAATATCGGCTATCACTTGCACTTTTTCACCACTTGCGTCGTCGGTGATGTACAGGGTGTACCGGCCAGGCCACCCGACGCTCATAAACCAAGCGTCGCCTCGACTGGGGCCCGACGAGAAAGCCCCGTACGGCAATCCGGCTGACGACACTGGGCGTGCAGGGCAAACCTCAGTGATCCAGCAATCGATTTGAAATGCATCGACGTGAACTCGACCATCAGTTACTTCGCTGGAGGCGATAATCGAACCCTCTGGGGCAAATCCGCCATAACGATCGTTGACGGTTGGCAGCGTGATCGTGCCAACTCGAGGCCAAGATCCATCACTGTTGCGAACAACCTCCATGTGGAAACCACCATGAAGGGAATTTTCAACTGAATAATTCTCCCAGTAGCAGGGGTCCTGCCAGTCGTAACCGGAGCAGTTTGTCGTGTTTCGCGGATATGCCTCAAGTCGAACAGTCGTACTCGTTGACGGAACAGGAAGTCCGTCGACGTCGTACTTGGGCTTGAGATATGTCGGCCCGACTTCGTGATCGACTTTCATGAGTGAACCATCGGAGCGCCACGTCACTGAATCGCTGTAGCCGCCGTAGGGGTCGATAGCCGGAGCGTCGTACTCAATACCGATCGCACCGATGGAGCCTCTTGCATCGATATTTACGTCGAGGTATTCGATGCTCCTCGTGGTGATAGAACCTGTCGCATTTGCGAATGGTGAGGGGGTAACTAGTGAGGTCGCTGAGCATGCGGCAATCGAAATCGTCAGCAGGGGGAAACGTTTCATTGCTTTCGTCATCGTATGAATGGGTGCACTTGTTACAACGACATGTTGGTGGCTGTGAATGTGTAGCCCAATGGGTAGATGAATGCGAACGTGTTATTCGCCAGCTACTTCAAACAAGACCTTTGCAATCGCGCTTCTGTCATCAAGTGAGCGGAAGGCGTCGATCGCATGTTCGAATGCGAAGGTTTGCCCGATCGGCGGTTTCACCGCACCGGACTGCACGAGAGGGATCAGTCGATCGTGGATGTCTCGGGCGAGAGCGGGGTCGGCGGCAATTGCTTCACCCCATGCAGCACCGACGATGCTCACGTTGCGAAGCAGAAGGCGGTTGACCTTGATCGTCGGAATTTCTCCGGCCGCAAATCCGACAACGACGAGACGACCTGAACGAGCGAGCGCACGAACTCCATCAAGGAAGCGATCGCCACCGACCGGGTCATAGGTCATATCAACCCCTCGACCTCTAGTGATTTCAAGGACTTCGTCTTTCCATGTGTCGCTGATGAGCACAGTGTGGTCAGCTCCAGCGGCTGCTGCGACAGCTGCTTTCGCCGCAGTTGAGACGAGCCCGATCACCGGTCCTGCTCCGAGGCCTTTCGCAACTTGAATGGCTGATGTGCCTACCCCGCCGGCTGCGCCAAGAACCAGAACTGACTCGCCAGCCTTCAGACCACCTCGATCGACGAGACAGAACATGGCAGTTTGATAGTTGAGCACGAATGCGGCGCCCTCTGCAAGCGACATCTCATCGGGCAATTTGAACACTTGGTCGGGATTGCCTGCAACGACCTCGGCGTGGCATGTGCTTCCCCACACTGCAACTCGATCACCTGGTGCAAGATCTGAGCCCGCTGGTGCCGAGCGCACGACGCCAGATGCCTCTACGCCTGGAATAAATGGCGGCTCTGGACGAACTTGATACATGCCTTTTGTCTGAAGTAAGTCAGGGAATGACACACCGGCATACGCGACATCGATGATCACCGACCGGCCGTCATCGACTGGCTCGGGGCGATCGACGATCGCCAGTCCGTCTGGTCCGGTGAGTGATTGAACTTCAAGTGCGCGCATGTCTACCTCTTCTGAATTAACTGCTGGCGTATTGATTTGTTGTTGGCAATTGCTGAGATGCGGTAAAGGTCAGCACCCCATCTTCGAGACTGTTCTTTAGTAGCGCCTTTTTGTCAGGCGCCAGACGTTGCGGATTGGTCCATGGCTCACGGTCTCCCTGTTTTGGAAGTGTGGGCATCATTCGTTGCATGTACCCCGATGAGAAGTCATCGATCCAGGGGCGCTTCGCCATTGTGATATCGCTGTCGCGAAGAACTGGGGTGACCTGGTCGGTGTTGGTCTTCCTCATATGGTTAAGGAGTCGGCATACATAGGTACTTGTGAGGTCTGCACGAAGCGTCCAAGAGGCATTGATATAGCCGAAGGTTGAGACGAGATTCGGAACACCCGAATAGGCAACACCCCGATAGGTGAAGGTTTCTGAGAAGTCGATTGTTTTGCCATCGACAACAAAGTCCATGTCGCCGAGCGTTACCAATTCGAGGCCGGTTGCGGTCACAATGATGTCGGCATCGAGATGTTCGCCAGAGGTAAGAGCAACTCCGGTTTCGGTAAATGATGTAATCGTGTCTGTCACAACAGATGCAGAACCACTTCGAATTGCCGCAAACAAATCGCCATTTGGAACCAGACAGAGGCGCTGGTCCCACGGGTTGTAGCTCGGCGTGAAGTGCTTATCGATGTCAACATCGGGGCCGACGAGCGCTCTGACGCCTTGCAGCAGTTTTCCTTTCACCATCTCAGGGTCGGTGCGAGTTTTCTTGTAGAAGAACTGCTGGAAGAACACGTTTTTTGCACGGATGATCGGATGTGCAAGTTGTCGCGGAAGGAATCGTTTGATCTTTTTTGCAACCGGGTCGACATCGGGTCGTGCAACCATCCACGTTGGTGAACGCTGCAACATGGTGACGTGCTCAGCCTTGCTAGCCATTGCAGGAACGATCGTGACAGCCGTCGCACCCGAGCCAATC
>Ga0075476_10001487_pt1 | contig 11049 bp, 6 predicted proteins | sample DEB08_DNA_5_FD_76339 | JGI IMG/M metagenome (GOLD analysis project Ga0075476, IMG submission 76339) | Aqueous microbial communities from the Delaware River and Bay under freshwater to marine salinity gradient to study organic matter... | ecosystem: Environmental > Aquatic > Marine > Coastal ...
TGGGTTAACTCTAAAGTGACCCTTAATGTCAGATGTAGAGTCATCAATGGTTTTCAGATAATCAGTGATTCCAATTCCGTTGGAGTCAACACTATCGATGAAGAGTGAAGTTGCAGCTCCAACATTAGAGTTGTTAAACTTCAGATTTCCTGATCCAGGATCTGTTTCATCAGTGTTAGAAAGGAAGTCATATCTAAATGTGGCACCACCAAAATCACCAGTAGTTCCCTGAGAACCAGTTGTACCTTGAGTACCATCAGTACCTTGTGTGCCAGTTCCTGTGGTTCCCTGTGCACCATCAGCACCCTGGGTTCCATCGTTACCTTGGAGACCTGTGACACCCTGGATACCCTGAATACCCTGGGTTCCATCGTTACCTTGGAGACCTGTGGCACCCTGAGATCCAGTGTCACCAGTTGGTCCCTGAGGACCAGTTGTACCCTGAGATCCTGTGGAACCTGTGGTGCCTTGTGTCCCTAAATCACCATCAACACCTTGAGATCCTGTCGCACCTTGTGATCCCGTAGATCCAGTAGTACCTTGAGTTCCTGTTCCAGTTACACCCTGAAGACCTTGGATTCCCTGAATACCCTGGAAACCTTGAATGCCTTGTGAACCATCAGTTCCTTGTGTTCCAGTCTCGCCCTGGATACCTACATTACCCTGAACTCCCTGAAGACCCTGAACACCTTGGATACCTTGGATACCTTGACCCGCAAAGGCACCATCAACACCCTGAATACCTTGGGTGCCTTGAGAACCGTCTGTTCCAATATAACCAGCAGTGCCCTGAGATCCCTGAATCCCTTGAAGTGATGCTGAAGCAACAGTTACTTGGTAATTGGACTGAGATGAACTCAGCCTGATCTGAGATGGAATCGCCATTATTGAAAACCTATACTGATACTGTTGGTGATACTAATGCTGTTCCCTCAAATGCTTTAGAAACAGTGCCATCAGCGGCAGTCAATACAACATCATAATAATTTCTACCCTCCTCAATTTCAGACGTAATGGTGCTCGCCATTGAGATTGAAATTTCTCCAGTAGAAGAAGTGATCCCTACTGTAAAGTTGTGCACATTCAGAGTATCTTTTGGATACTTCCTGATTTTACATATTCCTGTGTATCCAGTTAGGTCAATGGGAGTTCCATCTGGATTTCTCATTGTAAATGTGTTATCAAAAGTAGTTCCACCTTCAATAGTGATGTTTACTGAGGGTACTGCCATGGGGGATCTTTCTAGTTATTTATTGTTATTCTGCGCTCTTCTTCAGGAGTTTTTGAAGATCAGCAGTGGATCCAACGAACAGTGCATTATTGACTGTTGTTGGTCCTTTTACCTCCTTATTCTCATTGACATCCTTCAGTTTTTTCTGAAGATCCATTAACTTATCAGTTGCATCAGAAACATTCTTAATCAACTGACCAGCAACTTCATATGCTCTTGGCATATCACTCTCTTGGGCCAGTTCTAAGATGCCATTAATTGCTTCTTGCCCCTTTTCAATAATGGAATATAAATTCCCTCTGGTGTATTCATAATCTTTCTTAATATCATCCACTTGAGATGTTATTTTTTCAATTTTACTTTCTACTTCCACCTTTTCAATCTCTGTAGATTGTACATCAAATGCACTGTTTAAGCTTTCATACTTATCTTCCATACATCACCCTCAAAATGTGGTTCCGTCAAATCCAAAATTGTCGCCAAATTCAATCAGGTCATTATCTTCTGCAGTAATAGTGAATACCTTTGATCCAAGAACATGATTTTCTTGTGTAGTATTATCTTGTGCCCTTCTTACGGTGAGTTTATTTCCAGTTACTGCTTCAACATACATCGATTCGTTTCCAACATAGATGTAAGTAGTTTCAGTAATTGTAGATCCATCATCTACTTCAATAATTGTATCTACAAGATTTACATTCTCTGCAAGTAAAGTTGCCACACTGCCATTATAATCCCTTGTTGCTCTGGGGGTGACCTGATAAGTGAGATCTCTTGTAGCAGATGTAGAACCTTTGGAACCAGCAACATATCCAATAGAAACTTTTCTGATGATATCTCCAGAAATGTCTGAGACTGGACCAAAAAGGTATACTTTTGCAGTAAAATCTAGAGTATAAATTAATGCTCTTCTAGTATCAAAATTGCCCTCATAATCATCTTCCATTGTAATTCCATCAAGTTGAATAGGAATATCTCTTTTTTCCTTTAGATTGCCCAAAAAATTGATTGATAAATTATATGCTGGTTGAAAATATGGAAGAATTTGTTCAATAATCTGGAGCATATCATCATTCAGTTTCGTTATAATAGATAACTGAAACCTCATATTATATGGAACTGGCATGTAGTTCCTTTTCAAACTTGCTCCATCTGGAGTCTGATTTATGATTGTTTGTGTCTGAGTAGATTTTCTTCCTGGATCATATTGGAGTCCAATAAACTCAAATGACATTCTTGGAAGAGTTATTTGGACTGGACGATTCAAATCTGCTTCTTGCTGCATTCTAGCAAGAAATTTCTGTGTTGGTCCATATGCAAGAGGAACTTTAATGATACTGACAATATCATCAGCAGAATTTTTATGTTGAATCTCAATCCCATTGAAAAGAGAACCAAATCCAATAATTACAGATCTGAAGATCTCGTTGTAAAAATACTCAAACATTATTCTGACTATTACTATATCTACTATTTAACAAAATATTTATGGCATCCCAAATGGATTGATTTCACTAAAATCTAGAATTGCATCTGCTTCTGTCTCAATATTATCATTATCTGCAAATCCACTGACAAGATCATCAGTGTTCTGTACTCTTATTACATAATATGCTCCAGATTCGTTTCCTGCAATAACTTCTCCTGGAGTGAATGTTCCATTAACAATAGAAACTTCAAGTTCATGTGATAATGCAGTCCATTTTTTAACTCTTGCAGTAGTGCCAGATGTTGTACCAGTCACTATTTCATTGAAGATGAATGTTCCAATTCCAATAGTTGCTCCAATGCCTGTTGGTGCATCAAATGTCACAGTAGGTGCCTCTGTATAACCAGCACCTGCAAATGTAATGTATGCAGCAGTGACAATACCAGCACTATTGATTTGACCATACCCAGTAGCACTTGTAATTCCAGATCCAGTGCTGAATGTAATAGCTGGATTTGTTGTGTAACCTGAACCACCACTGGTAATAGTAACAATTCCAATTGTCCCTGTTGCAATACCAACTGTTGCTGCTGCTCCAGTTCCTCCTCCACCCTGAATAGTTACCCACGGAGCAATTGTATAACCACATCCAGGATTAATAATGTTAATAGCTTCAATTTTTCCACTACTTTCACCACCACAACCAATATATTCAGAAGTAATAGATGCTATTCCAACAGCAGTAACTCCACCTGCTGGAGCTGAAGAGAATCCAATAATTGGTTGCTTTGTATATCCATTGCCCATATTGGAAATGTATATTTGATTCACACCTCCGGAGGCACAGAATGTTGTTATTCCTGTAGCAGTAGATCCTGATCCAATTAGTGTGAGAGTTTGAATATAACCAATTTGCTGAATTTCACTGTCAATCTGATTTACACTAGTATCCAAAACTTCATCTTCATATCTAAAGAGTGAGCATCTCAGTGTATAAACATAATTCTTTTGCAATTGATAAAATGGTTGTTCATGCTCAACATATTTGATTTCAAAAATCCTACCACCTAAAGGAAAATAAATTAAATCTCCCTCTTTTGGTCTTGTAGAAAGTCCAATATTTGGAATATTCTCAATCAGTGGTGCAATATAATTACTATATCTCTCCTGAGAAATAATTAGAGTTAAGTCATCCAGTTCTTCAATACCGAATTTAGAAAGAAGGGTTCCTTGTCCACCATATCCTTCATAACTGTCTACATATGCCTCAATAGGGTAGTAGTTTCTAAATTCTGACTGAATTACTTCTTCGATAACAGTATTTGTTGTAACATACATTCTTGGTAAGTAATAGACCTCAACACCATACATCCTCAACTGTTCGTTGATAAGATCCTGAATTAAACCTTGTTCAGTTTTTGAACCTTGAAGAAAAAATGGATTGAGCATCTAATTAACCTATCATATCTAATGGGGGAAGTTCATATGTAGTTGGCATCTCTTGAATAATATCATCAATTTCTTTTTGTCCATCATCATAGATTTGTCTTCCATTCAATTCAACACCACCAGGAAGTTTTACCCCTTGAAACTTAATAAGGTTCATTCCCCACTGTCTCTTCATTAGAGCAGTCAAATACTTTTTAACAAATCTATCATTCCAAACTTTATTAAAATCATTTCCATCCATCTGTCTCCAACAATCAATAATTAGGTATTCTCCAGCTCTTAAGTTGCTCCAGTCAACGTCAAGATACATTCTATCTTGTTTTTGGTTAAATCTAATCTGCTTGTGTGTATTCAGAAGGAAGTTAATCGTCTCCAAATATGACATTGACATAGAATATGTCAGAAGATCAGTAGTTCCCCAATAATAAACATCATTCAAGAACAACTGATACTTGAAACTAAACATATTAGATGAATTTATTGATTGCGCATCATCATACTGAAATACTTTGTTAATACCAATAATGTCAGGAGGAACTTGCAGATAGTTACTATTTTCATAGTAAGTAAATGTAGTTGCAGTTCCAACAATAGTGGTTGTAACAGATGTTGAAGCAATTCCTACCGATGAATTTGCATTTGGTGCTCCAGGTGGACGTGCTTTTCCTCTATCTACATCATCCTGAGTAACTTCATACTTCAAATATATTTGAGATACACCATCAAAGTGTCTTTCATTGTACATCTGAATTGCATCATCAACTAAATCACTGATTTGCTCATCAGCAATGTTGATCTCTAAGACAGGATAACCCAACTGTCTCTTACAGTAATCTATAAGTTCTTGTCTTGTAGAGGGCTTAGCCATTTATATAACTACTGTTTTTTCTATTTATGTTTCTCCACCAAATGTTGAAGTAGCATTTTTATGTCAGAAAGATCACCTTTCATCTGATCAATTTCAGATTCCAAATTGGAAATTCTTTGTTGATCAGATGAAAGTTTTTGTCTATTTGTAATATATGTATTGTAGTCATTGGCATTTTTGTTTATGATAGCTTTTGTTCTGCTATCTCTAAAAAAACCATCTCTACCTTCAATTGGAATCAGTGACATATTATTAAGCAAGAGCAACAGCACGAAGGTTTCTGAACTGTGGAACAATCGCCTGGTTAGTTGATGTTCCAACAATCTTGATTCTGAATGATGAGAAAGGTGGAATTCTATCAGCAGTAAATGTATATTCTCTGAAGAGATCCAGAGTTGGATCTACAGTGTAGACATCAGATTTTGGAATGAATATATCAGAAGTTCCATCACTATTTGAATTGCTAATAATATTTCCTTCAATATCAAAGTTTGCATAACCTGGGAATGGGACAAATACAGTCTCTTTTGCAGTTGTGTCCTGATTTAGTGCAAAGAACACTCTTACATCATTGTAATTTGATACATATGCATCAAGATAAACTTTCAGAGATGTTGCTGGATTTTCCAGGATTACATTCTTACTCACATACATGAAGTTGTGTGGATCATCAGCAACTGTATTGACTCTTGGGTCTGTTGCGTAATCTGTAACAGGTGAATTAATTCTGTTTGTCACAAAAACAATTGAAGAGTGGTCAAGGTCAAGTGCAGGTGTAAGTCTTCTATCATATGTGAACATATTCAGACTCATTCCAAATGACTTATTGCCTGGAAGAGTAGAGAGGTATGAATTTTCATTTACTTGGGAAGCAACCATTCTTGGGGAATCAAAGTAATTCTTTTGCATATTAGCAACTTCTTGATATCCCTTATCAATATAAGATACTTCACGACCAGAAATACTGGTTTGTGTAATGGTTCTTACTTGAGAAATTACATTGCAACCTTTTGGTTCGATTGTTGTGTACTTTGGAATAATCAAACTGAATGGAAGGTTATATGATCCCTTAGATCCATTTCCACCTGCTGTAGATGGTTCTCTAAAGTAAAGTGCTCCAAGTGCAGATCCTGTTCCTCTATTTGTACCATTAGTAGTCATGTCAACTTTTACATGATATGTGTCAAGAGTGATTGGATTTGGAATTGTGACATCTGTTAGATCATGAGTAGTATTAATTCTTCTCAGTGAAACGCCACCCAACTCATACTTATAGACAAGATCATTAGCATCATGAGTTGCAACAACTGTGTTATCTACACCTCTTGTAATTCCAGTAAGGGTATTTCCTGAAACACCTGTATAGGAAAGAATTTCATTACCAATCCTTGCATACCCTGGATTTGTTGTTCCAATTCCAAGATTTTCAAAAGTACCAAAACTTGAAGTACTTCCAATTGTAATTGCACCTGTCGAGGTATTGGTATAAGTAACACTAAGAGGAGATGGATCAACATCTGGATTAATTCCCTCTAGGGCTACTTGATTAATTCTAGAGTGCAATCCATGATTTCTCTGGAATACTTTCAGATGCAATCCATCACTGTTGACTCTAATTGGAGAAACTGGAATTGCATTTCCACCAACTGATGAGTTGAGTGTGGTTGTTATTCCACTGGAGTTAATATACTGGAGATAATTTGAAGCACCAGTTAAGAATTCTCCCTGAACATTATCAATGATCAGTTCATTGGACCCAAGAATTGAGACAACAGAGAGTTTCATATTTCTTCCAAGTTGACTATTTCCAACCTGAATTGGTCTGAGAACATCTCCAATTGCATATCCAGTTCCACCATTTAAAATGGTTGCACCAACTGCAACTCCATTTTCAACATAAATGTCTGCTGTTGCATTGACACCATTTCCAGTTACACTGGTTAGAGCAACTCCAGCAAATGTATATGAACCTGAAGATGGAGTATATCCAACACCAGCATTTGTGATTGTAAGTGTGCTTGTAGCAGATCCTGCAAATCCTACAAGATCACCAGTTCCAGTAGAACCATTCTGAATGATTGTATTTCCAAGAACTAATCCAGCATCCTGGATAGTAGTTCCAATTCCAACACTAATTGTTCTGGAATTGATATCCAGACCACCTTTAGGAATTGCTGAGAGTGATGTTGGAAGTTGTGGATTGAAGAACTCCACTGCTCCTTGGGCAACAAAATCTGCACGATAGAGATAGAACTTCAGATCTTCATATTGGCTTGGTGTCCAAACAGAAGCATTCTGTGACTTGAAGAGTGATCCAAGAATTGGTTGTTTTGAAACAAGAATCTGACCAAACTCTTGACCAGCAGTTGTGACATCAGGTTCACCAAGTCTAGAAATCCAAACTCTATATTCTGTTGAGTTGGAGAGAAGAACAATTGCGTATTCAGTTTCTCCACTCAGATATACTGGAGATTCAAATTCAAATACTGTTGGAACTGTTCCATCATCTGAAAGGTTTACTTGATCTGGACTTAGATCAACTTCAGAATATGGCAGAATTACACTGCTTGGTGTCCCTAAGTTTGTTTCTCTGATTTGACATGTTACTGGAACATTTTCATCCTTTGCACTGAAGTATACTTCGACCTTAGTTAAGAAAATACCAGTTTCATCATCCACAAAGAATGTTTGTGCGAGAGGGTCTCTTCCTCTTGGTGGAGGAGCTGGTGGACTTGGTGGTGGAGGTGGGGGTGGAAGAGCTTCTACATTTTGAATGATGCTTCCTGTAGCATTATCTGAGAGTTGTCTCTGTTCAAAGAATTCAGAATTTACGTCTACTCTTGCATTTCTCAGAGAAAGTGTTACTTCTTGAGTATTGTCAATTGTACCTTCTGAGTAGAAGATTTCTTCTGCAGAAGTAGTTGTAGTTCCTTCAATTGAACTATTAATTGGACTACTAGTGAGTCTAAATGTAGATCTTCCAGTCTCAAATATGGGATTCTTGATATCTGAACTGTCTGGTACTCTAAATGATCCAATAAGAGTTCCAAGTCTATCAGTAATCAGTCTTATATTTGTAACTCTTGCTCTTGCACCACTTGATCTTCCTATCAAAATCATTCCAGGAGTAACATATCCCTCAAAAATGGGGAACTCTTCAGAAGATAGACTGAAAGTATCTACATTAAGAATTGTTGATGTTTCGGAATAATCAGTTGGAATGGTATTATTTCTATCATATGGATTTTGATCATAGAAATCAGTTGGTGCATTGTATGGACCATACTTATGATTTGATTGTGCAACTCTAAATGAGAAGTTTGTAGTTGAGTTTGCGATTTCACCAAGTTGTTGCCCAACATTTGTTGAGAATGAACCAGAATCAACAGTTTCTCCAATGACAAATGTACCATTAAGCATTTCAATTTCAATGAGTTTATTGAAACAGAACTTATTGACATCTACATCATCAAAGAATGAGTATACTTGTGTGAATGGTTTTAGTCTAGTTCCAGTAAACTGAATATTGCGAGATCTCATGAAGTGAATGATCTCTCTACTTACTACTCTATCGCCAAGAGTTTCAGTATTAATTACTTCAGTTACTGTAGTCTGAGATCCACTTCTTTGTTGGTCAATTGCAACTGTGTTTGTGATGGTATTGACCTCTGCGGTAGCACCCCACCAGAATCCACCAGTACCCTGTCTGACACGATTGAGTTCTTGTCCATTTAGGTTTCTTCTTCCACCACCAGTAATATCAAGATCTACATTGACACCAACAGTTTCCCATGAATCCCAAACAACAGGTGTTACACCAATTCTAGATCCATCTTCAGCAGATGTAACATCTGCTTCAAGCATTCCAGCAATAGCAGCAAATGATCCCTCATTCTCCACATTACGAACTTCCATTCTATTGACATCAATCCAGACATCAACACTAGGACTTAGTTCAATAGATCCTTCCCAGAACCTAATGAGGAATGGAGTAACACTTTCTGATCTTGTAGCAAATGGTTGGAATAACCAAGGAGTCTCTGTATAATCAAGAGTAACAGTTTGATTTGTTCTCTTAATGTTTGATCCAAGAACTTGAGCAAATCTTGAGTCTTGGTTTGCTGCATTAGTAGTACCAATTCCAGTGATAGCACTGGATCCAATCTGCATATTGATTGATGTGGTATAGTGTGCAGGTCTTAGAACTCTATTCCTAGTATCAATACTATTTCTAATTCCAATACTTGGGTCTTGTGCTTCTGTTGTTGAGAAATTATCTACAAATATGCCTGATTTAAATCTATTCAGACCATTATTGTCAGGAATAAAGAGATTGAGAGTATTTGTCTCAATTAAACTGAGTGAACTGTAATACTCAAGATTCTTAATTCTCTTTTCAAGTTTAGAGATATCTCTCATTTGATATCTCTTGTGCTGAATAAATTGAATCTGTGCCTGGGAAGAATCATAAAGATATGCGGGCAGGAAAATATTCGCAATATTCAGTGCATCACTTACTTCATCTGGAAGTTTTGGATTATCATCTGGAGATCCAAACTTAACACTTAATCCACCATCAGGTGACAGATAAATTCTATCCGCCCTTGCAAGATAGTAGTTATATCCAAGAGTCAGTGATTCATCAGAAGCAATAATATTTTTGGAACTATGTTGACCAGATGCTCCACCATCAAAACTTCTTCCATAAAACTCTAAAGGTGATCTTCCACCTGCAGTCACAGTGTACTCTGTAACTCTAGGTCTTGCATCAATAATATCAGTATTTCTTACATTATTGATAGAATTGATTTCAGTGGTATAATCAAAAGCATTATATGAATTCACTGTAGTAATGTCACCAGTATCTGATGCATCATAAAATGCCTTTGAATAATAAACGATTATCTTTCTAGTTGGTGCAGAGAATTCTGGTTTTCTGATGATTCTGGAGTAATCATAGATTGATTCTCTCTGACCATTAAAGAATGTATAATGATTTGTGATATTTTTTGAACTTACTACAATATTTGTAGCAATTGCACTTACACCAGATTGACTAAAAGTAATCAATTCATTTGGTTCAAATGCAGTATTATTGAGATATACAAAATTGATACTTGTATCTGTCTTTCTGGTTACATATAATGCCTTAGCACCACTTACTGAACCAGTAAGAGTCTCTCCAATTATCAGATCATTGGTAGTTGCACTAGGACCATCCATTGATGCGGTGGTCATAGTTGGAGATTCTGGATTTGAGGTGCTGTTTGACTCATAAATTCCATGAATCTCTATAACATCAGGAATGTTCAATGAAATTGCAGAATCCTGAACTCTTGTGCCAAATGGATAATTGCCATAAACTAGTCCATCATTAAGAGTTGAAGTTCCTGTTCCAGAATAAGAATTTTTGGACTTATCTACAATAAGAGTGTTGGATATTGATTTTCTCTTTACCTTAGATGTAACTTTTGTTTTTCTAAGAGTAGCAATCAGGATTGTTCCTGAAGCATCAGCACCAGATAATCCAGTAATTTGAATTGTTGTTGAACCATTGGTGAGATTTACTTTATCAGAAGTAAGTGCTTCAGTAGTTCCATCAGAACGAATTAAAGTATATCTCTCCTCATCAAATGGGAGGAATACTTCATTATCACCAGCATCAATAGCAGGAGTTTCACCTGCTGCACTAATAGTTGTACTAAACTGCCTTCTAATTACTAAATCTGCACCTATTAAATCTACTGATGAAATATTTCTTTTTGGGAAAATGCTATACAGAGACTGATTGTTTGCCTGGTTTCCATTTCCAGTATTTCTCTGTATCTTAGATTCAATGAGAGTAAAATCATTAACTGTTATAGTTGAAGATGGTACTGCACCATCACAAACTCCAGTTACAGTTGAAACCCCAACAATAGTTAGTGATGTTGCATCTACATCAGCAACTCTACTAAATGTTGGAACAGTATTGCCAGAAAGAGTATAACTTACCAAATTTCCTGCAGTAACAACTCCAACAAATGATGTTAATGGACTTGTTACTGTAGATACTCCAGTAGCAGCATCACC
>Ga0075476_10001488_pt1 | contig 11048 bp, 10 predicted proteins | sample DEB08_DNA_5_FD_76339 | JGI IMG/M metagenome (GOLD analysis project Ga0075476, IMG submission 76339) | Aqueous microbial communities from the Delaware River and Bay under freshwater to marine salinity gradient to study organic matter... | ecosystem: Environmental > Aquatic > Marine > Coastal ...
TGGTAAATTTTTATATCCTAATAGGGCTTGGTTATTGGCCTCAGTGGCGCCTGAGGTGAAGATAACATCATAATTATTGGCATTAAGTAATTTTTTTACTTGTTGTCTAGCATTATTTAATTTTCTAAGGGCAAATCGACCGTGATAATGTATTGAAGAAGCATTTAGAGGCATTTGCATAATTTCAACCATAGTTTCGATTACTGATTGATCTATTTTTGTGGTTGAGTTATTGTCAAAAAAAACCTTATCTTTCATAAACTTATTTTATACTTCTATTTGGATAAATATTGTTGATTAATATTTTCCAAGATCGGCATCATCCCAGTATTTATATAGAAAATCATAAGGAATATTTGGTAATAGTCAAGATTAATTCAAAGTATTTTCTCTATTTTGGTAAGGGTCGATGCAGCGAACTATTTATTAAGAGATTTTTATGTGTTAGATGGCGATTGGCATTATAACAAAGCTTAGTAAATTTATTCTCGATATAATATCAATTATTATTTATTTTCTGTTTTTTTAAAATATCATAATATTCCTTTACAAAGCGATTGTGATCTTTGAGATTGGTTGAAAAATTATGTCCGCCATAGCCAGTTGCAACAAAGTATAAATAATCGGTTTTAATTGGATTTAAAACTGCTTGAATCGATGCTTTACCAGGGTTGCTAATAGGGCTTGGAGGTAGGCCATAAATATTATAAGTATTAAATTTTGAACCATTATTAATATCATTATAGGTAATTTTCCTTTCTAATGATGTGTCACCAAATGTGAAAGAATAAATAATTGTTGGATCAGATTGTAATTTCATGCCAATTCTTAATCTATTTAAAAATACAGATGCTACCGTTTTTCTTTCTGATTCTAGAGAGGTTTCTCTTTCAACAATGGAGGCTAAAATAATGGCCTCCCTTTTATTTTTGATAATATTATTACTTTTGTCTCTATTTTCCCATAATTCATCTATGGTTCTATTCATAGAATCTTGCATTCTTTTGATAGCGTCAGATTTTTTGTCATTACGGGAATAATAGTAGGTTTCTGGTAGGATGGATCCTTCTTTGATTGATTCAGGTATTTTTCCTATTAAGCCATCTGTTTCATCGATGATTTTTAAGACGCTGTGAGATGAAAGACCTTCAGCAATAGTAAATCTTCTAAAGAAAACATAGCCCTCATATATTTTATGTAAAAGATCGTAATAGGAGATGTTTTTTTCAAAATTATATTCACCATATTTTACTTTTGGATCGTATCCTTTAAATAATTGCGATAAATATAGGAATAGGGTGGGGTGTTGAATTATATTTTCCTCATGTAATTTGTTAATTACTTCCTTGAGGGTCAGTCCACTTTCAATAATGAAGTTTTTATCTTCAGTATGATGTTTATTGGGAGAGTGGAAAAACATAATTACTACAAAGATAGTAATTACGAATAAAATTGTTAAAGTTGAGATAATTGATATCGCTCTCGAGATCTTCCTAAGCATTTAAATTTTTAAAGATTAAAGAAGCGTTGGTACCACCAAATCCAAATGAATTTGACATAGTAAAATTAATTTTCTTTTCCTTGGCTTTATGAGGAACTAAGTCTATTTTTGTTTCTGATGATGGGTTGTCTAAATTTAGAGTTGGGGGTAAAATAGAATTATTTAGAGCTAATGCTGAAAATACCGCTTCTACACTACCAGCGCCTCCAAGTAAGTGACCAATTGATGATTTAGTTGAAGACATTGAAAGGTCTGACCTATTGCCAAATAATTTTTCAACAGTTTTTAATTCAATATCATCGCCCATTGGGGTTGATGTGCCATGAGCATTAATATAATCAATTTTTTCTGGATTGATAGCAGCATCATTTAAAGCCATTTTCATTGCGATTGACGAACCTCGACCTTCTGCATCTGGCGCAGTAATATGATAAGCGTCGCCAGATAGGCCATATCCTACAACCTCACCATATATTTTAGCACCTCTTTTTTTGGCATGCTCATATTCCTCTAAAACTAAAATACCAGAACCTTCTCCCATGACAAAACCATCTCTATCCTTATCCCATGGTCTTGATGCAACTTCTGGAGTGTCATTAAAATTGGTAGAAAGAGCTCTAAGAGCTCCAAAGCCAGCAATGGCAATTTTGCAGATTACTGATTCAGCGCTGCCACAAATCATGACATCTGCTTTATCATCTTGAATTAATTTGAATGAGTCACCAATAGCATGAGTTCCGGTAGCACAAGCTGTAACAACCGAATGATTTGGACCCATAAAACCATGCTTTATAGAAACATGTCCAGAGGCGATATTAATAAGGCTTGAAGGTATAAAAAATGGACTAACTTTTTTTGGCCCTCTATTTTCAGAAGTAATGACTGTTTTTTCAATTGATTTGAGACCGCCAATACCAGATCCAATTAAAACACCAGAACGAGCCTTTTGTTCTTCCTTTTCAATTTTATAGCCAGAATCTTTAATTGCTTGATCAGCAGCAATAATTGCTAAAATAGTGAATTCGTCAACTTTTTTTTGCTCTTTTGGTTCGATATATTGATCAATATATTCCTTGTCTAAGTGAACTTCAGCACCAATTTTACACGAAACTTCTGAAGCATCAAAATTACTAATTTTTTTGATACCAGATTTACCTTGTATTAAATTATTCCAGCTTTTATCAATGTCATTGCCAATTGGTGTTACAGCACCCATTCCTGTTATTACAACTCTTCTTTTTGTCATATTTTTTTATATATCAAACCACTCAGAGGGATGAAAAATAATCTAATTTATCCTATAATATTTAAAGGATTAGCCGCATAATAAAACCAGGGTTCTAACAGAGGTAGCTATAAATAAATTGATTTAGGGACAAAGAATTTAACTTCTGTCCACTCCAGCAGTATGAAATTAGTATAAGTTATTTAATTAATCCAGTTTCTTTATAATATCTTAATGCACCTTTGTGGATTGGAGCATGATTACCATCTTTAATAGATTCTTTAATTTTCATAGATGAAAAAACAGGGTGTAATGTTTTGAAATTATCAAAATTATCAAATACTGCTTTAGTTAAATTATAGACAATTTCTTCAGAAATTTTAGATGATGTTACTAAAGTTGCTTTAATACCAAAGGTTGATATATCTTCAGGGTTATTTTTATACATTCCTCCGGAAATGTACGATTTAACATAGGAAGGGTTGATTTTGATCAATTGTTCGATGGTTTTGTTATCGATATTAATGATTTTGACTTTACATCCAGAATTACTATATTGAGTAACTTCTTGCAAAACACCATTTGGATTACCAGCCATATAAGTCATAGCGTCAATATCGCCATCACATAGGGATTTAATTTGTTCAGAAGGTGATAAATGAGTGATTTTAGCAAAATCAGATTTTTCCCATTCTTTAGCTTTTAACAAAACTTCCATAGTGGCATGAACACCAGAATCAACTGGGCCAAAATTAACTACTTTACCTTTAATTCCATCAAGATCAGTAATGCCTGAATCTTCAAGAACGACAATGGTGAAAGTTTCAGTATATAAAGAGAAAACTGATCTTAGATCTTTGAAAGGTTGTTGGTCGGAAAAGAAGCCGGTACCATTATAGGAATGATATTGCCAATCAGATTGAGAGATGCCAAATTCTACAATACCAGACCGAATGGCATTAAGATTTGCAACAGAACCTCCGGTCGATTCAACAGAGCATCTAATAGCATGCTCCTTGCGACCTCTATTGACTAAGCGGCAAATTGCACCACCAGCAGGATAATAAACACCAGTAATACCAGCAGTTGCAACATTAATATATTTTGTTGCGGCAATAGAATTAAAAGAGAAAAAGCTGGTTATAAATAAAAAGAATGTTATAAGAAGCTTACTGATTATGCTTTTTTTACAATTATTCATCATAATTTAATATCTGTTAATTTACCGTCAAAATTAATAACATTATAACATAGTCAAAATTTATTTCAACAAATAATTTTTTTGAAATCCTTATAGAAACTAATGTTTTTTTTGAGCAAAGATAATTTTCTAATAGTTTGTAATACCATTTCCTATTTTTAATAATAAAAATTACTGACCCAAAGCAAATCCATTGCGGCGATAATCAGCAGCACCATTAATAATGTCATTCTTGATAGAAATAGCCGAAATGCCGCTACTAATATTTTTGATTTTAACTTTATGTCCAATTTTTTCCAATGGTTGAGACATTTTTTCTAAAAAGCTACCTTTTTCTAGCTCTAAATGATCTTTTATGGCAATAAAGTTTGGAAATGAAACCGCCTGATCAATAGGCATTTTCCAATCTAAATACGCAATAATTGTTTTAACTACATATTGGATAATTCTTGGTCCTCCAGGTGACCCTACAATTAAAATTAGATTATCATCCTCATCAAAAACAAAGGTTGGAGCCATAGAGCTTCTAGGTTGTTTTAAAGGAGATACTTTGTTAATAACGTCCTTACCATTGATTTTTGGTTCAAATGAGAAATCTGTTAATTGATTATTGGGCATAAAACCATCAACCAACAAATTTGAACCAAAAAGATATTCAATGGAGCTAGTCATAGAGATAGCATTTCCTTCCTTATCAATAGCTGAGATATGTGTTGTAGAATTAGCTTCAAAGGCATTTTCATTAATGTGATAATCAGAGCTTAATTTAAATTTTCCTGGCTTAGGATTGGTTAAAATTCTATCTGGTTCAATCAAACTTCCTCTTTCTTCAAGATATTTCTTACTTAATAGTTCTTTTAAAGGAATATCTTTAATGTCAGCAACATATTTATTACGATCCTTATAGGCTAATTTTGTAGCTTCAGCAATAAGATGAATAGTTAAAGGTGATTTTGGTGATAAGAATCTTAGATTAAATTGTTCTAAAATAGATAAAATCTGCAGAACAGCAATACCTCCAGAGCTAGGAGGTAGCATAGAGCAAATTTTATAGGAATGATAATAGGAGCATAATAATTCACCCTTTTTAGAGTAATAATTTTTTAAATCCTTTAATGATAAATATCCTGGATTGTTAGAATTTTTGACTTTTTTAACAATATTTTCGGCAATTTCACCCTCATAAAATGGCTTTATACCTTCTTTGGCGATTAATTTTAACGTTTTTGCTAATTCTTTATTATAAATTATCTCGCCATTTTTCTTGATCGATCCGTCCTTATTGAAATATAACTCTTTAAGATCTGGGTTATTTTCCAAATATTTGACATCCTTTAAAATTGTACGGATTTTTTGTTCCATAGGGAAACCTTCATTGGCAATTTTAATTGCTGGCTCAAATAATATTTGCCATTTTAATTTACCGTATTTTTCATGAGATTCTTTTAAGATTTTTAATAATCCAGGAGTGCCAACAGAAAGACCTCCATTAACAGCTTCTTTAAATTGCATTACTGAACCGTCATTTTTCAGAAAAATTTTATCATGAACTTTTTCAGGAGATATTTCTCTGCCATTATAATAGATCGATTCATCAGATTTTTTATCATAATAAAGTAAAAAAGCGCCACCACCAATACCAGAAGATTGAGGTTCTACAACATTTAAAACCATTTGTGCAGCAATAACGGCATCAATAACATGACCACCTTCTTTAAGCATTTTAGCACCCGCTTCCGAAGCTCTTCTATCAAGAGTGGAAATCATAAATTCTTTCCCTGATATTTGCTTTTGTTTTTGAAATTCTGGATATTCTTCTCCTTGCCAATCATCATTATTATAATTTTCGGCAATTTTTTCTTTTTTGGGATTTGGGTTATTTTTATGAAAATCTTTTAAAAGAGGTTTTATATTGCTAGAAAATAAAGTAACAATTATTAATGATAAAATAATAATAAGGCTAGAAAATATTTTTTTTTGGTTCTTTGTCATCTTAACTTCTTGATTGATAGGGTTGTTATCTGATTATTTTGTTTTGTTAATATTTTAAATTTAAAACCATCAAATTCAAATGTTTCATCTTCATCTGGTATTTTTCCTATATTTGTTATAAGAAAGCCAGAAATTGTTGAAGAATTATCGTCATCCTCTTTTAAATTCCAGTTTAATTCTCGATTGATATCTCTAATTGGTGTTTTGCCATTAATTTTGAAATAGCCATTTGCTAATTTTTTTATTTTATGATTTTGAGAATTGCCTTCATTAAATTCACCAATTATTTCTTCTACTATATCAAATAATGTTACTATACCATCAATTGTACCATATTCATCAACGACAATTGCGATAGTTTCCTTCTTTTTTCTAAATTCAACCAATTGATGTCCAATATAATTTTGAGGGGGAATAAAAAGAGGTTTTGTTGTAATATTTGGTAATTTAATTTTACTTAAATCGCCAGAATATTTATTGATATTTTGGATTAATTTTCTCATATCTAAAATAGATATAATGTTATCTTCATTTTTGTTCCAAAGAGGAATTTTGCTGTGATTAATTTCAAACGCCCGTTTGATTATTGATTTTAATTCCTGATTAATATTGATTGATTTAATATTTTTTCTATGAGTTAAAATTTGCGAAATTTCCACCTCTTTTAAATCTAAAACGCCATTTATCATATCTTTTTCGGATTTGAGAAAGGCTCCTTGACTATGTTTTAATTCTACAACTCCTCGAATTTCATCTAGATGGGCGCTGGGATTGGGTTTTTTATCATCATCCTCATATAGGAATCTAGTAAATTTGGTAGTGAAGAATGTTAGTGGGGTCAGTATTTTACTAAAAAATAATAAAAAGGGTGACAAAAATAAAGCTGTTTTTTCAGATTTTTTTAGAGCGTAGGTTTTTGGTGTAATTTCGCTAAAAATAACTATTAAAATGGTCATAATAGCAGTTGCAAAGAACACACCACCTTCACCTCCAAAATATTCAATGGCAAGGCTGGTTGCCATGGCTGAAGCTAAAATATTAACAATATTGTTGCCAATTAGGATAGTTGCCATTAATTTGTCTCTTTTAGATAGTAAATTTTCTACTATTTTTGCTTTTCTATTACCATCCTTTGCTAGGCGGTGTATTTTTCCTTCTGATGATGCGGTAAATCCTGTTTCAGATCCAGAAAAGAGACCAGAAATAATTAGCAAAATTGCAATTGATATTAGATATATTAAATCTTGATATCCTGTCATTTAGATAAGATTAATTATGTTTATAATCTTATTATAATGGTTTTTCAAGGTAATGGCAAGTAATTTTAATTTATAGATTGTGGTATAGGGTAAAATTATGCTCATATAGGATATATGAGCATAGATATTAGTAATATTATTCATTATCTTTTAAATATTGGTCATAAGATTCTTGATCCATTAGATCGTCAATCTTATTGCTACCATCTAACTTAATTTTTACCAACCAACCTTCATTATTAGGGCATTGATTTACTCTTTCTGGATGGTCATTTAATATTTCATTAATAGCAATAATTTCACCAGAAATTGGCATATATACATCAGAAGCTGATTTTGCAGATTCAACAACAGCAAAAGCATCTCCTCTTGTAAATTTTGCTCCAATTTCAGGTAGTTCAACATAAACTAACTCACCAAGAGCCTCAACTGCATGTTTACTGATGCCAATTGCTGCTTCGTCATTTTCAACTTTAATCCATTCGTGATCTTTTGTAAATTTAACTGTCATAATATTTTAATTTATTTTACTATAAAATTCCATTTCAACAATATTTACAGAAATAGCAAGATTTTTTTTCTGCAATGATTCGGAAAAATAATTTTTTGCTAATTCTAGTAAATTTTGAGAGAAAATTTCAATTTTGTCTTTTGTTCTTCCTGGTAAAATTTTTACTTCAAAAAAAACAAATGGTTTATCAGAACCGTCAGCTAAGTAAAAATCATCAAATTTTATAGAGCGGCTTTTACAAGCATTAATATTAGCGCCTAAGTCATTAATTAATAATGTGTGAATTTTAGGAAATAAATCATCAGAAAAAGATTGATCTTTTTCAATAATGTTAGAGCTATATTCTAAAGTAATATGAGGCATTATTTATTACTTTTTGTCCTTGCTGGTAAGAAATTTGGTGAGCAAATTTCTGCTAAAATTTTACGATTTCTAACAATGATATTTAATTTTTCACCGCTAATAGCAATCTCAGAATTTAAATAGGTTTGACCAATTGAAGTTTTTAATGTTGGAGAAAAGCCGCCACTAGTTAATTTGCCAATAATTTCTCCATCTTTTTCAATTTCGGCACCTTCTCTTGCAATACCTCTTTCTAAAAGTTTAATACCAACTCTTTTAATTTTAGCGCCATTAGCTTTTTCAGGAATGATGCGGTCAGATCCAAAAAAATTATCATTTGTTTTACTAACAACCCAAGAAAGCCCAGCTTCAACTGGGCTAGTTTTCTCATTAAGATCATGGCCATATAGAGGGTATCCCATTTCTAAACGAAGAGTATCTCTGGCGCCAAGACCAATTGGTTTAACAAATTCATTTTGGCATAATTCTAACCAAAAATCACTTGCTGCATTATTTTGGATACTGACTTCAAAACCATCTTCACCAGTATATCCAGTTCTGCTAATATAAACTTCTTGACCATTTTTAAGGGTAAATTCACCAAGATTCATATAAGGTAATAATGATAAATCACCTTTAGCAACTAAATTTTGTAAAATTTCTTCAGATTTAATACCTTGAATGGCAATTAAAGATCGATTATCTAATCTTGTTAAAGTTAAATCTGATGGTAGATTTTTTTCAAACCAAGCGATATCTTTTTCTTTGCAGCCGGCATTAATAACGATGAAGAATTTTTCTTCAGCAATTCTAGTAATAATTAGGTCATCTATGATTCCGCCATTTTCATTGGTCAAAACTGTATATTTTGCTAGATTATTTTTAGCAATTTTAAAGTTACTTGGAGTTAATTTTGATAAAAATTCTGCAGAATTAGGGCCTTCAATAGTGATTTGACCCATATGCGATACATCAAAAAGACCAACATTGTCATTTCTAACCCATTCATGCTCTTTTAGCATTCCAAGGGAATATTCAACTGGCATTTCATAACCAGCAAATTCAACCATTTTAGCTTTTTGATCCTTATGAGTTTGGTTTAAAGATGTTTGTTTCATTTTATTCGTCAGAGATATCGGGGATTGTTAATTTTTTATTTTCCTCTCTTTCTTCAATTACTTTTTCAATTTTTAACATTGAAGAATCGGTAGATCTTGTTGTAATTGTTGCTAATATTAGGCAGTTTCCCATAAAAATAGCGACTAATGTCATGATTATTTTGGTAATGGTTGCATTTGCGGCTTTCGAGGATATGGCGGTATTTACACCTCCGCTTGCACCAATGCCACTTAAAGAATTATTGCCAGATTTTTGCAATAAAACCAATATGATCATGATAGAGACAATAATGATTTGTGTTATTAATAGAATTAATTGTAAATTTGTCATCAAAATTTATTATGGTCGGGGCGGAGAGATTCGAACTCCCGACCCTCTGGTCCCAAACCAGATGCGCTACCAGACTGCGCTACGCCCCGCCGATTAATGTTCATCAAAATTTAATTTAATTTGCTATTTTCCTTTATTTTATTTAAATTTGCAATATAATTATTAAGTTAAGTATGATAAAATTATTTATAACGATTTTTACAATATTATTTTCTAACATATCCTTTGCTTGGATAGGGTATGAAGATAATTCCACCAATATGATAGATATTGGTCAAGGAAATTTGGTTAGGGAAGGTCTGATTATTGAATTTTTTGATTTTAATGAAAATAAAATTCATGAAGCGGAAGTAATTTCAAGAGAATATCATGGTAATATGGTAGAATTAACCTTATTTGATATGGAATTGCAAAAGGAAAGAATATTTTTAATGGAATAACCTAATGAAAAAAACAACATTACTTTGTATATTGGATGGCTGGGGCATTGGTACAGAACATGAAAATAATGCAATTTTTAGGGCTAATACTCCGAATTATGACAGAATTTTAACATCTTATCCTCATTCTCAAATTAAAACTTCTGGTTTGGATGTTGGATTGCCTGATGGTCAAATTGGTAATTCCGAAGTTGGCCATATTTCTATCGGATCTGGTCGTATTATCTATCAAAACTTACCTAGAATTAATAAGGAAATATCGTCAGATAATCTGCAATATAATCCTATTTTGCAAAAATTAATTACTAAAAAAGGAAATAAAATTTGCCATTTAATAGGTTTGTTTTCATTTGGTGGGGTGCATTCACATTTGGATCATTTGATATATTTAGCTCAATTTTTATCAAAAAATGGCTTCTTGGTTAAAGTTCATGCTATTTTAGATGGTCGTGACGTGCCACAAAAGTCAGCAATTGAGGATTTTGCTAAATTTAATAAAATTATTGCAGATGATAAAAATATTCAGATAGTTACAATTTCTGGTCGTTATTATGCTATGGATCGTGATAAAAAATGGGATCGTACTAAATTATCCTATAATTCTATTATTTTTGGTGAAGGAAAAAAATATCGCGACATTAATGACTGTATCAATGATCATTATGATCAAAATATTAATGACGAATTTATTTTACCTAGTATTATTGGTGATTATGATGGAATTAAAGATGGTGAAGATATAATTTGCACTAATTTTAGAGCTGATCGTGTTAGGCAAATTTGTTCTGCTATTTTGGATCCAAATTTTAGTGAATTTACAACAAAAAAGATTAATTTTAATTCATCAATTGCTATGACTAGCTATTCTGACGAGTTAAATAAATTTCAGGAAATTCTATTTCCAACTATTGATATTAAGAATTCTTTGGGAGAAGTTTTTCAAAATAATAATCTAACGCAATTAAGAATTGCTGAAACTGAAAAATATGCTCATGTCACCTTCTTTTTTAGTGGTGGTCGTGAAAAGGAATTTAATCTTGAGGATCGTATTCTGATTAACTCTCCCAATGTTGCAACCTATGATTTACAGCCTGAAATGTCGGCAAATCTGGTAACAAAAAATATTAT
>Ga0075476_10001494_pt1 | contig 11028 bp, 10 predicted proteins | sample DEB08_DNA_5_FD_76339 | JGI IMG/M metagenome (GOLD analysis project Ga0075476, IMG submission 76339) | Aqueous microbial communities from the Delaware River and Bay under freshwater to marine salinity gradient to study organic matter... | ecosystem: Environmental > Aquatic > Marine > Coastal ...
GGTGGGCTGTCGGTGGAGTTTTAGCAGGCATAGGTCTAACCCTAGCTGTAGTTTTTGCGGTGGACGCAGGAGTGAATAAGTAATGGCGAAGCGTGCCTCTATTGGCAAGTATTCTAGAAAAAAACTAGAAACCATTATAGAGACGATTCACGGCGAGCCAGTATTCCCAGGAGGCGCAACTGGTGATATTCAATTCAATAGTAGTGGCACATTTGCTGCGGTATCTGATCTTAGCTACGATGGAACAAACCTAAAAGTAGCCGATAACACTAGATTAGATTTTGGAAACAGCAGCGAATCTTTTATAAACTATAATCAGTCTGGTGACGAATTTCTCGTTATATCTGGATCTTCTAAAGGTGTTGTAATATCAGGCAGTGTAGTCGAAATTGACGGCACACTTACCGGTGCCTCTCTTGAAGGGGTTTCACTTGCTGGTGGTATTGATATCTCTTCAAATGCCGGTGGCGAAACCACTCAGATGAAGTTTGGTGATGATGTCGAACTTATTTTTGGAGATAATAACGAGTCTTATATAAAATACGACGAAGCTGGTGGGGATTATCTAACAATATCTGGCTCTTCTCAGGGTATTGTCCTATCAGGCAGTACAGTTCAAATCCGTGGTGTTCTTCAAGGTGCTTCTCCTCTCCGTATTGCTGGCGGCATTGAAATTGAACCTGCTGAAGATGGAACTACAACTCAAATGTCTTTCAAGGACGATATTAAGTTATTCTTTGGAACTGATTTGGATTCTTATATTGTTTATCACGATAATGGAGTTGATTGTTTCGAGATATCTGGTTCTGGAGCGGGAGTTGTCCTTTCTGGTTCTACCATATATGTCGATGAAAAACTAGGAGTAAATATGCCAATTGGTGACGTTACTCATGCTATTACGCTACCAGATAATGCCGATAACACAGGAAGAATCAAGGCAAATGCCTATATGACCTATTCTTCACAAAGATTTAAGACAGACGTGGAAGTCATTGAAAAACCTATAGAAACTATACAAAACCTCCGTGGTGTAACATTTACATGGAAAAAGAATAGTCAAAAAGATTACGGGTTTATTGCCGAAGAGGTAGGCAAAGAACTACCTATTATTGTAGAATGGGACAATAATAATACTCAAGAAACGCCAAGTGCGTTAAGCATGGATTACACAAGAATAATTCCAATTTTACTCGAAGGAATTAAATCTCAACAAAAACAAATAGATAATTTAAAAGACGAAATAAAGTCTTTAAAACAAGGGACTGAACTCTCCTAGAAGTCTACTTATCTTACGACCGGGGGCTACTTGCCTCCGGTCTGTATAGACTTTTATGGAGGAAATTAAAATATGTCTAGTCCTATTTCTGCAACTGAGTATGGTAAGTATATTGACTTACAAGCATACGATGCTGCTTCACCAGAGAACTCTGGTTCAATCTACCTTTCCGGCGCTGCAGGCGCTGAGATCGTACACCTCAACGTAGGTATGCAAACCCCAGGCAAAGTAGAAGCTGGTTCTTCATTCATCATCGGCGCTGCTGATCTTGACGAGACCGACCTCGAAAAGCTAGACGGTATTACCAACGGTACCGTTGCTGCTAACAAAGCAGTCGTAGTTGACGCCAACAAAGATGCTGACGGTTTCCGTCATCTCATCGCAACTGGCGACGTTGAAGCTGGTACTGCTTTCGTTATCGGTGCCGCCGAGATGTCAGAAGCTGACCTTGAGAAGCTTGACGACATCACTAACGGTGCTGCTGCTGCGAACAAGGCACTTGTTCTTGACGCTAACAAAGACGCTTCTGGTCTTCGTGACCTAAGCGGTCGCACCTTCAGCGGTTCAGGCGATGCAACATTCGCTGGTGCTGCTGCTTTCGGTGGCGCTGGTTCATTCGGCGGTTCCGTAACTGCTGGTTCTTCATTCATCATCGGTTCTGCCGATCTTAATGAGACTGACCTTGAGAAACTTGATGGTATCACTGACGGTACTGTTGCAGCCAACAAGGCTGTTGTTGTTGACGCTAACCTCGACGCAAGTGGATTCCGTCACGTTACTGCTACTGGTGCAGTAACTGCTGGAACTTCATTCGTCATTGGTTCTGCTGACCTTGATGAGACTGACTTAGAGAAACTTGATGGCATTACTGATGGTACCGCAGCTGCAAATAAGGCTCTCGTCCTCGACGCAAGCCTTGACGCTAGTGGAATCAACAGCCTTAGCACTTCAATGTTCACAGCTTCTTACGCAAGAATTGGTACTCTTGACGTTACAACTATTAATAGTGTAACTGAAACTGCAACAACTCTTGAGGTTGCAGACAAGAAAGTTGTTTCTGCTCTATCCGCTTCTTCTGCTGCTGCTGACGGTGGTGGTTTCCAGATCGGTGGTGGCGCTAACGACGACGGACACGCAAGTGTAACTTGGTCTGACGCTGATTCTGCCCTTGAACTTGCTGTTGGTTCTGCTGCTGCTGCTACATTCGCTGCTGCCGGTGTTGAGATCCACACAGACCTACTTCCAGAGTCCGACGACGCTCGTGACCTTGGTGCTGTTGGTCAGGAATGGAAAGACCTTCACCTCGACGGCGTTGCTTATGTTGACGAGTTACGTGCTGACTTGCTCGGTGCTGCTCTTGACGCAAACAGCCAAGCTATCACCAACATCAACGTTGACAGTGGTGTTATCGATGGTACAGTTATCGGTGGTAGTTCTGCCGCTGCTGCTACTTTCACAACTGTTAGCGGTTCAGGTGCTGCAACTTTTGCTTCACTTACCAGTGATAGTGTAGACCTCAACGGTGGTGCTATCGACGGAACTGTTATTGGTGCTAACTCTGCTGCTGCTGGTGACTTCACTGCGCTTGCTGCTACTTCACTTGACCTTCAGGGTGGCGACCTCTCTGATGCTGGTGATGTAAACGTAGACAGTATTTCTGCTGCTGCAACTGACTTCGACCTCCTACTCTCAGACAACAGTGCTACTGCTCTTGAGATCAAGGAAGGTACAAATGCATACATGACTTTCGACACTACTAATGCTGCCGAACTCATGACCATGCACAAAGAGGTTCAGATGGTTGATGTTGTCATGATGGCTGACGACAAGCAGATCTACTTCGGTGATGACGATGATGCAAGCATCGAGTTCGTTTCTGCTGCTGGTCAGCTTAAGCTTGTTGGTGCTGCTTCAGGTATTCACATGGCAAGCGCAACAGCATTCGGTGCTGACGGTGCTGGTGTAAACGTTGTTATGTACGGTTCAACTGCAAACGAGTCATTGATGTACTCTGCTGCTGATCACCGCCTCAAGTTCCAAGACGCTGCTGGTTCAGTTTGGATGCAGTTGGGTGGTGACGCAGATAGCGAATACGCAATCGACGTTGCTGAAGGTTCAAACCAGAAGAACAAGATTCGTGCTGCTGCTTTCGTAACTTACTCCGACGAAAGACTCAAGACTGACGTTACTGCTATCGAGAACGGTCTTGAGACTGTAAACAGTCTCAAAGCTGTAAACTTCACTTGGAAGAAGGACGGTTCCCGTGACTTCGGTTTCATGGCGCAAGAACTTAAGCAGGTTGTTCCACAGGCTGTTCACGGTTCAGAAGAGGGTCTATTCGGTGTTGACTACGGTCGTCTATCCGCTATCCTCGTTTCAGCAATCCAAGAGCAGTCCGCTCAAATCGCTTCACTCAAGAAGCAGTTAGAGAACAAGTAATCTTTTACTTCTAACCTAAGTTCTCTGGGGGAGGGTCTTTTGATCCTCCCTTTTTTATTAAAAACTATTTATTATAATGCTACAATAAATCTTTGTTTTCGTAGGGTTATAAATGAAGAAAGATCTAAACAAAATCGCTAAAATAGAAAAAGCAATGTCCAAAAAGTTTGGACAAGAATCAATAGTCAATCCAAAATCAGGTTGGGACGACGATAAAGAGAAGCAATATCTGGAAGATTTAAAAGAGTTTTATTCAGAAGAATCTAGTGAAGGTGAAGACAAAATAAATGAAGACGGCTTTTTCATTCCTAGAAACCTAATTAATAAAGAAATAAATAGAGTTTGCCCAGTTTGTGAAACTTATTCTTTTTCTGGTAGAGATGATCTCTATATGAATAAATTTGAATGTTGCTTTGAATGCTACGTTCAGTGGGTGGAAGACAGAGAAGAAAGATGGTTAACCGGATGGCGACCTGACAAGGAGCAAAATTAATGGCTACAGTTTACGACATTGTTAAAGGAATCAATCAAGCAGCAGCAAATGCTTACGATGGTTCACATGATGCCCGTTTCAGACAAGACGGAAAAGATGACCCTATTGGTCTTAAGCGAGAGAAAGGATGCGCTATTAACGATTCAAGAGTGATGGATGGTTTTAAAGTTCGTATGAGTGGACCAAAACTTATTGTTACCTATCAGTCAGAAATGCCAATATCTTCATTTCATAATACCAAATTAGAACAAGAGATGGATCAAACATTTGCCGACATTGCAAAGTTTCTAAAAAAAGAATATAAGAACATCACCGGGGAAGCATTAACTCTTACCGAGGATGGTCCTTGTGATATGTTATTACAAAATATGTCTAAAATTAGAACTTGGATTCAGTGCTCTAAAATTTATACAGTTGGAAACTTAAAAGATGTTGTTCCAGTTGGCGAACCTTCAGAAGATCGTCTAGAGGATAACTTCCGTAAGTTTCTAGATCAATCATCAGACAAGAAACCTGAAAACGTAACTCGACCAAATGATTAATGGCTTACCAACTAACAAAAGAAAAGATAGTAAAGGAAGTTGTCAAGTCCGGCAAGAAACCCGTTTACTTTATCAACACCTACTGTAAAATTCCACACCCAGGCAAAGGTCTTATTCCATTCAAGACCTTCGACTTCCAGGCAGACCTAGTAGACGACCTAGCACTCCACAGGTTTATCGTCGTTCTAAAAGCCCGTCAGTTAGGTATCTCTACCATTACTGCTGCTTATGTTGCTTGGTTGGTTCTGTTTCACCGAGATAAAAACGTTCTTATTGTTGCGACAAAACTACAAACAGCAGCAAACTTGGTAAAGAAAGTAAAAACTATTTTAAAGAACTTACCTCCTTGGTTAAAGATAGCAGACTTCAACGTCGATAACAAAAACAGCATCGAACTTACAAACGGCAGTCAAGTCAAAGCATCATCCACATCAGGAGACGCTGGTCGTTCAGAAGCACTCTCTCTGCTCGTTATTGACGAGGCGGCGCACATCGACGGTCTAGACGAACTCTGGACCGGTCTTTATCCTACCATTTCTACTGGTGGTCGTTGCATCGCTATCTCAACTCCAAATGGTGTTGGTGATTGGTTCCACGAGACTTATGTTGGAGCAGAAAGCGGAGAAAACGAGTTTAAACCGATAAACCTACCTTGGGATGTTCACCCTGATAGAGATGAAGAGTGGTTCAAAACAGAAACTAAAAACATGTCTCGTCGTCAGATAGCACAGGAGTATGAGTGCAACTTTAATACTTCCGGTGACACAGTTATCCACCCAGACGACATTATGAGAATAAAAGAAAAGTTAGCAGAACCAAAGTATAGAGTTGGTTTTGATAGAAACACATGGATATGGGAAGAAGCACAAGAAGGACACAGTTACCTATTAGTTGCTGACGTTGCTCGTGGAGACGGCGCAGACTCAAGCACTTTCCACGTTTTTAAACTTCAAACAATGGAAATAGTCGCAGAGTATAAAGGCAAACCAACTTCAGACCTTTTCGCTGAAATACTTTACACAACTGGGTTAGAATATAAAGAAGCAATGCTAGTCGTAGAAAACAACAATGTTGGTTTCCACGTTCTAGAAAAGTTATTAGAAAAAGGATATAAAAATGTTTACCATAGCAAGAAAGGTTCTCACGAGTATGTGGAACAACACGCTGCTCTGGGGGATTCATCTGTTATCCCTGGTTTCACTACGTCTCTCAAAACAAGACCTCTAATAATAGCAAAGTTTGAAGAATTCATAAGAAATAAAGTTTTGACTATTTATTCTAAACGTTTAGCAAATGAATTAGACACCTTTATTTGGAAAAATGGAAGACCGGAAGCACAGCGTGGTTATAACGACGACTTGGTTATGGCTGCTGCTATTGGTTGTTGGGTAAGAGATACGGCGATTGTAGAAAATCAAAAAGATATAGAATACAAAAAAGCATTCTTAAACAGCATAACAACTTCTAGAACAAACCTAGATACAAGAGCACCCGGTCAATATAAAGCGTCTTTAAGAGAAAGTTTTGAAGAACAGCAACGATTAAGAAAACAATTTTCTTGGATATTTAAGGGATAAAAAATGGCAGGAAACGAAAACACCAAAAACACAGATTCACCTCTATTCAAAAGACTAACTCGTTTGTTTTCTGGTCCTATTATCAATTACAGGACACAAAACACAAGACAACTTCGTCGTAGAAGACTAGACAAATATGCTCAAACATTCAAGGACGTTGCTGGTCAAAAGTTTGAGAGAACTGGGTATAATCCATTAGAAAACTTTTCAAATTATAATATGAGCACTCAAAGTCGTCTAGTTCGCTATGCTGACTTTGACCAAATGGAATACACACCAGAGTTGGCTTCTGCTTTGGACATCTTCGCAGATGAGATGACTACATTCAACGTCTATAACAGAATGTTAAAGATTCACTGTCATGACGAAGAAATAAAACATATCCTAGAAACACTTTATTATAAAGTTCTAAACATTGAGTTTAACCTTTTCGGTTGGGCAAGAACAATGTGTAAATACGGTGATTTCTATCTCTATATGGACATTGATTCAACTATCGGCGTCAAGAATGTTATTGGTCTTCCCTCTCGTGAGGTAGAAAGAATAGAGGGCGAAGACAAACAAAATCCAAACTATGTTCAGTTCCAATGGAATAGTGCTGGTGTTACTTTCGAGAACTGGCAGGTTGCTCACTTCCGCATTTTAGGAAATGATAAGTTTGCTCCTTATGGGACTTCAGTTCTTGATCCCGCTCGTCGTATTTGGAGACAGTTGACTCTTCTTGAGGACGCAATGATGGCTTATCGCATTGTTCGTTCACCAGAAAGAAAAGTGTTTAAAGTTGACGTTGGAAACATTCCAGCACAAGACGTAGAAAACTTTATGCAACGTTTCATTACTTCTATGAAGAGAAACCAAGTTGTTGACCCAGACACAGGTAGAGTTGACCTTCGTTATAACCCAATGTCTGTTGAGGAAGATTATTTTATTCCTGTCCGTGGTGGAGTTAGCACCACAATCGAATCACTTCCAGGTGGTCAGTTCACCGGAGACATTGACGACGTAAAATACATGCGAGACAAAATGTTCTCCGCTCTAAAAATACCACAGTCCTACCTCATTAGAGGCGAAGGTGGAGAAGAAGAGAAAGGTGCCCTAGCACAAAAAGACATTCGTTTTGCTAGAACAGTCCAAAGACTTCAGCGTTCTATTATTTCAGAGTTGGAGAAGATTGCGACTATTCACCTTTATGTTCTTGGTTATCGTGGAGACGACCTAATCAACTTTAAGTTAAAACTTAACAACCCTTCAAAGATTTCCGAACTACAAGAGTTAGAAACCTGGAATACTAAGTTCAGTGTTGCCTCGGCAGCAACCGAGGGTTATTTCTCAAAACGTTGGATTGCTGAAAACATTTTCGATGTTTCAGAAGATGAGTTCCTACGCAACCAAAGAGAAATTTTCTATGATAGGCAAATCGCAACCGCACTTGAACAAGTCGCAGAAGAGGCAGCAGCGGGAGACACTGGTGGCGGGGGAGCACTAGGAGAACTAGGTGGAGGCGATCTTGGTGGTGAAGAAGGTGATCTCGGAGGCGAAGATCTAGGTGGAGAGGAATTAGGCGGTGAAGATCTAGGCGGCGGTGCTGAACCTGCCGCTGAAGAGGAAACAACCCTACTCGCAGAACCTGGAGGCGAACCAGCAGGTAAAAGAGACGACAGTCCAAGTTATAAAATAACAAATAAGAAAACTGGTGAGACTACAACTACAAAGTCAAAAGGCAAAATGTATAAGCCAGTTGAGACAGACAAGCGACCAGAAGGAGCACGTAAGCGTTCCTACCGTGCCGACCATTCACACGAGATATCAAGAATGCCAGACAGACAAGTAAGAATGAACCTATCAAAAGACGCAAAGACAATGCTAGGTCTTGATTCTTTCAAGTCAATGAGTAAGGGCATTTTTGAGAACAAAGCAACTAATTACGAAGAAGAGGAAAGACAAATCTTCGAAGTTAAAGAAGAACTAAAAGAAATTTTTAAAGACTTGGAGCAAAACTAAATGGGTAAGCACAACAAGAAAAGAAACACTGCTTTTATTTATGAAGCACTCGTTAGAGAGATCGTAAAGCAGTCAGTAGCAAAGAACAACAAGAAACGAAATGCTGCCATTCAGATAATGAAAGAAGCATTTGCTCCAAGAACAGAACTCCGTAAAGAGTTGGACCTTTACAAAACTCTTATGGAGAACAATGACTTACAAGAGAAAATCGCAGAGAAGATTCTTGTAGAGACAAAAACCCAACACACCAGAGTAAATCAAGAGCAACTTTTCAAAGAGCAAAGCGTTGCTATCTCAAAGATTAACAAACAGTTGTCCAAAGATGTGTTTAACAACTTTGTTCCAAACTACAAGCACCTTGCAACTATTGCACAGATCTTTGGAACCACAGATAGTCCAAAAACAAAAGTCCTTTTAGAAACACAGATAGTAGAACGTCTTACTTCCAAACCAGTAGAAAAAACACAAACCCCACAAGTGTCTTCGCTGGTTGTCAAGACCTTTACTAAAAGATTTAATGATTCCTACTCTACACTACTTGAGAATCAAAAGCAACTACTTTCTAACTATATTTCTTCATTTGCCGATAACGGTTTGGAATTTAACTTCTTTTTAAGTGAAGAAATCGGTCGTTTAAAAGAAGTTGTTACAAACGCTCAAAATCTAGAAGAAACACAAAAAGACGAGACTATAAAAGAAAACCTCCTAAAAGTACACGATATTCTAGAGAGTATCAAAGACGAACCTATTAGTAAAGATGTTCTTTACAAGGTTCTACAAATTCAGCAACTTGAAAAAGAGATTATAGCATAATGAAGATTGTAATAGATAACAGCAAACCAGTTCAAATAAAGATTGACAAACCAGATGCGGTTGTCGAACTTAAAGCAAGAAAGACTATGGCGGGAGACATAATGATTTTTGATCACCCAGACATAGACATTATGGTTTCACCTTCTAAAAACAAAATCTTCGCCCTATCAAAAGATCAATATGGCGATCATATTTATGCTACACAGTCTAGACTTTTCGAGTGGTTGAGAAAACACGGCGTTGTTGATCCTTCCAAAACAAGGGGAGGAAATGTGTTTGGTTCTTTGGAAAGCACAATGCTTATCCCAGAGGAAAAACAAAAAGACAAAATAAGTCCTGTTGACGTTGCTGTTTATTCAATAGCAAAGTTTCTTCACGAAGAAGCACCTTCTGTCCGAGCTTACAAAGATTATGAAAATAACTTTGATAAGTCTCTAACAGAACCTTCTGACGAAGACACCACCCGTTTAGGCAAAGTCCCACACGAACCAAGACAAGGCACAGTAAACACCTATCCAGGTTCAACTGCTGCCTACGGTCTTGTCGGTTATTACTACGAGGAATAAATGAATCTATTACATTTTGTTTTATGTGCCTATGGTCTAACAATGATTGTTGTCTATGGGTCTATTTTTGAACGCTTCCGCGCACTAATGGAAAAAGCAGGGTTCTGGGGCAAGGTCTTCAAGTGCCCTCTGTGCTTCGGTTTTTGGGCGGGAGTATTTTTATGGAGCATAAACCCCTACACAGAACTATTTACATTTGATTACATTTTAATAAATGCTTTTCTTTTAGGGTGTTTATCCTCTGGGACGAGTTATTTATTAGCGATGCTCGTGAATGATTTTGGTTTGAAAGTAAACCAGAAGGAGTAATTATGCGTAACGAGTGGACTTCCAAGTGGAAACTTCAACCTGTCCGTCGCTGCTGCAGCGGATCAATAAACGAGCGGGTAACGCCCGCTCACATTTTATCAAGGAGAGCAAACGATGAAATTAACTGAATCACAATTAAGAAAACTTATAAATGAAGAAATCGCCACAATGGTCGAAGAAGGTGAAATCGACGAGGGCATTTTTAGTGGGTTAGGAAACCTTGCAAAAAAAGCAGGTGCGGGAATCAAAGCTGCTGGTCAAGCAATTGCTAAAACTTATAAAACCGGATCACTTTCTGGTGATTTAAATTTAGGTATTAAATACTTGACAAATGTTGTTGCCAAAGCAGAAAAAAATATGGATCTGATCCCTGACGAGCAAAAGGCGGCATATAAGAAGGCAATATCTGGATTAAAAGGTGGAGTAACGAATGCCAAGAAAGCTGTAAATACTTTGGCGGCATTGGAAGAGTAATAATGACTAAACAACTTTTACGAGAATTTTTTGAACTTAAATGCGACGATAGAGGATGTCGTGACCTTCTAACCGAAGGCGAGAAGAATATGATTACTGAAGGTTTTCTTGTCTTTCCTGCTAAGTTACAGCAATGTAATGTTAAGAATGGTAATGGCAGAACTTATCCTCGTGACGTTCTTCAACGTGAAGTCGAAAACTATCAAAAGTTGATTAGAGAAAATCGTGCTCTTGGTGAGTGTGATCACCCAGATGATTCAGTTATTAATCTAAAAAACGCCTCCCACATGGTCACAAGAATGTGGTGGGATGGTGATAGTGTCTTAGGGACCATCAAAGTCCTTAAGACTCCCTCTGGGGATATTCTACGTGGTCTTTATGAAAGTGGCGTTCTTTTTGGTTTCTCTTCAAGGGCAATGGGTTCACTTCAAGAAGGTCGTGATGAATATGGAAACTCAGTTCAAGTTGTTCAGGACGATCTACAACTTATTTGTTTTGACGCTGTGTCAGAACCTTCGTCTCCTGGTGCTTATGTTTT
>Ga0075476_10001504_pt1 | contig 10988 bp, 6 predicted proteins | sample DEB08_DNA_5_FD_76339 | JGI IMG/M metagenome (GOLD analysis project Ga0075476, IMG submission 76339) | Aqueous microbial communities from the Delaware River and Bay under freshwater to marine salinity gradient to study organic matter... | ecosystem: Environmental > Aquatic > Marine > Coastal ...
TATCATTTTTACAGCTTTTTCGTTTGCCCCACCATGAAGCTCCCCTTTTAATGTTCCTATGCCAGAAATAATAGAACTAGTTAAGTCTGATCTAGTTGATGCTGTTACACGTGTGGCGAAAGTAGAAGCATTAAAACCATGTTCTGCATATAGAATTAAAATGTCATCAAGAGCTTCAATTTTTTCAGCTGATACATTGTCATTTAGTAATGAACTTGCAACAACATATCCATCAATAAAATTTGTTGAAACGGCATTATTAAGCACTGCAATTACATAACAATTTACAGCACTTAACCTTGCTGTTGCATCTAATCTATTTATTCCTTCATATTCACCAACTAATGAAGTTATTACTTTTAAGATATCCATTGGATGCATTTTATTTTTAATTTCGGTTAAGACACTATTTAAAAATTCATTGTTAAACATATCAACAAAATGAGATTTATAGTAATTTTTAAAGGTTGTTCCATCTAAAGAGTCATCAATGATTAAAGACACTACATCTTCATAAGTATTATTTTTAGTAAGCTCTACGGCATCATATCCACGATACCTTAAAGATGTTCCTTCCCTGCCTACTGTGGAAATAGATGTTTCACCAGCAATAACTCCTCTTAAGCCAGGTGAATAATCCATCGATTCAATTGTACATTAGAGAATTTTTAAGTCTAGAAATTAATCTATCAAACTAAGTGTTTGAATATATAAGAGTTATCATTTTCATATGGCACAAATACACAATTTAGAAGATCGGACTCGATATGGTTCTAGATACGTTGCTGGTTTTATTTTATTAATCTCCAGTATTTTGTTAGCTGGGTGGTTTGGTTTTTTTGTATTTTTACCTGTTAAATCGGGAATGAATGTTGTTAATTCATTGGAAGAAAAATTTTTACCAAGAGCTGAAGGTATGGTGTTAAGTTTTGTATCTTTGTCGGAACCTTCATCAATAATTACTGCTGATAATAAAATTTTAGATGAGCTTCATGATGGTTTAAATAGAGATCCTATTTCTTTATCTGAAATTCCACCTTTCGTAGTTAATACATTATTGGCTGCTGAAGACAGTAATTTCTACACTCATCAAGGAGTTGATTTTATTGCTATTTTAAGTGCAGTTTTAGATAATTTAAGAGGTGTAACAAGAGGTGGTTCAACTATAACCTCACAAGTTGCAAAACAAGCTTTCGTTGGTGATGAAATTTCAATAAGAAGAAAAATTGCTGAAGCTGTAGTTGCTGCAGAATTGGAAAGACGTTATTCGAAAGATCAAATATTAGAATATTATATCAACTCAATTTATTGGGGTTCAGGCGCATATGGAATTCAGTCAGCTGCACTTGAGTACTTTAATAAAGATATTCAAGATGTTACTCTTGATGAAGCAGCAACATTAGTAGTAATTATCAGGAGCCCAGCCTACTACAACCCTAGAAAATATCCAGAACGAGTTGTAGAAAGAAGAAACGACGTCCTAGAGGTTATGTTAAAAGAAGGTTTTATAGTTCCAATTCAAGCACGCTCTGCTAAGCTAGCACCTTTAAATGTTGTTGATTCAGTGGAAGAAGTTGCTCAAGCAGACCATGTTGTTGCAGAAGTAAAACGACAGCTCTTAAATGATCCACAATTTGCAGTTTTAGGTAATACTAAAGAAGACAGAAAACAAAAAATATTTGGATGTCCCTCTGACGATACTAGTTGTACCGGTGGTGGTGGTCTAAAAGTATATATAACATTAAACCTAGAATTACAACAACACGCTAATGCAGTTTTGAATACTTGGGTTCCACCTAAAGCAGAAAATGATGAAACAGATGATCCAAAACCAACTGGAGTTATTACATTAATTAATAATTACACTGGTGCAATTGAAGTAATGGCTTCTGGTTTACCGTTTGAGGAAGAGCAATTTAATCTAGCTACACAAGGAAAACGAAATCCCGGTTCAGCATTTAAACCAATAACGCTTCTTGCTGCTCTAGAAACTGGGGACAAGTTATATAGTTATAGAGATTCAAGAAGTCCAGTTGAAATAGATTGTGGTTATCCCTGTGCACCAGATGGTGTTGGAACAAAATGGGTAGTAAGAAATTATGGTACATCAATAACTGCTGATCGTTATATAAATAAAATTAGTTCACAAAATCGTGCAATTGAACTTCAATGTATTGGATACCACGTTGAAGAAATAAAAAATTCAGATTTTATAGAACAATTTCCTTTAGCTGTAAATTTAGCACTTTTTCCTGATGAAAGAGACAAGCTAGTAGAACTTGGAAAAGCCCTGGGTCAGTTAGATGCAGATGGCAACAAAATAATCTATCAGTTGAGTACTGAGGGTGTTTTCTTTCCTGAAGGACAGACAATTATTAATGACCCAATTAAAATTGAAAATCAAAATAACCTTATACAAATAAATTTGGAAAGTGACACACAATCAGTATTTAAACCATGCAATGACAAATCAGAATACAACCGAGCTATAAAATTGTTGGATACTTCTGGGATGGTTTCTTTAGAAGAAGCTACAAGACGGTCTATAAATACCGTTTTTGCACAGCTTGCATCAGAAGTAGGTGGTGAAAAGTTGGCTAATACAGCTAAGAGAATTGGGATAAATTCATATTTAGAACCAGTTATATCGTTAACATTAGGTGCAGGTGCAGTTACACCAATCGAAATAGCTTCTGCGTATTCTACTTTTGCTACTAATGGAATACTTGCTCCGACATATTTAATTGAAAGAATAGAAGATTCAAATGGTGACATTATTTACCAACATGTAGTTTCACCAAGAATTGCGATCCAAGATCCTGCTGCTGCAGCAGCGGTACGAAAAACTTTAGAAATAGCTGCTCAGCGAGGAACAGGAACTAGAGCTGTTCTAGATGATAGACCTATAGCTGGAAAAACAGGTACCCATCAAGGTTTTAGGGAAGCTTGGTTTATTGGTTTTATACCGCAGTACACATCTTCTGTTTGGGTAGGTTTTGCTGAAGAACAATTGCCATTAACCAATGTAGAAATCAATGGAGAAATAATTTCAAATGTTTCTGGTGGAAGAGTTCCTGCACCTATGTGGAAGGAATTTATGGTAAAAGTAGTTCAAAACTTGCCAGTTGTAGAATGGCCAGCTGACCCTAGTGATTTAGAAAAATATTACGAAATTCCTACTGTAGAAATTCCCCAACTAGTTGGTTTAAATGTTCTAGATGCAGAAGAAATAGCATTCTCAAGCTACTTATTACCAAAAATTATTTTAACTGAATCAGATGAAGTGCCAGGTTTGGTTTTAACGCAAAATATCGAAGCAGAAACAGAAGTTCCTGAAGGTACAGAATTGGTCATAGAAGTATCTGGTAAGACTTTTTCAGCACCCATTCCAAATATACTACCCTGCACATACACAGCAGATGAAGCTGAAGAACTTCTAAAAGAATTCATGCGAGATTCAAATGTAATATTGTTTATTCTAAGAAACTATGAGTCAACAGATGTTCAAGGTTGTGAAGGTAAAGTTATTGGTACAAATGTTGCTCAAGGTGCAACTGTTTCGACAGGTGACACAATAATTTTAATTATTAAAGGTAATAGTTCTCCCTAATTAATTGATTTAAAAAAATTATATAACCCTAAAACTCCAAAACCTGTTCCACCCCTAGGAGCTAATGGGTCATTATCTCTAGATCGAGCTGGACCAGCTATATCAAGATGAATCCAGTTAATTTTATTTACAAACTCTTCGAGTAAAAGTGCGGCTGTTATAGCACCTCCAAAACTTCCTCCAGTATTTTTCATGTCAGCAATATCTGATTTTATTAATTTTTTATATTCATGTTCCAAAGGTAACGGATGATATTTTTCATGATTATTTAAATTTGCTTTAAGAAAAGCTTCTGACAACTCATCATTATTTGAAAATAATGCCCCAATTTCAACCCCTAAAGCTACATAGGAAGAGCCTGTTAAAGTTGCCACATCACATATAATATCAGGTGACTGTTCACTAGCGTAAGCTAAAGCATCAGCCATAATCAATCTACCTTCGGCATCTGTATTTAAAACTTCAATAGTTTTTGAGTTCCTCATTGTTAATACATCCCCTGGTCTTATCGAGGTTCCACTTGGCATATTTTCAACTAAAGGAGTATAGACTTTTAAGCCTATATCAACATTATGTTTAGCTAGTAATGCTATAACCCCCCAAGCTGTAGCTGCTCCAGCCATGTCTGTTTTCATAGTTTCCATACCAGAAGAAGATTTAAGTGATAATCCACCAGAATCAAATAAAACTCCTTTTCCAATTAAAGCGATTTGTTTTTTTGCAGATTTGTTATATTCACCAATTAGAAACATTGGTTCCTTCACAGAACCGCTTGCAACACCTAAAACACCTCCAAAATTATTCTGTTCTAACCAGTTTTTATCTTTTACTTCTAAGGATATTTTTAAATCCTTAATTAATTCTTCTACTTGCTCAACAAAAAACTCTGGGGTTTTGTTTAAAGCAGGAAAATTAACCATATCTCTGACCCAAAATATTGAATTTACTTTTTCCTTTATATCATTAGTTGACTGTGAGTCGATTATATTTAATGAAAATCTCTCGGATTTATCAGAAATAAATTTATCAAATTCATAACTTGCTAATTCAAAACCGAATTCAATTGAGTATATATCTAAATTTTCTTCTTCAAAAATAAACCTCACATCATAGTTTTTGTGGATTTTTTTTCTTATTTTCGAACCAAGAGTTAAGTAATCCAAAGTATTAGAACAACCATCAATTCCAACAATTAAACTGTCATTCTCTTCTATATTGTAGGTTTTAGGAACAAATAAAGTTCTATTTTTTTTAGGCTCAAAATTATTTACTTCCATTAACTCGTCAATTAATTTTTTATCATTAAATTTTTGATAAAAGTTTTCATCAATTTTTTTAATTAAAAAGATATCTAGCATCATTTACTCGAAGTCCACTCTTTTTCAAAATCTCTCGCCAACATCCAGAGTAAGTCAGATAATCTATTTAAATAAATGCCTACAAGTGATTCTTGAATTTCAAAAAATTGTTGCCAAGTTACACATTTTCTCTCTGCTCTTCTTGAAACAACTCTACTCCAATCAAATTTTGAGGATATTTTATTTTCACCAGGAACTACAAAATAGCTCGGAATACCATTTTTTTCTGTTAAGTAGTCTATATCATTCTCTAATTCATAAATCATATTCAAAGTTACCAAAGTCTCACCAGGTTTCAGTTTGTTTCTGTTTTCTTTACTAGTTGCTAATTCAGCTCCAACAATAAAAAGATTACGTTGAATCTTTAAAACTAACTCTTTCGTAGCAAGTGGTAACTTCTTTTCTGCTCGAATTAATCCCAAAGAAGCAACCAATTCATCTACGGATCCATATGCTTCCGGTGCAATACTATCTTTAGGAACTTCTCCACCATAAAGTAATTTTGTGAATCCTTTATCACCTTGCTTGGTGTATATTTTCATATTCTTGAGAATAGCGTTAATTTGAAAGTAATATTGTCCCACTAGCACCAAGTGCTACTAATAGTGACAAGTAACTCAAACCTGTACTTGCCATAACTCCTGTGTAGGATTTTTCTTGTAAAGACTTATATGAAGCAAAAGACAAGACTGCTGTGGAAAGAAGTAAACCTAAAATAATGTATTGAATATTATTTTCTCCAAATAATGAAATGTTAAATAAACCATATGTTGTTTGATTTGTAATTAGAGAAACAGTTATCAATATTGCCAACCCAGTTGTAAAAATTGCAATATTTTTCATTCCTTTTCTATTAATTGTTGGGTCTACTAAATACCAATGACCTATCATCATTAATGAAAAAACAGAAGCAACCATAATTACTAGTGGTACTAAGTAAAACGAATATATTTGTGTTATATCAGAAAATGTTTCAAAAAAAGATGTATTAAAAACTATAAAACTGCTTATCCCTAATATTGTTTTGGTAATTTGAAGATTTACTAAAGAATAAAAAACTAAAAGAATACTTCCAAGTAAATAGACTAAAGAAAATTTCCATAAAATAGTTGAAAGTATTATCAAAATAAACAAATAACTAAAGCCTCTTCGAGGTTGAATAGCTAAATTAATATAAATCAAAAAAGGAATACAATAAATAAAAACCAGACTTATAAATTCACTCAATTGCATTTAATATTTAGAATAGATAGTCAAAGTGAATAGGTTAAATAGAATTCAAGTTATTTTTTCATTATTCATCACTTTTTTACTCGTTTTTTTCTCAAGTAATGCAAATGAAAAATTATTCTTAAAATTTATCGAACTTAGTACGTTTCTGACTATTGTATTTTATTTTTTCTTAGTTTATATTGCTGTAAATGCTTACTTAAAAAATAAATTAGTAGGTATTTCTTTACTTTTTACTGTTCTTTTTTTACCTCCCAATATTTTTCCTCAATACAAAGGTGAACTTTTTCCAATTACGTATTCTGTATATATTGCTTATTTGCTTTATTTACTAAATATTAAAATATTTAATAATTGGAAAAAACGATTGTAATTTAGATAAAAAATTTAGTTTATTCTAAAATTAGATAATGAAACAAGGGCTTAATAAATCTATTTTTTTTGGTATTTTTTTTACTTTTACCCTACTGATTCTTAGTGCTGAGAAAGTCGACGCAAAAAATATTCTAGTAAATCCCAACTTTCAAGTAAGTTGTGTAAATAATGCTGTTGCGCCATTAGACACTTTAATTGACATCCAAACATTTTTATCTTGTAATGGATTTAGTCCTGGTCCAATTGATGGAGTACCAGGTGCTAGAACTACTGGAGCTATTAAAAGTTTCCAAAGCACAGTTGGTTTAACAGCAGACGGTGTAGTAGGTCCTGCAACTCGACAAGCTATGAGATCTTACAGTTCAGTCTCATACACATTCAAAGGTAGCGGCTGGGGGCATGGAGTTGGATTGAGTCAATATGGAGCAAAAGGTATGACTGAACTTGGTGCAGATTTTTGTTCAAATAAAAGTTCCTGTACTTCTGAAGAAGTCGTAGATTATTACTTTGCAGGAACTCATGTAAAAAAATTAAATGATATTAATCTTTCATCATCTTCTATTGCATCGTCTGAAAATGCACTTTGGGTAGGACTAGCACGTAATGCAACTTCCATTAGCTTGACCACTCTTCCTTCTTCAAGTCCTCCAACTTTATATATTTGCCAAGATGGAATGTCACAAACTGCTGGTGTACAATCTTTTTTAGTTTCAAGAGGTTATGAACCAGGTCCAATTGATGGAGCGTTTGGTGAAAAAACAGCGAATGCTCTAAGGAACTACCAATCATCAGCAGGTTTGAATCAATCTGGAACTATTGATGATGCTACTATAAACAAAATAAAAGAAGAGGCAAGTTCTGATGGTCCGTGTGAGTCAGTTTATGGACCGTTAAAAATTTCAGGCGGTGCAACAATCAATATAATTTATTCTGGTGGTCAGTGTTACTTTTCTGGTCACCCATCAATTAACAAATCAAATGCAGGATGCAATATTGGAATCAAATGGTCTGAAGGAGGAAGAATTAGAGTTGGACCACGAGAGCATAAGCATGGGGAACTTAAACTCAGATCAAAAAATGTTTCTTCCGGATTCCATGTTACTTTAGCTGTAAATCTTGAAAAATATCTTTATGGTCTTGCTGAGATGCCATCACATTGGAATGTAAACGCATTAGAAGCACAAGCTTATGTAGGAAGAAGCTATGCTGTGTATCATTTTCTAGCGAACGACCAACCATCTTTAGAATCAAATCTCGATGCTGGGTTGTCAAGCTCTAGACAAGCATATTGTTGGTGTCACATTGGCTCAACTGCATCTAGTCAATATTATTATGGATATTTGAAAGAAATTGCTGGACCTAATTGGGTCCAGGCAGTCAACAATACTGCTGGTAAAGTTATAACTTATGAAGGCGGATACACGAATAGTACTGTTATACAAGCATTCTACTCATCCTCAACTGGAGGTTACACAAATACTAATGTTGTAGGATTTGGATCAGCTACCCCTTGGCCATATTTACAATCTGTAAATGACCCATGGTCTGTAGATAACAGAGTAGGTAATATTAAAGCAGCTTGGTCTTATGATTTTAACGCATATCAATTATCAATAAATATATTATGTGGTGACATACCTTGCTTTGATTCTGTAACCGATATATATGTATCATCTGTTGCAGAGTCTGGTGCAGCATTAGAGGTAACCATTAAAGGTTTCTCCAATGGTGTTGCAAAAAGTGTAACTAAGACTGGAAGAAATATTAAAGCACAGCTGGGATTTCCATCACATTATTTTAAAACAACTAGCCAGTCAGATGTTTCCAATTTAACTGTTGCTCCAATTACCGTAAATAATGGCTCAACAACTAGTGATAATTCTTCCTCGTCAACAGGGGAAACTCCTCAATATGCTACTTCAACAAATGGATTAAATTTATTATCAAAAGCCGGATTGTTAAATGCTTGTGGTGAAACTTCTACTGCATGTCAGGCAAAAACAATTACAAGAGAAGAAGCAGCTGCTGTTGCAACAATTGTTGGAGGGGTATCACTAGATGCACCAAATGCATATAGTGATGATGACCAAAGTGTTTATCAAAAAGCAATTAATAATATACCTTATTATGGAAGTCAGACTTGTTTTGGTAGTCCATTTCAAATTCAACCTACTGAACCAGTAACAAGAGAACAATTTGCATGCTTGTTGATAAAATCAATAATCGCAGGTACAACAAACAATCTAAATGGTAATACCGATAAATACTCTGATGATGGTGCAAGTAAATGGCAGAGTCATATCAACACATTGGCAACAAATAATTTAATCCCACCTTGTAGCTCAGTATCTGACAAATTTTGTCCAACTAGAAGAATTTCTATTGGAGAAGTCTCATATATTGTTAATGAAATGGTAAATAAAACTCTTATTTCATCAACACTTTTTAATACAACACCATTTGGAGGTGGTTGGACTGCTGTTGAAGGTGAAGTTGACGATGCAGGAAGTACTGCAGTGTCTAACCCAAATGCTGGAAATGACGATTGTGTACCTCAAGATAATTCAGAATTGTCATTAAGTTCAACTTTAGATATTCAAAGATTTCTAGCAAACAACGGTTTTAATCCTGGACCTATAGATGGACAATCAGGTCCAAAAACTATAATTGCAATTAAAGTTTTCCAACAAGAAAATGGATTGCTTGCCGATGGGATTGCTGGGAATAGAACTAAAGCAGCAATGAGAGACTATTCAGGATGTTCTTCAAATAGTACTTGTTCTGCAAGAGATAATACTGGAGCAAAACTAGATACTATTGAAGGAGTTCAAACTTTTCTAGCAAACAACGGTTTTAATCCTGGAATAATCGATGGAAAAATTGGTTCGTATACTCGTGAAGCTATTAAAGCTTTCCAAAGAAAGGTTGGATTAATTCCAGATGGAGAAGTAGGTGCTAGAACTAAATCTGCAATGTTGTCTTACACAGGTTGTTAATTTAATTTATTCTTTATATCTTGAGCAATAAATTGAGCACTAAATTGAAAATATTCTTTTAGGTCATCCTGAGGAGCAGAAGATCCAAAATTTTCAATACTGTAGCTTTTAGTTACATAACCAATATAACTGCTCCATCCAATTGACTTTCCAAGCTCTAAAGTAAATATATTTTTGTTTAGATTTAACTTTTTCAAAACTTCATCGTTAACTCTGTTTACAATTGGTGCACTAATTATTTGTATAGAATAATCTTTTAACAATTTTTGAATATCAAAAGCTAAATTAACTTCAGAACCAGAAGCAACAATTGAAATATCATTACCGTTAGCAACTTCATACACTCCTAACTTAAATGTCTCATAATCAATCTGATAATCTAAATAATCAAGATCTTGTCTAGTTAGAACAAGCAGTGAAGTCTTGCTGTCGTTTGAAAAAACTAATCTGTAACTATTCTCGATTTCTTTGCTATTTGATGGTCTAATCACATCCACACCAGGTATTAACCGAAGCGACATCAGATGTTCAACTGGTTGATGTGTTGGTCCATCTTCTCCTAAATAAATTGAGTCATGTGTAAAAATAAATGTAGAATTTAACTTCATCAACGAAGCTAGTCGAATGCTTGGACGCATATAGTCTGAAAACACAAGGAAAGTTGATCCATATCCATACAATTTTGAGTGTAAAGTAATTCCATTGACTATTGCACCCATTGCATGTTCTCTAATTCCAAACTCTATACTTTGTCCAGATTTATTATTTGCATTAAAATAATGCTCTGAAATTATTTGTTTTGTAGATGCAGCTAAATCAGCAGACCCGCCAAGAATAAACTTGTTATTTTCACCTATACTTTTTAAAACTTTTCCACCTGCAACTCGAGTAGCAGCAGAATATTCTTTTTCTACATCTGAAAATTTAATCTCACCACTTAAAAACTGAGTCCACAACTCTTTAAATTGATTATCTTCTTCTATTTTCTTTTTGAGAGTAGCTTGCCAAACCAAATAATCATTATTGTCTTGTTCTCTTTTATCTTCAAAATAGCTGTAAACATTTTTATTGTGAAAGAATGGGTCACCTTCCCATGAAATATTTTTTAAAAATAATTTCATTTCATCGGTACCTAATGGAGAACCGTGAATTCCACTTGTATTTTGTTTATTTGGTGAATATTTACCAATGGTTGTCTTAGCAATAATCAATGAAGGTTTTTTTAATTCTTCCTTGGCTTTTGTTATTGCTAAAATAATTTCACTTTCACTATGCCCATCAATTTCTTGAACATGCCAACCTAAAGATTCAAATTTTAATTTTTGGTTTGTTTTTGAAACTTTTTCTACTTTTCCATCAATTGAAATATTGTTATCATCAAAAAAATAGATTATTTTCCCTAATTCCCACACAGAAGCT
>Ga0075476_10001514_pt1 | contig 10965 bp, 6 predicted proteins | sample DEB08_DNA_5_FD_76339 | JGI IMG/M metagenome (GOLD analysis project Ga0075476, IMG submission 76339) | Aqueous microbial communities from the Delaware River and Bay under freshwater to marine salinity gradient to study organic matter... | ecosystem: Environmental > Aquatic > Marine > Coastal ...
GCCGCGATGAACGCGCCGCTCGGCCACGGGGGGGCGGCGTACCGCGAGGGCGGGCCCGAGGGGCCGGTCGACACCGTCTACCTCGGCGTGTTCCGCCGCGACGCCCTCGCGGCCGTCGGCGGGTACGACGAGCGGTTCCGGACCAACCAGGACGCCGAACTGAACGAACGGATCCGCCGCGCCGGCGGGAGCGTCCGCCTGCTCCCGGACCTCGCCGTGGCGTACCGGCCCCGGGGGGACGTCGCGGCGCTGGCCCGGCAGTTCCGCGGCTACGGCCGGGGGCGGGCCATGACGGCCCGGCGCCACCCCGGCTCGCTGCGCCGACGGCAGCTGGCCGCCCCGGTCCTCGTCCTCGGGCTCGGGACCGCCGCCCTGCTGGCGCTCCTCGGTGTCCTCCTCGACCTCGGGCGGTGGACCGCCGTCCCGCTGGCGGTGGGGCTCGGCGGCTACGGTGCCCTCCTCGGCGTCGGAGCGCTCCGCACGGCGCGGCGGGCCGGCGGTCGCGGTCGTCCCCGGGCGGCCGGCGTCGCCCTCGCGCTCGCCACGATGCACCTCGCCTGGGGGGTCGGGTTCCTCGGGGCGGTCCTCCGCCCCGTCCCCGCCGCCCCCGGCGCGACCGGCCCGGGGACGCCGACGACCGACCGGGGGTGACCGTGGAGGCGGGGCTCGGCACCGCGCCGTCCGGCGCACCCACCGGCGCCGCCGCCGGCGGTCCCGACGGCGCCGGGGTGACGACCGCGCCGGTCGCCGGCTCGCCCGACCGGCTGCTCGGCCGGCTGAACCGGCACGGCTTCCGGCTGCTCCAGCCCGCCGACGCGGTCGCGCTGTACGCGGTCGCGGTCGCGACGATGCTCCTGCGGTTCGGGAGGAGCTGGCCCGACTACGCCGTCGCCGCGTACCTCGTCTCGTTCGGCGTCACCGTCACCGTCCTCGTCCTCGCGCTGTACTTCGGCGGGCTGTACGAGCGCGAGCCGCGGCTCGGCACGCCGCCGGTGCTGCCGCGGGCGGCTCGGCTGCTGGCCGTGGCCGGCGGAACGGTCGCCCTGATGAACCTGGCCGCGACCGGGCTCGCGCGCGAGCTCGGGGTCGCGACCGCCCGGGCGCTCCCGATGCCGGTCGTGAACCTGCTGGTCCTGATCGTCCTCGGGTCGGTCGTCGTCACCGTCAACCGGCACGTCGCGCAGCGCGCGCGGACGCGGCGCGAGGGTCCGCCCCGCGCGGTGCTGCTCGGGACGCCGGCGGACCTGGCGCTGGCCGACGCCCATGTCGCCCACGTCCGCGGCGGCGCCCGGATCGTCGCCCGGGTCGGGGACCGGGCCGGCCTCGAGGCCGCCGTCGCCGCCCACGACGCGACCGACGTCCTGGTCCTGTCCCGCGAGCTCCTCGACGACGTCTACCCCGAGCCGATCGGTGCGCTGGCGCGACGCGGCGTCACCGTGCTGCAGCGGGTCGGGGCCGTCGAGTCGATGTACGGCCTCAGCCGCATCCGGGAGGTCGGCGGGCTGCCGTTCGTGCTGCTCCGCCACCAGTGGCTGCCCGGGTCGCGGCGGCGGTTCAAGCGGCTGCTCGACCTGACCCTCGTCGTGCTGTTCGTGCCGGTCTGGCTGCCGCTGCTGGGGCTGGTCGCCGCGTACCAGCTCGTCGTGGCGGGCCGGCCCGTCCTGTTCCGCCAGACCCGTGTCGGGGCGGGCGGCCGACCGTTCGCGCTGGTGAAGTTCCGGACGATGCGCGTCGGCGCCGAGGAGGACGGCCGCGCGCGGCTGGCCGAGGTCGACGACGACCGCATCCTCCCGGCCTGCCGGTGGGTCCGGACCCGCCGGCTCGACGAGCTGCCGCAGCTGTTCAACGTCCTCCGCGGCGAGATGTCGCTGGTCGGACCGCGGCCGGAGCGGCCCGAGCTGACCGTCGGCTTCGAGGCCGAGCTGCCGGCGTACGCGAAGCGGCACGAGATCCCGCCGGGCATCACCGGTCTCGCGCAGGTGAACGGGCGGTACCACACCGACGCGTCGTACAAGCTGGGCTACGACCTGCAGTACCTCGCGAACTGGTCGCCCGTCCTCGACCTCGAGATCCTGCTCCGCACGGTCGTCGTGCTGCTGCGCCGGGAGGGCTGACGTGACCGACGAGCTGCTGCCGACCCCGCGGGCGCTGCTGCGCCGCGCGGACCTCGGTGCCGGCCCCTGGGACGCCGCGCCGGCGACCGTGGCGCTGGCCCCGGTCCTCGGCTGGCTCCTCGACGTCGCCGCCCCGGCCCGCGCCGCCGCGACGGTGGACGCGGTGGCGGCGCTGCTCGGCCGCCTCGCGGAGGACCGGACGACCTTGGTCGACCTCGACCCCGCTGCGCCGGCGGTCGACCTCGTCGTCCTCGGCGGCGACGAGGTCGCGTCCCCGCCGGCCGGCGTCGTCGCGGCGGTGGTCGCGGCGGTCGCGGACGGTCGGGTCGCGAGCGCCGTGGTCCCCGGTGACGCCGAGGTCCCGGACGGGGTCGCGGCCGTCCCGGTCGCCGTCGCCGGCGGCGTCCTCGTCCTCGGCGCGGCCGGCGGTGCGGTCGCCCGGCTCGCGGGCCGTCCGACGCCCGAGCGGGACGGCTGGCGCCGGCTGATGGCCCGCCTCGCGGCCGCGCTCGCGGCCGAGGCGGAGGCCGCGCGGGCCGCCGTCGTCCGCACCGAGCGGTCCGACGCGCTCCGGGACCTCGGGCGGGCCGAGGAGGAGGCCGACCGGGCCCGGACCGAGGCGGCTCGGCTCCGCGTCCGCCTCGCGGCCGTCGAGGGGCTCCGGGGCGAGCTGGTCCACGCCTACGACCGGCTGGACCGGGTGCTGTCCAGCGCCTCGTGGCGGCTGACGGCCCCGGTCCGGGCGGTGCTGCGCGCGCTGCCCCCGGTCCGGGCCGCGGTGCGGGGGACCGTCCGGATCCTCGTCCGGACCGTCTCGCCGCGGGCGTGGCGGGAGGCCCGGTCGCGTCGGGACCGGTACGGCCACGCCGACACGGCCGTGGCGCTTGCTGAGGCCGAGGCCACCACCGCACGGACCGCCGGGACGCTGCGCCGCGAGAAGGACCCGGACCACGTCGGGTGGGTCGCCAGCGTCGGTGACCCCTTCACGACCCGGTACCGGGTCAGCAACCTCGCCGCGGCGCTCCGGCGCCACGGCCTGCGGTCGACGGTCGTCGCGTCCGACGGCTTCGACGCCGCCGCGCTCGAGGGCTGCGGCACGGTCGTGCTCTGCCGGGTCGCGTGGGACGATGCCGTCGCCGAGCAGGTCGCCCGCCTCCGCGACAGCGGCACCCGCGTGGTGTTCGACGTCGACGACCTGGTGTTCGATCCGAGTCGCGTCGGGCTGACCGCGCCCGGACCGACCCAGGTCGCGCCGCGGCGGCACCTCTTCGGCCGGTACCGCCAGAGCCTGGTCGAGGCCGACGCCGTCACCGTCTCGACGGCGCCGCTCCGCGACGAGGTCGCGGCGCTCGGTCGTCCGGCCGCGGTCGTCCCGAACAACCTCGGCCTCGACGTGCTCGAGCGGTGGGCCGACCCGACCGTGGCCCGTGCCCGCCGGGACGCCCGCGGCGGGGCCGACGGGGCCGTCCGCATCGCGTACCTCTCCGGCACGGCGACGCACGTCCAGGACGTCCGCGAGATGGCCGCCGCCGTCGCCGACGTCCTGCGCGCCCACCCCGCGGCCGAGCTGCACGTCGTCGGGCCGGTCGAGCTGCCGACCGCCCTCGAGGGTCTCCGCGTCGTCCGGCACCCGCTCCAGCGGTACCACGACCTCTTCGACCTGCTCGCGACGATGGACGTGAACCTCGCCCCGCTCGAGCTCGAGAACGACTTCACCGACGGGAAGAGCGAGCTGAAGGTGTTCGAGGCGGCGCTGCTCGGCGTCCCGACCGTCGCGTCGCCGACCCGGCCGTACGCGGCCGCGATCGACCACGGCCGGACCGGGCTGCTCGCCGCCACGGCCGACGCCTGGGGCGAGGCGCTGACCGCGCTCGTCGGCGACGCCGCGCCGCGGACGGCCCTCGGGGCCGCGGCCCGCGCCGACCTCGTCCCGCGGTTCGCGGCGGACGCCGTGGCCGGCGTCGCCGCCCGGGTGCTCGGGTCGGTCGCCCGCAGCGGGGACCTGGTGACGCTGTCGGTCGACCGCTCGGACGTCCGCGGCGACCTCGCCCTGCTCCTGCCGCCGGGGGAGGGGGCGGACGTCGTCCGGGACCTCGCCGTCGGGCTGGCGCTGGACCCCGCGGCCGGTCGCTGCCTGCTCCTGCTGCCCGAGGGCGATCCGAACCTGGTGCTGCTGCGGCGCGTCGTCGACGGCCTGGCGCACGGCGGGCGGACCGCCGGGCTCCGCGTCGTCGGCCTCCCCGTGCCGCCGGAGGCCCCTCCGGCCGCCGTCGCCGCGGCCGCGCTGAGGGCCACCGACGCGACCGCACTCGGCGTCGTCCCGGCCGGTGCCGCCGTCGCCACCGGCGGCGTCGCGGCCGCCCTGACGGCGCTGGCCGGGTTCCACCCGCCGGTCGCCGTCGGCGTCCGGGTCGACGACGGCGGGGTGGCCGCACCGCTGCGGCGACTCGGCCTCGACGCCGACCTCGCCGCACGGCCCGCCCCGACCGTCGTCACCGGCGCCGCGGGCCTCGGCGGGGTCGCCCCGTTCCTGCCGGTCCTCGACCGCGACTGGGCGGCCGGGCACCTCGCCGTCCTCGCGGCCCTCGTCGCGGCCGAGGACCCGCGAAGGGTGCTCGACGGGGTCCTCGCGGCCGAGGGGACCCTCACGTTGGTCCCGACGCTCCGCGGTAGCGTCCGTCCGCCCGTCGCCGCATGAGCGCGGGCGGCGGGGACACGGCGATGGCGGGGACGGTCGACGTCGGCGCGCTGGTCGCGCGGCTCGAGGGCGGGGACTGGACCCTCGGGGTCGTCGGGCTCGGGTACGTCGGGCTGCCGCTGGCGATGACCGCGGTCCGCGCCGGCGTGGACGTCGTCGGGTTCGACGTCGTGGCCGACCGGGTCGCGGCCCTGAACGGGGGCCGCTCGCACGTCGAGGACGTCACCGACGACGAGCTCGCCGCCGCGGTCGCCTCGGGGGCCCGCTTCACCGCCGACGAGGCGGACCTGGCCGCCGTCGACGTCATCGTCATCGCGGTGCCGAGCCCCCTCGGTCGCAACCGGCAGCCCGACATGAGCTTCATCGAGGCCGCGGCGGCGACCGTGTCCCGGGTCGCCCGGCCGGGGCAGCTGGTCTCGCTCGAGTCGACCACCTACCCCGGCACCACCGAGGAGCACCTCGTCCCGGCCGTCGGAGCCGCCGGGCTGACGCTCGACGAGGACGTCTTCGTCGCGTTCTCGCCGGAGCGGATCGATCCGGGGAACACCCTGCAGACGCACGAGATCCCGAAGATCGTCGGCGGGGTCTCGGCGGTGTCGTCCCGGGTCGCCGCCGCCGCGTACGGCCGGCTGGTCCAGCGGGTACACGTCGTCGGGTCGGCCCGGGCTGCCGAGCTGACGAAGCTCCTCGAGAACACCTACCGCTCGGTGAACATCGCGCTCGTGAACGAGCTGGCCCAGGTCGCCCATGCCTTCGACGTCGACATCTGGGAGGTCGTCGAGGCCGCCGCGACGAAGCCGTTCGGCTTCCAGGCCTTCTACCCCGGCCCCGGCGTCGGGGGGCACTGCATCCCCCTCGACCCCCAGTACCTCGCGTGGCGGGCCCGCGAGCTCCGGGCCCCGACGCGGTTCATCGACCTCGCCGAGGACGTCAACCTCCACATGCCGGACTACGTCGTCGCGCGCGTCGGGGAGATGCTGAACGCCGCCGGGAAGGCGCTGAACGGCGCGCGCGTTCTCGGCGTCGGGCTCGCGTACAAGCGCAACATCGCGGACGACCGCGAGTCGCCGGCCCGGGAGGTCCTCGACCGCCTGCGCCGCCGGGGCGCGGTCGTCGGGGTCCACGACCCGCACGTGCCGGCCGCGCGGCTGGGCGCCGACGGGTCCGAGGTCGTCGCCGACCTCGCGGCCCTCGAGGGTTGGGACGTCGCCGTGGTCCTGACCGACCACGACGCCGTCGCGTACGACCTGCTCGCGGCCCGGGTCCCACAGGTGCTCGACACCCGGGGCGTCTACCGACGCCGCGGCCCCGTGCCCGGCAACGTCGCGGCGCTCTGACGGTCGCCGATCAGGCGAGCGCTCGGAACAGGTCGTTGCGCTCCAGAAGTTCGTCGTGCGAGCCCTGATCCACCACTCGTCCGCCGCTCACGACCAGGATGCGGTCCGCCGCACGGATCGTCGAGATGCGGTGTGCGACCGCGATCAGCGTGCGCTCATGAGTCGCCTCGTCGATCGCCGCGACGAGGGCCCGCTCCGTCGCACCGTCCAGGGCCGACGTCCCCTCGTCGAGGACGAGGACCTCGGGCTCCCGGTAGAGCGCACGGGCGATGGCCACCCGCTGTCGCTGCCCCCCTGAGAGGCGGACGCCGCGTTCACCGACGATCGTGTCGAGCCCATCGGGGAGATCGGCGACGACCGGCTCGAGCTGGGACCGTCGGATGCAGCGCTGCAGCCGCTCGTCGTCGATCTCCGAGTCGTCGAGCGTGCCGAACGCGATGTTCCGGCGCAGTGTGTCATCCGTCAGGAACACCGCCTGCGAGACGACGCCCAGCTGGTCCCACCACCACACGGGTCGTCGCCCGAGGGGGATCCCGTCCACCGTCACGGTCCCCCCGGTCGGCTGCAGGAGGCCGACGAGGAGGTCGACGAGCGTGCTCTTGCCGCCTCCGGTCGGCCCGCAGATCCCGATGAACTCCCCTCTCCGGACGGTCAGGTCGACCCCGGTGAGGACGTCCTCATGCTCGTCGCGGTACCGGAACGAGACGTTCTCGAACCGGATCGCGTCGGCGAAGCGAGGCGTTCGATTCGGTGAAGCGGCCGCCTCGCGGGCCACCTCCTCGCTCCAGGCCGAGATCTCCGCACGATCGAGTTCGATGTTCTCGAGGACCGCCACGCTGGTATTAATCTTGTTGACGTGTCCGACGACGCTCTGAAGAACTGGCTGGAGACGAAGCCCGACGTAGGCGAATACGGCGAGTGTCGCGAGCGCCCCCTGATCGCCCGCTGCGCCAGCGGTCGTGAGGACGAAGACCCCAACGATGGCGATGATGAGGCTCGTCTCGATCGCGATCGGGGAGAGGGAGGCGAGCAGGATGGACATGTAACTGTTGCGTGCGATAATCAGTCGCTGCTCGAGGTGGATGTGGGAGAAGGCCGCCTCGCGGCGGAGCAGCTTGATGTCGCGGATTCCGCCGAGCACCTGCTGGATCGCCGCGATGCTGCTCTTGCGAGCCTGTTCGGAAACTCGGCTGAGGTCGATGAGGCGAGGACGTACGAATGTCTGAAGAATCAACAGCGTTGCACCGAGCGCGGTCGCCGTGATGATCATCGCGACGGGCGCCAGCGCCACGAGGGTCGCGAAGAGTCCGATGGCCATCACCACGTCGGTGATGATCGCTAACGACGGCATGACCACGTTGCTGAGCAGGGACTGAACTCCACCGTAGGTGTTCCGGACGAGTTCGGCGGAGCTCTTCCGGGTGTGGAACAGGTACGGCATCGAGAGGTAGCCGTCGAGGAGTTCGCCCGCGAGGAGGGCCGAGGAGTTGGCGACCAGTCGGTTCTGCACGTACTTCTGTGCCAGGAGCACGATCGCTCGAAGGAGGAAGTACGCGGCGACGCCGATCGCGGCACCGATCCGGAGCTCCCGTGAGGTCAGTGAGGGGAGCGCCGACGCGAGATCACCGACCACAGGGAGCTCGACGGTCGCGTCCGGGCTCGAGATCAGCGCCACGAGGAGGTAGACGAGGGTGGCGCCGAGTGCTTCCACGCCGGTCATCGAAAGCGAGAGGCCCGCCAGGATCCACCACCGCCAGCGGCGATCGGTCCCAATCTGCGCGAACGCACGTCGGATGATGTCGATGAGGTTCCGCACGCGTTCGCTCCGGCCCGATGGGACTCCGTCGCGGACGGAGCCGGCGGTCGGGCAAGCGTAGTGCTCCCCCCCTCGGAGTAGCCTCGCCCGATCCGCCCGTTCGGCACAGCGGGCGGTGCCGCGACCGGAGCTGCGATGCCCGACTCCGCCCGCCCCGCCGCCCGGCCGGTCCTCGTCCTCGACTACGGCGCGCAGTACGCGCAGCTGATCGCCCGGCGGGTCCGCGAGGCCGGCGCGTACGCCGAGCTCGTCCCGCACGGCGCGCCGGTCGACGAGCTGCTCGCCCGTGACCCGGCGGCGATCGTGCTCTCCGGCGGGCCGTCATCCGTGTACGTCGACGGCGCGCCGGCGCTCGACGCGCGGCTGCTCGAGGCCGGCGTCCCCGTGCTCGGCATCTGCTACGGCTTCCAGCTGATGGCGGAGGCGCTCGGGGGCGAGGTCGCCCGGACCGGGACCGCGGAGTACGGCGGCACCGACCTCGAGGTCACGGAACCGGACGCCGCGCTGTTCGCGGGGCTCCCGACCGAACTCTCGGTCTGGATGTCCCACGGGGACGCCGTCCGGACCGCACCGCCCGGGTTCGCGGTGACCGCGCGCACGGCGGCCACCGAGGTCGCCGCGTTCGAGGACCGGACCCGACGGTTGGCCGGCGTGCAGTTCCACCCGGAGGTCCGGCACTCTCAGCACGGGCAGGACGTGCTCGAGCGGTTCCTCCGCGATGTCGCCGGCGTCCAGCGGACCTGGACGACCGCCGCGATCGTCGACGAGCAGGTCGCGGCCGTCCGCGCGCAGGTCGGCGACGGGCGGGCCGTCTGCGGCCTCTCCGGTGGGGTCGACTCGGCCGTCGCCGCCGCGCTGGTCCAGCGCGCGATTGGTGACCGCCTGACCTGCGTCCTCGTCGATCACGGACTGCTGCGGGCCGGCGAGCGGACGCAGGTCGAGCGCGACTTCGTCGCCGCGACCGGGGCGCGGCTCGTCGTCGTCGACGCCGCCGATCGGTTCCTCGGGGCGCTGGCCGGCGTCACCGACCCGGAGGAGAAGCGCCGCATCATCGGCCGCGAGTTCATCCGCATGTTCGAGGCCGCGGCCACCGACGTCGTCGCCGACGCCGGCGCGGAGGGCGCCGACGTGCGGTTCCTCGTCCAGGGGACGCTCTACCCGGACGTCGTCGAGTCCGGGGGCGGCAGCGGCACCGCGACCATCAAGAGTCACCACAACGTCGGGGGTCTGCCCGAGGACCTGACCTTCGCGCTGGTCGAGCCGCTCCGGTGGCTGTTCAAGGACGAGGTCCGGGCGGTCGGCCGCGAGCTCGGGCTGCCCGACGCCATCGTCGACCGCCACCCGTTCCCGGGGCCGGGCCTGGCCATCCGCATCGTCGGAGCGGTCGACGCGGAGCGGCTCGAGCTGCTCCGCGCCGCCGACGCGATCGTCCGGGCCGAGCTGACGTCCGCCGGGCTCGACGCCGAGGTCTGGCAGTGCCCGGTCGTGCTGCTCGCCGACGTCCGCAGCGTCGGCGTCCAGGGCGACGGTCGGACCTACGGGCACCCGGTGGTGCTGCGTCCGGTGACCAGCGAGGACGCGATGACGGCCGACTGGGCCCGGCTGCCCCATGACGTGCTGGCACGCATCTCGAACCGGATCACGAACGAGGTCCCCGGGGTGAACCGCGTCGTCCTCGACGTCACGTCGAAGCCGCCCGGGACGATCGAGTGGGAGTAGCGACGCTCATTGAGGGAAGGAGGGGACGTGGAGGGAGATGCTCGGCGTACCTACGGCGGTACCGACAATCTGGAAGTGATGCAGGAGGCTCGAAACTATAATTCGTGGCTGGTTCGCGAGGTGCTCGCGCAGATGCCACGGACCGGACGCGTCCTCGACTTCGGGGCAGGGCTGGGATTCTTCACCCGCGCGGTGCGAGCGGAGGGTGTTCCTGCTGAGGCCGTTGAGTCGGACTCCGGGCATATCGCGGTTCTGCGGGCCGCGGGCCTTCCGACGCACTCGGACCTCGAGGAGATCGCCGACCACAGCGTGGACGGCGTCTTCTCCCTGAACGTCCTCGAACACATCGAGGACGATGCGGCGGCGCTTCGCGAGATCTCTCGGGTCCTCCGCGCCGGGGCATCACTGATGATCTATGTCCCAGCGCTGCCATCGCTCTTCACCGCGATGGACGAGAAGGTCGGTCATGTCCGTCGTTATCGAAGGCAGGAACTCCGACGGAAGCTCGAAGCTGCGGGGTTCCGCGTCACGAACATCCGGCACGTCGATCTACTCGGCGTTCCTGCGACGCTCGCCTATCGCATCGTCGGCAGTCGTAGTGGCGACCTCAACCGCGCCGCGGTCACCGCGTACGACCGGCTCGTCTTCCCGCTGAGCCGCCTCCTCGACCGATCTCTCGGGGGAGTGATTGGCAAGAACCTGCTCGCGCGGGCCGTGAAGTCGTGACGTAGTGGATCAGTGTCCTGGCCGGGCTGTGAGGTGCCTGAGAGCTCCCCCCTACGGCCGCGCTCCCTGATCCGCCGTACGCTCCGGACGGCGCGCCGACGCGCCCGCCCGACCCCCGGAGGCAGCCCGTGGACGCCACCCTGATCGTCATCACCGTCGCCGGCACCTTCTTCCTGATCGCGGTCGGCCTCTACAACCGGCTGGTCCGCGCCCGGGTCCGGGTCGACGAGGCCTGGGCCCAGATCGACACGCAGCTGCAGCGCCGGCACGACCTGATCCCGAACCTCGTCGAGACCGTGAAGGGGTACGCCGCCCACGAGCAGGAGACGCTCGAGGGCGTCACCGCCGCCCGGGCCCGGGCCATCTCCGTCACGGCGCCCGCCGAGCTGGCCGAGGCCGAGAACGGGCTGACGCAGGCGCTGGGGAAGCTCCTCGCGATCACCGAGAACTACCCGGACCTGAAGGCGGACGCGAACTTCCGGCAGCTCCAGGAGGAGCTGGCGCACACCGAGAACATGGTCGCCGGCGCCCGCGGCAACTACAACGGCTCGGTCC
>Ga0075476_10001524_pt1 | contig 10938 bp, 7 predicted proteins | sample DEB08_DNA_5_FD_76339 | JGI IMG/M metagenome (GOLD analysis project Ga0075476, IMG submission 76339) | Aqueous microbial communities from the Delaware River and Bay under freshwater to marine salinity gradient to study organic matter... | ecosystem: Environmental > Aquatic > Marine > Coastal ...
CGATACTTTGATGAACGCTATGGGTTGCAACTCGATGAGTCAGGCAAGAACGAGAGTCGTGCCTGTTTCGAAAGCTATGACCCCGACATCATCGTTAAGACTACGTGTGATGTCTTCAAGAAGTTCGTAAGTGAGGAGGCCTTGAGTGCCGCCCCCGCCACACCCCAGGTCTCAACAACAGATTACACCAAGCTGCAGATTGCAGTGCGCATGATCCAACGTGCGCAAGACGGTGAGAAGCACAACGTGCTGATCAAGGCAGCCACATTATGTGGTGGATACATAGCCGCAGGGAAGCTGGAAGAGGATGAGGTCTACCGCATACTGTTGCGGGAGATCATGAAGCGGGATGTGGAGAGCGAGAAGAATGCCAGGGATGCTATTCACGAGGGGGTGGAGTATGGTAAGACGCGCCCAATCAGGGAGATCATCCAGCAGGAGGAAGAGCAAGTGCGACTGCTCGAAGTCCTCGATGGTGATATGTCCTTCATCAGTAGCGACGAGGACGACTACCACTGGATCGACGATTACAGCGAGGGTAGGTTAGAGCATGGTTTAACCACAGGCAATGAAGAGTGGGATAAGTTCTTCCGATACAAGCGGGAGTTGACTATCATCAACGGGCATAGCAATGTCGGTAAGACAACGACGGCATTGTATCTTATCGTCAACAGTGTCATCAGACACGGGTGGAAGTGGATGATATACAGCGCGGAGAACAAGACCGCTGCTGTTAAGATGACATTGATGCAGATGGCTGCGGACAAGCCAGTTGGGTCGATGACGTACAGCGAAAAGAAGAACAGCTACAATTGGGTGAAGGAACACTTCTTCATCGTAAGTAATGCCAAGGTGTACAGCTACCTAGACATCACCTTGTTCATGGAAAAGGTGCATCACTACAACAAGATAGACGCAGTCTTTGTGGACCCATACAACAGCTTGCGTTTGGATCTGCGTAGGTCGGAGATGCAGAACACACACGACTACCATTACGAGGCGGCTACTGCTTTCCTCACGTTCAGTAACACCCACAACATCGCAGTGTGGTTGAACATGCACGCTGTCACTGAGGCGCAGCGAAGGAAAGGCCCCGATGGATTGCCCCCCGCTCCGTATGCGGAAGACACAGAGGGCGGCGGTAAGTTTGTGAACCGTGCCGACTGCTTCTTGACTATCCATCGAAAAGTCCAGGCGCCTGACCCGCACATTAGACAAATGAGTGAGATCCATGTGCGCAAAGTACGAACGGTTGAAACGGGGGGCAAGCCTACGCCATTGGCTGATCCATTAATCTTGCGCATGAACATGGGCCACACTGGTTTTACAGCGGCTGGCCTCAAGTCTTTGGTCCCTGCAATCGACTTCAGCACGTTCGGAAAACAAACACAAATTCTGGACAAGATGACTTGGGATATGTACCAATCACCTCTGAAAGAGAATGTTGAATTTCTAACTACATTGTCCCCCGATGCGCAAGAAAGCAGGGGCAAGGCGACCGAGTCGGAAGAAGAATCTCGGTAGATTTAAAAGTGGTATTGAGAAGTATTGCAACGATCAGCTCAGGGCAGCAGGCCTAGAGTTTGAATACGAGGGCAAAGAGTATCTGTTGCTAGATAAGTTTAGGTACCCTGGTCGCTATTTAAAGATGACGGCCAAGCGTAAAGACCTGAGCGACAGAACGGGAACTATGCAACTCCCCATCAGGTACACGCCCGACTTCGTTGCTAGGGATGGCAGCTGGGTGATCGAGACCAAGGGCTATCTGCATAGCCACCACGACTTCCCTATGCGCTGGAAGCTTTTCCTCAAACATCTTGTTGATAATAACATAGTGTGTTCTGTTTATATTGCAAAAAATAAATCCCAAATTGACGCCGTAATTAGTGATATCAAACGTGATATAGATGAGGGAACTAAGTGAACTGTTTCATGGTGCATGCAACCGCATTCATGAGGCGACCACAAAGCTGTATGAGGAGTTGCACATGGCGGATGGAAATCCCGCCACCGATCGGGACTTTGTCTCTATGAAACTAAGTGATTGGAGGCAGTGGGTTAACTTGGAGATAGACCTTATACGGCAGAGCGTAAAGGAACACGAGGAGTACGTTGCACAACAAGATCAGTAAGATACGCAGTTGGCAGCGTGGCAATAACGCTGCTAAGAGGTATGAACGTGCCAACCCTGGTGTGCGGAAATCCACCAGTAAGGAAGATATGTTCATGCACATAGATTACTGGCATGAAGATCGGGGTGTGGATGTGAAGGGCAACAACCTGCCCGATGAGATATGGATAGAGTTTAAGAACGTGAGAGGCAATCACGGATGGCTATTCGGTGAAGCGACAACCATAGCCTTTGATATGCCAGAGCTCACAGGTTTTGTGGTAGTAGATCGTCTGGAGTTGGCTGACTACTGCAAACAAAACGTAGACTTTTCATGTAAAGTCCCGCGCAGCCAGGCCTACAAGAAGGTTTACCAGCGCGACGGTCGCAAGGATATGATCACTAAGCTGTGCTTACGGGATCTACAAACGCTAGACAGTTACCGCGTCATCGAATACTGCCAAACGTATCTGCATCCTGGTGAGCATTACACTTGCAGGACGAGATCAGACGACGTATCTTAGGGGTGGACATCGGGTGCTCTTGAGCCCGTTATCTTGAGAGGGGTTAGTATGGGAGGGGGCTACGGTCCCCTCTCTTTTTTCCACAGTGCGAGGCTTAATAACTCTATTGTGATTGGTGCACGCGCTCACCATACATTGCAGCCGTTACGAGGCAAGTCGTGGCATATTTGGTTACAGGTGTTTGACCCATACCATTTGCGTAGTTGTTTTGGTTTATCTACGTGGGGTCATTCAATTGGTGGGAGGGGGGGCAACGGCCCCCCTTCCTTATGTTAAGGAAATGTTACGTAAATTAGCAGCATGACTTATATTCTAGTTTTTCTTTTCTTGCTGGGCAGCATGGCCATCAGCGCTTGATTTTCTCGACTGTCCTACCTGCGAAGTAGGCCCCGAATACTGTGAGCATCAGCATCTCCAGTAGACTTACATAATCCTCTGGGGGGTTGAATCCCTCGAAGACACCATCGGCAACTGTGATCAGCATATAGAATGCACTATATGCGATGAGAGTCCAGGGCCTGATGAGTTTGGTTAACCTGACGTCTGTGGATGCATCTGCCTCCCAGCGTCGGGTCACACCGTCCTGCAGGGCTATCTCTTCGTCTATGATCTTGTGCAGCGATGCGCTATCTATTGTCGGGTCCCTGTCAACAAGGTTCTTGACTACACCCAGGACGCCACGGTCAGGCAGCGCATCACCCACCACCTCTAGCACAGAGGGGGCCTTCTCCCGCAGCCACTGCCCGACCTTAGTGTCTTTGACTTTCTTAGTTGGCATCGGGTGGGGACACGATGTATGCGTATTGGAGGAACTTTGTCATGAGTGCGATCGACGCATTCTCTAACTTCTGGAGGTCCATGACAGTCTGGTAGTACTCCTCCCATTGCGCGTCGGTCTCCAACCCTGCTCTCATGAGCTCCTTTTGCTTCTCAATCAACAGCTGACGGGGCAGACCTAGACCCTCACTCTTGGAGTAGGATACTTTGTACACAGCATCGGCAAAGTTCATAGTGCTCAAGTACGCTAGGTAGCGGAAGTCGTCAGACGTTTCGCCTACCTCTTTCATCTTCTGCTCCCGATACACCTGGCTCTTGCCAATGTGCTTGCCTAGATCGAGCTCATCTTGGAACTCATTTTTGAATTGACCCATGCGCTCTCGATACTCAAAGAAGCGCCGACGAACATTGTCATCACCGCCATTGTCTTTCACGAAGCGTCGAATGAATGGCATGTCATCCGTTGTGACAAAACCTTGGATGGCATTGGCATCCATGCTTTCCAGCTTCATGTTGTGCTGCAAGTTCTGAGCAGCTTCGAAAGCTTTGAGGTTGCTACCTAAGTATGATTCGAGCAGATACCACATTGGATCTGTATTGAAGTCCAGGTCAACACCATACATATCACCTGATACGTGCTCACTTCCGCCACCCCATTCATTCAGGTCTTCCATCCAATACTTCAGTACCTCTGGCCCACGCATAATCTCCTCGGAGTCGGGGATCCCCTCATCGTCACGATAGATCTCGCGCCCCGTGAGCATTGCCTTGTTTGCAAAGATTTCTACTGGTCCACGCATCCAGTCTGGGGTCACCAAAGAAACCAAGAACTCCGTCGCGCCAGCGTCAAGAGACTCCCCTTCCGTTGCTTTTGCTGGGGACGGTCCTGCTAGATAGATGGGGGCGATGTGGTGTTTCATTGCAGATGTCATGAACAGGGCGGCATCCAACTCATTGGTTCTACCCATCAGCATCTCTGTCGCAGTTACACCAAACACATAGTTCAAACCATATCCATACTGAAGGGAGATGCCGTACCTCTCCCCGTCTGTGCCGTTGGGATCGAGTAGACTCAGGCGAGAGTAGCGCTCCCAATCTGGGATCTGGTCGTAAGCACTGACACCTAGCTCATCCTTGTAGTCCATAGCAATATTCCACATGGTTGCCAGGCTACCAAGGGCAGCCAATCCACCCGCAGCCTTAAACTTCGGAGACATCTTGGTCAAGCTAGACACAGGGTTTCCGTAAGCGTCAACATCAGCCGCCATGCCCGACCTGGTGAACATGTTGGTCAAGAACTGATTCGTGCCCTGGATGCCTGGGTTAAAGAAATACTTGACTGCACCTACCTGACTGCCTTCGTATCCTTTGCGATTAAAGTTTACACTGATCTCCTTGGCAATATTGGCAGCCATGTCGATAGACATACCAGCCTCCCTGGCTTTACGATAAGCATTAAACCTGATAGCGTTCTCGAAGGTCCCGTTCAGCCCCTCTAGCAGCTCCAATCCATACTTGTTCACCCAGGTTTCGCTCCACTTTATTTTCGCCTCCTGAGTTGTGGCTTGTTCGAGCTGCTCAGACAACTTGCGCAGAGGCTGCATGCTAATCCAGCCTGTCTCTCCACCTGCTCTCAAGAACTCTTGCACCATAGCCAAGTCCTTACCTGTAAGTTTCTTTGGTAGGTTAGTGGCATCCAACGCCACCATGCTCCATGACTTGAATACATCTGCTGGGTTTAGAACCCCCGCTTGGAAAGCAGCTGCATCTACAGGCATGCCGTCCTCGGTACGCAATCCATACCCATACTGCTGCTCTGTAAGAAAGACTGAGTTCTGGACAGCACCGACGTAGTCGCGGAACAAAGCCCATGGTCCAAACTCTGCAGACCAGTTGGTGTGGACTTTGCGAAGCCCCGATAAAACGGTCATGGTATGATAAACCGTACCTGCTGTAGGCTTACTGCCGAGATCAAGCGGCTGCTCCTTCAGCCCCTGCAAAATCATTGTGTTCGGGGTGCCATCACGGTGATAGAATTCCAGATACTTCCGCTGCCCATCGATGTAAACCACCTGGGTGTTGGCTGCATTAGAGTTCCCGTTGTCGGTGATGCGGTGCTGCGAATCAGGGTACTCCGCCATAAGGTTATGGAGACGCTGCATCGCTAGGTTGCGCTGCCCCAAGACATGCACCTCAATATTCTGCATCATCATCTTCGCTAACAGGTCCCCCGTCTGCTCGCTACGACCCTTAGCTTCCATCAAGAACTTGTTGTCCAGGTATGTCTGCCCGCGCACCTTGCTGTATGCGTCATCTGTTACCCTTACCTCGCCTGTAAGAGGATCAATAAGGGTGTTGTCGCCAATGCTGCGACCAAACAAAGCAGTGTAGTTCTCAAACTGATTCTGAAGTGTGTTGTATTGCTCTTGATTAATGAATCCATACTTGAGCAAGGCATCCTGAGTCTTGCCCACCAAGCCATTGAGTTGACCGTTAGCCTCGTCTAGGCGAGTGAGCAGTTCGTCTGGGAGGGCGTCAAGAAAAGCTTGAGACTGCTCGTCACTCATGCCACTTCCCTTCTTCTCAGCCATATACTGCGCAAGCTTGCGCATGCGCTCTGTCTCCAACTGCGTCCGCCCTTCCTTTGCGCTCAGCTCATCGTGCTCGGCTTTGTTCTTATTGTAGATGTGCTGGTTACGTTCGTTAGCATGCAACGCATAGCGATACTGCTCAAACAAACTAAGTGGAGTAAGCCTACTACCTTCAGGCATAACGCCCGACAAAGCCTCTGCGTTCTCATCGATGAGCTTTTGTGTTGTTCTGCGGCCAGTAATCTTATCGATACCCTTGCCAATAGCACTGCGACTGCCACTGCGAACAATATCAAACAGCCCCCCTTTGTCCGTGATGACAGCCAGATCCTGCATCGCCGCTTGCTGTGCCCTGGGTTCAAGCAGTGTCATCATGGCAACGACATCCATCTCTTCAGGGACACGCAAGCCGAGTCCCTCCCGCTCTTGGACACCACGCTGGAAATTCTCTATGCCACGGTACTGATCGACCAGGGATTCATAGAAGGGCTTGTCCCCCTCCAGCTGTTCCCTATACACAGTCTTCCCCTCTTGGGTATACATCAACCCCTTCGGACGACGAGGAACAAGCATCTCTATTGGACGGGGAGTCCGCGCCCCATAGCCTGGTGCTGCAGATGGATCGCTGTACACCCCAAGCTGCTCAGTAATCTCTGGGCCTTCCGCAAACGGATCGCGATCAAGCAGATTCCCATCGTCATCATACCGCATGGGTCGAGGGTCCGCCTCGTAGAGAGACTCGATATTGTTGCGCTGCTGAGCCAGCTCCTCCAGCCTTTCTTTAGCAGCCTTGTATGATGGGCTTTCTTCATCGCGAAGCATAAGCATCAGGCGGCGCTGCTGATTCATCTCGTCTGTAATGATGAGGATGTTCTCCCTGTCTTCAGCGCTCATACTCCGATAGAACTCTGTGTCAGCCAGCTGCCTGCGCAGGTTCAGGTTCTCTAGCTCCAGGATTTCCCTGCCGATCATGAGTGCCTCCTCTGGCTTGGCATTCTGCAGGCGCGACAACAGCCCTTCAGACTGCTTGAGGTATGTCATGTTCTGCATACCCCTACCGAACCTATCCCTAGCTAGTGCACGCGCCCCATTGAAGTAATTAAACCCAGCACCCGCTGTGGTAATCAATCCACCATACGCAGCTCCCGTCGGCAAGGCGGACAATCCAATCTCCTCCACCTCTTTCCAATCCACCTCGCGGCCAGTGGCCTCCTGGTAGGATACATACTGAGCCATAGCTTGAATGCTGCTGGTCACACCCCCCACTGGCACAGCATACCCCATGTTGGTAGCGTATGCACTCCACCACTTCCGCATCTGCGGACCCGCTAGGGTGTGGGTCGGTAGCGATCTCAGGGCATTCATAAAGAAGCGAGAGGACATCCCATCGACAGCGAAGTTCATCCCCGCTGCACTGGCTATGTACCCTAGTTCCGCTGCGACATCTTGTTCGGCAGTATACTCAGCCATCTTCTCAGGGTCTCCGCCTGTGGCCATGATCATATCGCCGTAGCTGTACTCTCTTCCGTCCTTCTTGTAAACCTTAAACTCGTCGTTGTCTTTTACCCTAGCAAACTCCTGCATGGTGAGCATGGCTGTGCTCTCAGCAGCCATAACACCGATGATGCCATTGGTAGACATGTTTAAGGCAGCCAGGCGCCCGCCAGTATATATCTGCAGTGGGAACGTAGCCATAAAGAATGGCGCCCCCTCAGCCATGGTCCCCATGGTTCGTTTGTAATAATTCTCCCAAGACATCTCGGAAGAATCGTCAACAAATTGCATAGCCCCACTGCGGTACTGCTCTGCACGCTCCCTGCGGCTCCTAACATCTTCATCAGGTGCCCCAAACATATTAGCCACCCCGTTGATTAAATCCAACGAGCCTGCACGAATCAGGTCTGGCATGTAGCCCTCAAACTTTGGGTACTTGATCATCTGATTCCCCCACACAGCAGTACCCCATCCTCCCCATTCGATAAGGGGCTGAGTATTAACAGTGCCATCCTCGTCCATATCCACCAGCATCATGGTGCGCTCGAAGATGTCATTCTCAATATGCCGCAGGGACTCAGAGTTCTGTTGGTGCTCAGTCGGCAAGGACATCCGCAACTCTTTAGCCATCGCACCGTACACATCACGAACCAGCTTGTCATTGATGAGCCGCTTGCGCTCAGCGATCATCTCTGGCTCACTATACTCGATCATCGTGCCGCTGCCTGGTTGGTACGAGCCGCCAAACTGGGTGTCCACTTCGATACCAAAGATTTCTTTAGCTACGTCAGGGTACTTAGCTACCTCCCCTGCAATAGCGTCGATGCCTGTGAAGATGTCTGTATCGTACCGTGCGATATCACGCATAGCATTACTCAACACAGACTCATACTCTTGTGGTGCGCCATCACGGGTAGCCCCCAACAACTTCTGTGTCACCAGGAATCCCTGCCTCTGTAGCTGGCGCTGCAGGACTTGGTCAGGAACATTCAAGGGTTCCCGCTGCCGCATGTCACGAAGGTTCGGTGTCATGTCAGCGATGCTGACCTTGCCGTCCTTCAGTTGGTACGTTAGCTCACCAAACTTGCGCCTAATTGGAGTCGTCCCGCCACCGCGCAGAACCAGGTCAGGGTATGTGTCACTATCCTCGACAGATCCCAGCCCGAAGCGTTCTTCCTCCGATACCTGCGGTGACTCCAAAGAACTTTCCGTCCCATCCAAAGCTGAGGTGGAAGGTGAGAGCGGTGTGCCCTGATCTTTTTTTTTTACGTCACCTGGGGTAGCAAAGAACTCAGGGAACTTCGCGTTGATGACTGCGGTATCCTGCTTGTACTCAGGGTTGTTGTAGGTTTCAACATAGTCGTGCAGATCCTGAGCCTTGAGGTGCTGATACTTCCCACCTGGTTGAAACTCAGGGAACTTCGCGTCAATAACATTCCAATCCCCACCATAACTGGGGTTGCTTGCAGTAGCAGCGTAGTCTAAAAGCAGCTGTCCCAACTCTTCTTCTTCCATACTTACCTAGATGTTCCTGTTGCCCTAAAGGGATTGTTTTGCAGCACCTGATTACGCAGCGCCTGCAGAGCTTGCTGCGAATCGAAAACCTGGCCGAGCACAAGGTTGATCTGGCTATCCAGGTCGACGGTGGCCTTCGTGAGGTTCGATGCATCGACCCAAACCAATGCCCCATCTTCACCCTCAACAGCATAGATGTTTGGATTGGGGGTGAAGTAAACACCCTGAATGTTTTGCGTGTCTGTTTGGCTGTTTGCTTTCGTTAGCAACTCGGCCACACCATCGGGGAGGTCGCCCGTTGCCCTAAACAAACCTGTGTTCACATCCCTCTCCAGCAGGTCTGTACTCTCCAGCAATTTCATCGCTTGGTAGTACGCAGAGTTACGCATGTTCGCGTTGATGTCATTCATCGTTGAGCCACGGATACCGCGCAGGGCCTGGTACCTCACGGGGAACTCCGTAGCGTCATGGTCGTCAGTGTCCCTCAGTGATTGAGCAGTCACATCGCTAGTGATAATACTGGGGTATGCCAACTTAGCAATGTTCAAGTCTACATCCCCTGCCAGAGTATCAATGTTCGCAATCTTGAGAGTCGCTATACGCGCACCAGGACGAAGATCGTCAGGGGTTGACCCGCCGCTACGAGACTTATACTTGTACTCAATCAGCTCTTTGTAGTCTGTGTCCCATACTTCTTGTAGTGAACCCATGATGTTCTGAGCCAGAGTTGGCTGCTGCTCCATAGTCTCTTTATCCAAGTCAAACATCTCAATCAGTACTTCATCAGGCATCGCTGCTGCTGTGGAATCAAAGTACTTATAGTTTGGGTCGCGCAGCCGTTCCATTATCTGTTCTGCTGCCATGAGTCGCCACTCATATTGCTCTGACTCACGATTGACTGTACTGAAATCCATAGGGTCCCTCCAGTGCCGAGTGTAATCGCGGCTGATGTCGTCCCAATTGAAGGGGAGGTTCCGAGCCATGCGAGCAGAGACCAAGTTCTCCGCCAAATCCTCCATGTCTCGTGGGGCTACACGCATAGTGCTGGGGGTGAACCAGCTTTTATCATTGAAGTGTCGCGCCATGCGCCCGTCGATCTCAGTGCCGTCCATAGGTTCACCAGTCTTTGGGTCTACATCCATCCCCATGACAGAGAAACTACCATCATTGTTGCGCACAACGTGAGGGTTTTGCATCAAGCCTTTCGTTTGATAGTTCCATTTCTCTTGGAACTCCTGCATACTTGCATTCAACCTGCGGTCTGCAGGTAGGCTCGATTGCATAGTGTTGTACGCTTCGGATTGAGGGTCAATAAAGTTGGCGTAGTCATGCGACGCAGCAATCATATCCTGGTCAACTAGGTACTTGTCCGCCGATTTAATAAAGTTCTCGTACTCTATCTTCATCATACTCGGTGCGACACTGGGATCCATGGATAGAATCTGAGGTACGCGCTCAGTACGAAAGCGGTCCCACTCCTGCGTGATATATGGTTTGAAGAACGGGTGATAGTCCTGATCGATACCTCCAAGCTCCCCCAACGCTTTTGCGCGGGCCTCGTTGGCTGCCTTTAAAGCAGCAGCCTGCTGTTTCCTGTTCGCCGCGTACTGTTTGTTGCGTGCTATGTATGCCTGGGGGATGAGCTCCATCCCCTTAGTCAAGTCAGGTATGGCGATCTTGCCTGTATACCTCATGCCTGTTGAAATTGCGGCAAGGAGAACAGCATGCTCATATAGCCCAGCAAGCCATTCGCATCACGAGACTCAATGAAGTCCTCGATTTTATCAGTCTGCTCTGGATTAAAGACGACCTCACCACCTGTTAGCTCCCCCTCTTTCTGTCCATTCTCCTCGTCGATGATGGCCTTCTTGTTTGTGTCGTGACTAAACTCCCCTTCAGTTACACCGCCACCCTCGGCGATGTAGCC
>Ga0075476_10001538_pt1 | contig 10890 bp, 5 predicted proteins | sample DEB08_DNA_5_FD_76339 | JGI IMG/M metagenome (GOLD analysis project Ga0075476, IMG submission 76339) | Aqueous microbial communities from the Delaware River and Bay under freshwater to marine salinity gradient to study organic matter... | ecosystem: Environmental > Aquatic > Marine > Coastal ...
TATATCTCCATTTGCTACTATATCTCCATTGACAAACGTTTGATCAGCAAAAACATTGAACACTGGAATGTTGCCAAAAGATGCTTCAAGAGTCATCATTGCTGTAGAGACTCCGTCACAATGGAATCCAACATAATTGGTTTCATTATTGAAGAGATAAGCACCCAGATCAGCGTTTTTAAATGAATAGTCGCCAGGAATATTCACATGCCAAGTTCCTTCAAGAGCAGAGGTTTCATAATTATAATTCTCAGCAGCAAACTGTGGACCAGCAAAGGTTCCAAAGTTTTGAAACTTGAAAGGTAGAGATCCTTCCTTACCTCCTTGAGGATAACTGAATAAACTTTGCCAACTTGTAAAATCTAATGCCATTAAATACTAACCTCTGTTACTAACTTTTCTACATCTTTTCTTTCAGCAAAGATATGATAATGGCAATGAATAGGCATACCAGGTTTTGCCTGGACCACCACTTCATTATTGGTCATTCTCTTTACTGCCAATCCTTGCTCAGCACCAACTGGTGTCAGTGATACTGTAATTGATCTAGGATCTATCAATTCTTTCCACACCTCTGGCAGTTTAATGGTGTCATTATTCTTTAAAACACCTCTTACATATACTGCGTTCTCTGGTCCTTCTAAACAGGCATAAACCAAGTTAGTATTTGGTAATGTTGGGTGTGGAATAGCAAAGTTTTTAACCTTTGCCATAATAACTTCTGCGTATATAATTTTACTCTTGATAACCTTTACAGTCAACAATGTATCAACTTTTAAAAAACTTTTAATTCTAGCATAAGTTGTTGCAAAGAAAGCATAAAATGGAGATGGAATCATCTCTGGATTTCCATTCTGTCCTGCCATTGTTGCACCCATTTCAAATGGATTTCCCTTTCCAGCAACACCAGGAAACTGTGATGGATCACCCACCATCTCTGGTCCCTGAACAAACGCAGAACCTCTCACTTGAGTGGGACCACGACCCAGAAGATCAGGTTTTCCACCACCAACTTGTAACTGCTTTCCAACAAATAAATCAGGTACTTTCATTGCATTTTTTCTCTTTGTTCTAAATCAGATCCACCCTTAGATCCTTTACTTGATTTGGATGTAGCAGCGCCATCTGCAGCATCTATCATCCCACCATACATATTTAACACAGATTTTCCAATAATATCTACAGTTTTATCAGAGAATATTTTGGTTGATACTTTTGATGAAATATCAACCATCTGACCAGCATCAAGAATAATCTTTTCATTAGCAGATATATTTACATTGCCAGTCTCATTAGTGCCACCAGTTGCAGTCAACTCAATGTCAATACCTTCAATCCTGACCTTACCACTCTTACTTTTGATGACAACATCACCACTCACTGCTTCAATATAAACACCAGGAACATCTTTTGCTACATCATCACCTGCTTTGATCTGTGTTGAACCAGTTGATCTAATGATGGTGCCATTTTTACGATGCCCCTCACCAGTTCTACACATTTCAATGTAGTGTTTGTAGTTTCTGAAATTCCTAATGAGAACTGATGCAATCTGATTATCAGCAGTCAGATGGCCAAACTTAACCTCACCATCCTTTGTGCCTATTCTATATTGTTGATAGTTAATTGGTTCTGCCATTAAAATTTACCTACACAGTCAACAACCTGAACAATCTTCTCTGGATCATCAAGATCTCCATCCTTATCTATACAAAGTTTAGGAATAAGAACTGCATTATATCCATTGTCAGAATCAATATAAACTCTTGGAAGTTCTTTAAATCCTTCACCTGGTTTTGTGACTTTTACAGCAATAACTCTACCAAAGTTATCAACTTGAATACTTGCCTCTGCGCCACGACTTGGTTCAATGATAACAGGATCATTTGGTTCATAACCAGAACCAGGACTTTCAACTTGAATATCACAAAGATAAAGGAGAACTGGATACCCAACTCTTTCTTCCTCATAATCAGCAGGTGGTGTGGTAAAACATCCAGGTTGCTTCATCACATATGGAGCACCACCAACAATCAATTCTCCTCCACCCTGATCACCATTTGGTTCAGTGATAACAGAAGTTCCAGGTGGAAGTTCAACTGTATCTCCAACATTTACACAGAAATAATTATCTGGTGGAATGGGAGTTTCAATTCTTCCATCATCTCTAACAATAATAGTATCATCAGCAGCTGCCCAGGTTCTTCCATCACCACCTTTACTTCCATCAGGACCAGGAAGATATCCACCACCAGGTTGGAGAACCAGAACATCTACAATTCCAATGTCACCTTGAGCAGGTGGTGGTGCTGGAATTAAGATGTTAGGAAGAGTTGGTGTTCCTACTTGTTGTGGAACTTGTGCTACACCAGGACCATCTGCCTGAGGTCTTGCTTCTAATCTATAGAGACAGGTATTATTTTTAACATTCCTAAATTTACCTGCTCCTGCTGTGACTACTAAGTCAAGGTAGTCGCCATCAGACACATAACCAATTCTTCTTTCTACTTGTTGCTGTGCAGCAACTTTGTCATCAGATTCAAAAACAAACTTAGCTGTTGCAGTAGAGGATCCTGCTGCATTACTTACAAGATCAAAAAATCTTCCTTGTGATGCCAATATACGAACATCAGTATAATCATTATCTCTAGCTTCTTCTACCTCAAACCCTCTACCATCATTATTCAATCTAATTCTTGTTCCTCCATCTTTACTTTTAGATTCAGGTGCAATGATTTGAACCTCATATACTTGGTTTGCTCTTACCTGTCTTGTTTCATTAAGATCAAGTTGAGCTGCTAATTGCTCTTCTGGACTTCTATTTGCTGAATTTGGTTTTTGATAGTCAATATCAAGTCCTGTTATGATAATTCTATTAGAATAATCAGCAGCTGTGGTAATTCTAAAGTCAACATCTACCACATTGTCAACAAGAATTTCTTCCTGAACTATTTCAGTTCCACCATCCCAAGCATCATCCATTCTGACAGTAGAACCACCAGCATCAATCCTCAGTGGATTAGGACAGGGTGTTCCATCAGGAAGGAAAGCTTGCACCAAATAGTCTTTACCAGGAACAACACATTCAATATAAGTAGCTCCTCCCTCTTTTTGGCCATCACTTACATCATTGCCAGTGTAGTCCCAACCTGTAATAAAAGATGGATCAGCATCAATCAATCTAAAGGTGAATGTGTTAGAAAGATCTGCAGATCTAGTGACTGTAAATTCAGTGTCAATACACTCTGGTGGCAATTCATTTCCAAATCCAGTAGGACCAGAACCATAATATGGTGTAGAACTTCCAGCATTGCCCAGGGGAACTGGAGAAAGGGAAGGAGAAGGTCCACTGGGGAATGGATAATTCTGTGGTTGGAAAGGACCAAACCCTATGTTAGGAGGTGCTGTTGCTGGTGTTCCACCACCAGTTCCACCAATAGGTGATCCATCAGTTGGGATTCTACCAAAAACTGGTTTTAATACAGCACCACTTCCATTGCCACAAAAATCAATAACTTTTGCTTGAACTGTCTCATCATATCCTTTACCAAAACTGAGCATGTCAACACCAATGACATCTCCAGCAGCACCTATGACAAGATTACCTGCTGCACCTTCACCATCACTTCCATAGAATTCAAGTATAGGGGCACCACATATAACTTCCCTAAGATTACAATCAGGTATGCTGAATATGTCACTGAAATTAATATCAGTTATCATATCAAAATTGTCAAGAGCTTCAAGACCAACATTCACAGTTGATTGTGCTAAATCTTTTGCTCTGTCTGTGATGCTCTCTATATCACCTGCTGTGATTTGATTCCCACCAGATATAATGTTCCACTCATTCACAGTTGAACATCTTGGTCTATCATCACAACTCAAGAATGAGAGAAGTTGATCTATCAATCCTAGTACATCGCCACCTAAATCAAGAGCACCATCTGCAACATCTACAGCACTAGAAATGAGACTAGTAACACCAGCAAACAAACCCTCAATGATTCCACCTAGTGCTCCAAACATACCACCAATAAAGTTATCAATAAAGCACTTGGATACATTGATGACTCTATCAACAACGTCCTTAAGAAATCTAACCATCAACTGAACAAGTTGACCCATCAACCTCCTAAAGAAACATGCAATGGTATCTAAAATTGTTTTGGAAGTTTGTTTAACTTTGTTTCTTTCATTAGGGAAGGCAATGTCATAAGCAAATTTTAATGCTTCATTTGTTTTCTCATTAACAAACTTTTCAATTTGTTCATAAACTGTCTTCAACCCAGCAGCAATGATTTCTGCATACTCTTCAATCTTTTGATTAATCCATTGCTCCTTATTAGCAATTTCATCCATTGCTCCTTGCTGAAAATCATACAATGATTTCTTTGCTGTCTCTACTTCCCTAATAAGATTTCTAATGTTCTGTTGGATTTTTCCTACAGGCAACGATTCACAACTATGAGGTTGTGCCATAGGTTCAGTCAATTCATCAGCATTATCTTCTGTTGCTTTATCTTTAATATTAGTTGCTGATTCAACACCAGTCTTTTCTTTACCATTGATGGTTGACCCTGTTGAATTTTCCTGTGTAACTTCTTCTCCAGTAGTTGTTGATGGAGTTGCTGATCCACCAACTACTGGTCTACCAGCTGCTGGAATATATTCAGATTCTGGCAGACCCCTGAAAGGTACAAATCCTGTGCTGGGAATATTCCTCATCACAGTTTGATAGTCATTATAACCAATGCAACCCATAATTACAGGTTGCTGACCTTCCTCACCATCTAAAAAGAAACCATAAACAAAGGTTCCTTGTGTAATATTACTTGTCTGTGAACAATGTCCTCCTCCGCCACCAGCAGTGACAGGATACATGACAGTTGCCCAAGGAAGATCCTCATCAGGTAACTCATCTTTGTTCGCAGTATGGTATCCCATAATACGAACTTTATATCTCTCAGCATATCCTTTATAATCTGGGTCACTATTTGTCCCTACATTCTTTCCTGGTTTGTTTAACTCCCAGGTTTTAGCATCAGGGACTTGCCCAATCCACCATTGGAAACCGTCTCTTCCTACAAAATTAGTTTTGAATAATCCTTGATCTATCATTTAATTTCTTTTATTCCGTAAGAATCTCTTATCAATCCAAGGCTTGTAAATGTTTCAGAAGGTGTAACTCTATGGCACACATGTGCCACAAGGTAGTCACCACTGGTTTTCTTATTTATGTCCACACTTGTACCTGTTTTACCTTGTAGTTGGGGAAAATCACACCTTATAATATCACCTGCTTTGATACTAAAATCACCTTTGATAGTGACATTAGTTTGGATAGTAAACAACTGATTATATCTCATTATAGATTGAACCATTGTCTTTGGTGCATCAAAGTTGGGCGTCTGTGGGTTATTCTTCCATGCTTCTAACTGTGCTGCTGTTGTTGCACCAGGTGGATTGTAACCAACATCCATCACAGCACTCAATAATCTAGATGGTGATTTTGTAAAAACATCTGCTACCAATTCGCCTGCTTCTTGTTTTCCTGCTGTTGTGATTTTATTTTTCTGATCATCAATTCCATAATTCCTCACAACATAATTAAAAGATACTGGATCATAAAAGATAGTTCTATTGTTGTAAGTTCCTAGTGTCATATTTTGTTTTAGATCAATTTCTGATCCAATTACATAAGATAAAATCTTTTCATCATAGTTTTCAGGGATTGATGGTCCATTGGTGAAAATATATTTCTTTACAGGTTTTTGCTTGAATAGATTATCAATTGATTTAAAATGTAAAGCATCTCTTGTCTGGAAGAAAAGATATCCTGCAGCACCACCTAATGTATTGCCTCCACTACCACCACTTGCTGAAACTTGTGGTATAGATTTTGAGGCTAACCAAGTGCAGATATAAAATGGTTTTCTATCATTACCATAAAAATTATAGTTGAGTGTGGTTGTATCTACATCTATTGTTTCATCATACTTCAATACATTTTTAAGTATCTCTCTAACATGTGTAGAGATAGGAGCATCTTTATATCTCTTTATTACCCTAACCTGCTCATTAGCAAAGTATTCTTTTGATGCAAGATCAATAGAATAAATGTCCCTTGTGGGAGTGGGAGCACCACTTCTAACTCTGTTCACATATAAACCAGTTTTAAACTTCAAAGTATTTCCAAAGTTATCCTCCATTTCTATATCAGTCCTTTCTCCTCCACGAATTGGAAGACTATCTACTAAACCATCTATGGCAACACTCTTATCACTTCCTTTGATATTTCCAGTCTCAATATAACTAATAGTCGCTGTTACATTATTAGATAAAACACTTTCATAGTAATAAAATTCAGCAACACCAGCAGATATATCATAACTTCCATCATCTTTATTAGAAGTTATCTGAAATCTTTTTATATTTGCTGGTCCCGCTGGACTATTTAAATTTGCCATTAACCTTGCTTGTATAAGAATCCCATAAGTTGGGATTTATAATAACTATTTACCATTGCTTTGGTAGATCCACCCAGCACTATGGCACCTGCTTGACCACCCACCATCATTTGCTGCTGACCACCAGCAGGGATAGGAACAGTCACTACCTGACTTCCACCACCCTCATAAGATGCTCTTTGCTGAACTCCTTGTGCTCTTGCTGCTGTAGATGTGGATGGTTGAAGTCTTGTGGTCGGTGTAGGTGTGCCACTGGGATCCAATCTACCAATTTGCAAATATTTAACATAAGGCATAGGATCTTCATCCTTTCCATATCCTCCTGTTCCTTTTGGACTTACCTCAAAGTGTAAGTGCTCATCTTTTGTATTACCTCCACCAGTTTTTCCAATCTCACCAATGATTTCACCATTGTACTGCTGACCTTTCCTCACTGTAATCTGCGCTAGGTGTCCAAATAAGAAATCCTTATCCCCAGAAGTTATGATCACAGTTTTTCCATATCCTGGAAATGTACCAGCATCAGTGACTGTACCTGAAAGTTTGAATGCGACATACCATCCCTTCTGTTGGCTAGTTCCAATGTCAACACCAGCGTGATGCTTACCCCACCTCTGCCCTCTTCCACTAGACATACCAACCTTATTGGTCGTATCATCACCAGCATATACACCCTTTTGCTGAAGGTTTGCAGTCGGAACAATATTAGTCAGACCACCTGATGATGTTGATGCTAATTGTATTGATGATGCTGATGGTTGAGTGGCACCAGGGCCACTAGTGACACCAAAGTTAGGAATACTGCCCTGAACATTTCCAGTGTAATTCCAATCCCATCCAAAATAATTGTTCTTACCACCAGTTGATCTGTAGATTTCACCCCTTCTTCCTTGAGATGGATAGTTAGTAAAATCAGTCCTTCCACCCAGAAAATCTATTGCATTCTTTTGAAGAGTGGGGTTCATAATATCTCTTGCAGCTTGCTCAACAAAAGCAACAGACTTACCTGTGGCAGCAGCAGCAGTCTGAGCATCTACAATACTAAGCCACTCAGGATTTGCCCTATCACCAGCAGGATTCTTCCTAGGATAATCCCAAGTTGGTTGGTATTGACCATCAGCAATGATAAGATCTCTTATATTTTTACCACCATAAGCACCAGATGCTGCTCTGTTGTAGATGGACTGTGCTACATCTGCTCTACCTTGGGCGTCACTATCTTCTAGTGATGCAATTGCTGCCAGTGTCCAGAAGTCTGAACCTCCACCAGTTACTGTTGCTCTAGAAGTTGTTGATGTTGCTCTAGAAGTTGTTGATGTTGCTCTAGAAGTTGTAGTTGTTTGATTTCCAGTTCCTGTAGGTGTATTCCCATCAGGAGGCGTCCATGGTTCCTGTCCTCCATCTAATTGTTTTCTCCATTCAGGTATTGCATCATCACCAAGAGGACTCAGACCCTGACCTATAAGGTTCTTTGATATGTTGCCGTATAGTTCCTTAGCAAGGTAATCACCAATGCCTGCACCAACAGCTCCACCAACCAATGCACCAAGACCAGGAATTGGAATAAGTCCCTGACCAATAAATGCACCAATAGTAGATCCTAATGCTGCACCAATAGCACCAACAATTGCTCTGTCAAGTGACTCTCCCATTGCCAGGTCAATACCAATACCAATAATAGAACCAACAAGTGGTATTCTCTTAAATGCCTTAGAGAACAATCCAAGTCTTTTGGCACCTTGTTTTGTAAATGTTTTCTCAGCAGCTTTTGATGCAGTGCCAGTGCCTAGTTGTTTTGCAGTACCAGTAGCAGCACTAGTGGCACCTCTAGTTCCAGATGATGCAAGTGTTTTTGCAGTACCAGCGCCAGCGCCTGTAACTTTTGATAGAAGGGTCTTTGCAAAATTAAAAACACCAGTTCCTATTTTTTTTAATCCATTACCAATAAACCCACCAACACCAAGCAACCCCTTCTTCAAACCTGAACCAAGTTTTGCAAGAGCAGGTTTGAATACCTTTGCTATGGTTACACTTGCTGCCTGTATTGGTTTTCTTAGTGCAGTCAATCCCCACTTGAGAAGATTCATTTTGGTATTGAATGCTCCCCCTAGTCCACCAAAAAAGTTTTTAATAGTATCAAGATTATTGATGAGCAATCCTGCAAGACCACCCATCAAAGTATTGATAAGGAAATCAAAGATACCAAACTTTTTACCTGCTGCTCCAACACCAGCAAGAATACCAAGTTTTCTAGCAGGCTTCCTATCCTCTAACTGCCTTTCTCTTTCTTTCTTTTTTGCATTTTCTCTTACTTTTTTCTTCTTCTTTGCCTGTTCTTCTTTAAATGCATACTGTGAAGAAATCGCTTTGTTAAGTTCATCAGATACACCAACTATATTATCAAGTTGCTGAGTTAGTTTCTCGTAACTAACTTCTCCACCACTAGCAACTTTTGCTTTTGTTGCTGATGAACTTGATGATACACCATTCCCAACATACGATTGAGTTGGTTTTACTTTTGCTTTGGTTTTATTTCCTGTACTGCCAGCAGATTGACTCTTTACTAAAGCACCACCTTTCTTTCCTTTTTTCTTACCTGCAACAAAATCCTTTGCAGTCCCTAGTGCTTTTTTCTTTACTGCGTTCTTTGCAGTGCTTCCTAAAAGTCCTTTTACTGATCCTACTAATAGTGGTATCATTTATCTTACCCCACTATGTTATAGATTGACTTAACAACCATCATCTCAAAGTTGTTTGCATCAGTGGAAGAAAATGCTGGAAGTTGTTTTTGGTTAGCAGCAGAACCAGACATTGTTTGACCTTTACTATTACCACCCACAGGGACAGGAAGAACAGTCACACTTGGTGTGACTACAGGAGGTGGAACATGAACCTCTGTCCTACCACCAGGGGGCAAAGGAGATACCTGAACTGATGATGGAACACTAGCAGGCGCATTGCCACTCATACCAGACAAGGTAGCATTGAGAATTCTCTCAGCCATTGCTCTAGAGTGTGGACCTTGTTGTCCTGACTTCACTTCTCTAAGAAGTGGTATGATTTTAGGATCATCAATAGCAGCCAATTCAAGGACAGTTCCACCTGCTTCTGCTACACCAATATCACCCAACCTGAATGATCTACCAAAATCACCAAAAGCAGCAGCAAGAGCTCTATCAACAGGACTTAGATTTCTTGAAATAATACCTGACCTACCTGCTGAACCTGGTGTGCCACCTTGAGCATGTTGGTCAAAGTGCAAGTCAACAAATTGTGTGCCTGGTGTACTCTCCACTCTGGCTGGAACACCTCTTAGTCCTTTATCTCCTTTTTCTGCTGTAATATTTTCAAATCCAATTCTGCTAGACAGACCCCTCTCTTGCACCAACATCTGCAAGGTCTTAATCAAATGTTTTGTTGCTTGATATTCTGCAACTCCAGTTCTTGGATCTGCTGTGCCTTGCACAGGAAGACCATCAGACCCAATAGGAATACCATCACTCCTAAAACCAGTATTAAAATGACCAGCACTAAAGACTGTCCTACCAACTTCTCCACCACCTTGGAAACCTAAGACACCTTTGCCCATCTTTGGTCTGTTGGTTCCACCAGCAGCAGCATTCATACCAAGTAAGGTATCTCTACCATACATATCACCTGCTTTATTGCTCATCACTACTTCACCAGGAGACAGTGCTACTAATTGAGTGTCAACGCCCATACCACTGATTCTGCCCCCAGTATTTCCATCAACCATACCACCACCAGCCATCTGTGGCGCAGTAAATATGATTGGACCACCTGTGTTTGGTGGTTGTCCAGCAAGAGGAATAGGTTGTATTTGTGCTAATGGTATTAGTGGTATCCTTGGTAGAGTAATTCCTTTTTGACCAAACAAAGCAAGTGCGGAGTTTATCTGTTTCTCCATATCCTCAATAGATAAATTTATATCATGGAGAACTCTATTGATAGGCATTATCAAATTATCATAAAGAAATTTTATTACATCATTCAATAAACCAATAATACCATTAACAAGATTTTTCCAAGTCCTATCCCAGGTTCCTGCTGGGTCAGCTAGAAAATCAAGCAGCCAACCAAATGCTCCACCCATCAAAGTATTCAAGACAAAATCCTTAATGAAATCAAAGATACTCATTGCAGGTTTGGATATACTTTCAGCAGTCTTCTTTACTTGATCTGCACCACTTTGTCCTTCAAGAACTGCTTCTCTTGCTCTTCTTTTTTCTTTTTGCCTTGCTTTATTTTCTGCTTCTGCTTCTTTCTTTTCTAAGTTTGCTTGCTTAGTAAGTGTTTCAAGAATACTCTCAAGATTCTTTTCAATTTTAGTAAGACTAGGCTCTAATACTTTTTCAATAAACTCAGCGATTTCATTTACTTTTTCTTCCTCCTCTTCCTG
>Ga0075476_10001551_pt1 | contig 10851 bp, 9 predicted proteins | sample DEB08_DNA_5_FD_76339 | JGI IMG/M metagenome (GOLD analysis project Ga0075476, IMG submission 76339) | Aqueous microbial communities from the Delaware River and Bay under freshwater to marine salinity gradient to study organic matter... | ecosystem: Environmental > Aquatic > Marine > Coastal ...
CTGTTCAAAATAAACCAGGAGATCCTGCACGGCACAAAGAAACTCAAAGACCTATCTCCAGCAGATAGGGAGCTTCTACAAGCGTTCACCTTCCGAAAAGGAGAGCTTTACTACAGAGGCAGAACCCCCGAGAGTTTTGCAGGAGAGGTTGCTGGTGAACTTATAGCCGACGATTCCACCTCACGACAGGCTAGATTTGGACTGCGTGTTTCCACGAAGTCCAACACGGCTCTTGAGGCTCTAGATCAGCTTAGAAACCTAAAGGATGAGGAGGGAAACTACCTCCTTCCTAAATCTTCCGATGAGTCTATGGCTAAAGCGAAAGACTCCGCATTCCGCGCCCAGTCGGGGCTTGTATTTGAGCATACCTTGGAGTTCCTCAATACCCTACAAACAAAAGGCATGAGCGCGGCTCCCAAAGCTCTGGAAAAGCTAATCAAGAATGTTCCCAAGCTACAGGATATGGCGATTGCAGCAGAAGAGAATCGCGCTGTACCCCTAGAGTTTACCGATGCATATACTGTTGGCATCCTGGAAGTTGTGAAGGACGCAGCAGAGAAGTTCGGTGTTGAAGATCCTACCGCTGCTCAAACCATTGCCACCTTTATCGGTCAGTTTGTTTCCCGTTCGCGTACTTTTATGGACATTATGCCGAAAGGTCTAAACGCAAAGCAGTCTGGAACTGAGGGGGCTGGCTTTATGGATAACGGAGAGATTCGTAACTCCGACCTCACAATCAAGTCCAGCAAAGAGCTATCTGAAATGGTTGATACCCTAACTGACAAGGGAGTAAAAGGAGTAAGGAGCGATCAGGATCTAGATGTCTCACTCAAATACTTCCACGGTCAAGGAGGTAAGGTTGACTTGGGTATGAGAGATGCTCGCCCACTAGTGCAGAGACCAGATAATGTCCGAACAGCGCAAGGAACTCAAGCATCTAGGTTGGGAACTCTTGCAGGAGATTCTGAGTTGGCTGCTAAAACTGAGGAGGCTTTGGAGAAGGAGTCTATTGCAACGAAGGATTTTCTCAAGTCGATCAAGAACACCAACCTAGGCACACTAAAGGCTATGCTGAGGGACAAGGCAAAGTCCGCTAACTACGGAAAATCTAAGGCTCTAGGGGAGATTTCCAAAGCTATGTCAACTTACAAGAACACGAAAGATCCTGTAAAGAAGGCTTCGGCAGAACATAAACTCATCGCTCTGTACGGAAATCTGCACAGAAACAGCCTACCACCAGAAGAAAGAAATATGCTGTACGCAAATCACTTCATGACAAACGGAATGTCTACAAGTGAAAATCAGATTATCGTCGCGTCATTCCCTGACGAGCAGAACTACGCCATGCACGAAGATAAGCTCATGGAAGCAGTTGCACTAAGAATTCTCCGAGGGGAACTCAAGATCCAAACTAAGCAAGGCGGAGCTACCTTCTACGATGGAACAAAAGCGGTAGCTGAAGTAGGCTCACGCTTCAAAGATGGCAGATCCAAGATGGGTGCTTCCATCAACAAGAAATACTTCCAAACACTTACTTCTAAGTTGTAAAGAAGTGTTGATCATCTAGAGCCAAGAAGTCCTTGAGGTTGTAGATGTAGTATCTCTTGTTTACTACCATTTCATCCTTGATCGGGTATTGGCTGTTTACGATCACAAGTTCCATGCGAGCGTTCTTCTTGTAGATAACCATCATATCTTTTCCAGATGCTTGAGAATCTCTCTCAGCCTGTTTGATGAACGCCCAGAAATCGCTTTTGCGCTTGAAGGGGTCATCCAGTTCTAGCTTATACCCATTCTTACACTCTATAACAAACGCAAAGTTTTGTGGTGTAATCAGATCCCCATGCACTTTAATATGCTGAGGGAGCTTATGGGTGGTAGCGAACGCGCCCGAACCTGGGCTTCGCATGAACTCTTCGGTGTTGAATCTGCCGTTTAGCTTTTTAGCGATCCCACGCTCAAATGTACTGCCTTTTCTTCGGCTGTTCACTTTGCGCTTCTTTTTGGCAAATTCGCCAACTTCCAGAAGATCTCTCTCTTCTCTGTTAGCCATACAGTATTATAGCTAACTATTACAACTAAAAACCATATTTTACCTAAATAATGGAATCAATCACTTTTTCTGCCGATCCTGAATCGTTCGGCAAAATCAAAATCAGAACTGAAGGAAGAAGAATGAAACTTTACATCAAGCTAAACCAAGAAGAGACCGAAGGCTGGAGCAATGTCAAGCAAGCCTTTACTGGCGGTCAAATGGATGACAGCCAACTGGCTCGTATCTTCCTCTTCCGAGGCATCCAAGCCATGCAAGAAGACCTAAATGCTCGCATTATGAGCATGACTGATGAGGAGCGAGAAGCCGCTCTACGAGAGTTTGAAGAAGAATCAGAAACCCCGGAAACCGAAGAAGCGGTAGCCGAAGATGGAACTGCTGAGTAAAATCCACTTCGTAGCAAACGACAAGGAACTGAATGACATCCTTCGCTCACGCAGGGATGTCAACTTTTCCGTTCTCTATGTCTCCCTGTGGGATCAGTGGTGTGAGAAGATCGTGCAAAAGGCTCTCGATGTAGAAGCCCACCTAGAAGCTCCGCTTTATATTGTGGACAGTTGGAACCTTCCTCAAGCCTTTGCAACATTCAACATCACTTCCGCACCCGCCCTCGTCCACTTTAGAAAGGGCGAAGTACTGGTTGATGTAGAGTACCCGAAAGTATACGAGTTCTTTGAGTTCCCAGCCTAATCAGTATCCAAGAAGTTCCTGATCTTTTGATCTTTGAATTCTTGGATCTTTTCTTGGTACTTCTTGTTCTTAGTGTACATCAACCGTAGGTTGTTCAGGATTACGGTGGTAAAGTAGTTGAAAGCTGACCCTTTTTCAGGTGTGAAGTTCTTTAATACTTTTAGCGTCAGCAGGAAACACTCCTGCTTCGCATCATCGTAATCCACATTGAACTTGAAACTACTGAGTATATTGGTAATCAAAAGATCAAGCTGCTCTACCAAAGAATCAATGTTGTCGTCTGGGTTGTCGAGATAATCCTTTATAGTTCGCTCAAACTTTTTATTGTCCAAGTAGTGAGCTTTCTTTTTCTTAACCATGACCGCTTAAAGTACAGTGACCGAAAATAATGACCATATTTTAGATGGACTTTTTGAGAACTTTTCTCAGAAGGATACTCAAGACTTCTACGACCAGATTGAGCCGTGTGATGTTTTGTTTCTAACGGGTCCAGTAGTTCGCGCTACCAACTTCTCATCTAAAACTCTAAACATCGGAAGCCGCGCTCACCAACTACTGAAGAGCGTGTGCGATTTCGTTGGCGTAAAGAACTGGAAAGTCTACGCCACCTATAGCACCCCGGATATCAACGAAGGAGATATCGAGACCGAGGAAAAGAATGCTATCAGGGAGAACCTTCTAGCGTCTATTGAGAAAAACCCTCCCAAGCTCATCATACCCCTGAGCAACCTAGCCCTAGTCCTTACGGCTAAGAAATCGGGCATTTTTGGTAAGCGAGGTAAGATGTTTCCTTTCGTAGGAAATGGCGACATTCCAGTATGCCCGACCTTTAATATCTATGAGGCAGCAGATGAACCATCCCTGCGAGCCTTGCTTACTCAAGATATTGACAACGCATACCACCGATATGTCCAAGGAGACAACACCGATTGGGGAAAAGGATACACGCTCTGTGATACAGAGGAGAAGATCCTTGAAGCATTCGATAGTATCTCCAAGGCTTCGGTAGCTGCGGTCGATATTGAAACCACTGGACTTGATTTCGTACTAGACAAGATAACGACAATAGCGATTTCAACACAGGAGCAAAAAGCGTATGTATTCCCCCTACATCACTTTGAGTCTCCCTTGACAAAGAAAGAGGTTGATCTCGTTATCTCTGGTCTAAAAGAAATCATGTCCAGTATTTCGATTGAGAAAGTCCTGCACAACTGCCAATTTGATATCAAGTTCCTAATGACTGCCGGAATAACCGTGTTCAACAACATCAGCGACACTAAGATTATTCACTCGCTGATTGACGAGAACAAGCCGCATGGTCTTATGGACTTGATGAAGCAGTTCTTCCCTGAGTACTTGGAGAGCTTCTAATGTTATCAATCACAGACGGAAAAGAAGTCGATTGGGCGAATATGCCCCTACCAAAAGTTGCATACGGAAATGCTCTTGATACTGACTTCACGCTAAAGCTACACGGGGAAATGTACCCTCAAGTAAAGCTGTCGAAGAAACTGCACGACAACCTTCTCAAGAAGGTGCTTGTAACCTTCGCTCGTATGGAGCATAAGGGTTTGCACATTTGCCGTAAGGAGCTTGGCGAGGCTAAGGTTTACTCTGAGAGAAACCTAGAGAAGCTGCGCCACACCCTATCAGAACTTCTCAAAGGTACGAGCATGGAAGGAGAGGAAGTAAACTTCAACTCCGGCAAGCAACTTGTTGAGATTCTTTTTGGTGCATTTGATCTTCCGTGCTATGCTTTTACTGACAAAGGTATGCCAAAAACCTCCGCCGACGAACTGGAGAACATTCTAAGCAAAACGAAAGGGGTCAAGAAACACGCCAATGGTCGTGAGTTTATCACAAAACTACTTGAATACAAGGCAGCGGAGAAGATTCACAAGACCTACATCAACGGTATTGAGAAGGCTATTGATTATAACCAGGAGGATCGTGTATACAGTAGCTACAATATTGGAGAAGTTGTAACAGGAAGACTGTCATGCTCCCGGTATAATGCTGGTCGGAAGGCTCCTAAAGGAGTTTCTTTTCACACGCTTCCTCGTTGGATTCCAGATTCTAACCTTCCCAACATTAGGGATATCATCAAGCCCGATCCAGGCAAAGTGTTTATTGCAGCCGACTTCTCTCAGGCAGAAGTACGAATGCTCGCACAATGCTCTAGGGACAAGAACCTCATTCAGGCGTTCGTTGACGATGTTGACCTTCACCGATTCTCTGCATCTCTCATTTTCCAGAAAGACCCAGACGAAGTTACAGGTGAAGAGCGACAAGTTGCTAAGAGCGTAACCTTCCTTATCATTTATGGCGGTGGTCCCTTCAAACTACACAAGGATACAGGACTTCCCAGAGCTTATTGCGAGGATGTGTTCAGAAAGTATCAGGAGGCTTTTCCACAAGTATTCAGTTGGATTGAGTCTGTCCACAAGTTTGTAAAGAATAAGAAGGTTGCGGTGAGCCTGTTTGGGCGTATCCGACACTTAGATAATGTTGAGAGTCACATCAAGAAGAATGTGATGAGAGCTTTGCGTCAAGGTACGAACTTTGTGATTCAAAGCTCTACCTCTGACCTCATGCTTTTTGCTATCCAAAGGCTACAAGATCGCCTAGATGAAGCTGGACTAGATGCTCAACTTCTCGCAACCGTTCACGACTCCGTAGAACTACAGTGTCTACCAGAGGATACTTACAAAGTCCTGAATATTGTAAAGGAAACTCTATCTTCTGTTGAAGATATTGAAAAGCTATTTGGAATGGACTTCCTTGTTCCGTTTGAAGTAGATGTTGAAGTTGGAACTTCTTTTGGAGTGTTGGAGGAGGTCGAGTACCTTGGCAACACTGCTATTGAGACCGACGCAGTAAACGATATGATCGAAAAATGCCGCGCACTACAAGCGTAATCATTATCACGGACCTACACTTTAGATCGGACAATGTTCCGGGGTTCCTAAACGCTCAAGTTGACACGCTACTGAAGCTGGTCAACAAGAAGAAGTATGACTGGCTCGTAATCAACGGGGATGTTTTTGAGAAAAGAAATCCTCGCGGCGAAGAGATGCTGGCGTTCAAGAGCTTTCTTGAGCAATGCACAGCAAGAAACATCGTCATCAACAGAGGCAACCATGATACCGTTCGCAAGGATGGAACCTCCGATACAACGCTGGATCTATACCAAGACCTAGCTACTGTTGTAAAGGATACTCAGACTATTCGCATAGGTGGCGTGGACTTTGATTTTATTCCGCACTATGAGGATGAGCAAAAGATTATTGATGATCTTGCTGCTACTGACAATCCCGTATTCGGTCACTTTGGTTTCCACGGCTGCGTATCTAACGGTGCGTACAAGTACGAGGCCAAGGTAAAGCGAAAGCATTTTAGAAACAAACTATCCTTCCTAGGACACATTCACAAGCCTCGTCAGTACGGCAATGTCTATGTTCTAGGAACGCAATACTCCAACACTTTTGGAGAAGCTAACGCTAGAAAGTATATTCACGAACTGTACATTCGTGACGGGGAGATTGAGGTTGTAAAGAAGCCGATTGATTTTGGTATTCGACACATCATCGGAAGCCTTGATGAGATTGAGTCTCTGAACAAGAAGTACAAGTTTGGTTCCTTCTTCACCCTTCTCCGTGTACAACTGGACAAACTAGATTCTTACGCTGAGACTAGAATCAAAGAAGATCTTATTGGAAAATATGGCGTATCTCATCTGGAGTTGTCCTTTGATAATGTATTGCCTAAGCACACTTCAACCTATAGAGCAAATCAGAAAGTTTTTACGATTGATGACGATATCATTATGAAGTACCTTGACGGTAAGGACAGTGTGTTTACCAAAGAAGAACTACTATCTGGTCTAGAGCAAATCAAAGATGAAACTAAATAAAATCTACATAGAAAACTTTCTTTCTATCGAGAAGGCGGAGATTGATTTCGATGAGTTTGGAGCAATCACCCATGTAATAGGACAGAACCAAGACACTTCCCCCACCACTTCTAACGGTGCGGGGAAGTCGAGTATTATTGAGGCTGTAGTCTTTGCTTTGTTTGGAAAAACACTTCGTAAGACTAACGAGAAGTCTATCACCAACTATCACACGAAAGGTAAGTGTGTGGTTAGGCTCGTGGTCAACGACAATGTTGTCATCGAAAGAACTAAGAAGCCGCCCCGTCTAACGCTAGAGATTGGCGGTGAGAACTACACACAAGACTCCATCTCAGAGACTCAGAAGTATATGGAGAATACTCTGAACACCAACTATAGCATCTTTACCGCTTCGATGGTGTTCGGACAAGCCAACTCGATGAACTTCCTAACCGCAACGCCGGAAGAGAAGAGAGCAATCATGCAGAGTTTCCTTAGCGTAGGAGATCTGTTCCGTAATCGTGCAGCTATCCGATCACTAAAGTCCCAAGCCCTATCCGCTAAGAAGGTTGCCGAGGCTTTGATGAACTCCGCTCAGGTGGATGTAAACGCTATGAAAGGCAAGCTGCAAACGATCCAGAAGAATCGCCGCAGAGCAGCAGATCTACTATCAGCAGACACTAAGAAGTTTATCTCCAAGTATACTGTACCAGAGATCGCCGCACTGGAGTCTGAGCGACATGATCTTGAACATGAGATCGGAAAGAAGCAGCATCAGAAGATGATGCACGAGAAGGGTATTGCGTGGCGCAAGCAGCAGCTAGAGGGCGATCCCCCTAAGTGCGAGAAGTGCGATTGGATCTCTCAGCACCAGTGGGATCAGAGAGAGGAGATAAAGGCAGAGCTACAAAAAGATCTTTCCGAAGTGAAGCGATACGAGAAAGAGATCAAAGCTCTCAACAAGAAGATAGATGAAATCATCATCCCTATCTCAGCCCACGACCTTGAGACTGTTGAAAACTATAAAGACTCTCTACGAAGTGAAGAGTTTTACAAAGATCGCATCAAGTCCAAGAAGGAGGATGTTGAGAAGCATGGTGAGGAGGTTCTTCGACACCAAAAGCAATACGACATTATGAAGTTCTGGGAGAACGCTTTCTCTGAGACTGGAATCATAAAGTATATTATCAGAAACATTTTGGAGTTCTTCAACGAAAGATGCAACTTCTATATGTTCTCCCTGTCGCAAGGAAGGTTCTCCATAAAGTTTGATGATTCCTTGGCGGAGGAGATCTTTAATGAAGGAGAGCCTTGCTTCTTCGATTCCATGTCGGGAGGCGAGAAGAAGCGCATTTCTCTGGCGGTCATGCTCGCTCTCAACGACCTCCTGCTACTCACCGGGAAAGAACGGTCCAACATCGTCTTCTTTGACGAGGTTGCGGACACCCTAGATCCTCAAGGAGTAAACTGTCTGTTTGAGGTTTTGGAAGAACTTTCCCAAGAGAAAAAAATATTTATTATTACGCACAACGATGAGTTTGTGTCTCTGCTACAAAATGAAGCAGAAAATTTCACTGTAAAAAAGAAGAATAAAATCACCACATTCCATAGATAAAAAGCCCTGATTTTTGTAAGATATGTACGAAATCCCCAAAGATAGCCTTGGACACCAAATCTTCCTAGATAAGTATGCCTACCCCGGCGAGAAGTCTTGGAAGGACTGCGCTCGGAGAGTAGCGAAACACGCCGCAGGAGCAGAGAACGATGAGAATAAAGAACTCTGGGAGAAGAAGTTTTACCAAACCATTGGTGAAGGTGATCTCATTCCTGGCGGTCGTATCCTTTACGGGTCTGGTCGTTCTAATCAGAACCTCCTAAACTGCTATGTTCTTGACCCCGAGGATAGCGTCGATAGTATTGGTAAGACTATCTCAGATATGTACAAGATTTCTTGTGGCGGCGGTGGAGTAGGCTTCAACTTCTCCAAGGTTCGCCCCAAGGGTGATGATATTCAAAACATTCCTAATAGCGCACCAGGAGCAATCTCAGTCATGCGTATGATAAACGAGATCGGCTCCCATGTTCGGGCAGGAAAGAATAGACGAACTGCTCTCATGGCTATTCTGAATGTCACCCATCCAGACTTTATGGAGTTCCTCCATGTAAAGCTGGATCGCGGTGAACTGACCAACTTCAACATCTCTGTCGCCATTACCAAGCGTTTTATTGAGGCGGTAGAGAATGATGAGGATTGGCACTTTACTTTCGGTGGTCGCCACCAGCACTACTATGTTTATACCCTTGATCGTAAGTCCAAAGAAGGAGACGATCAGGTACAGGTTGTAGCAAAGAGCGAGGAAGATGCAATCGGGAGAGCAAAGCTACATCATCTCAAACACTATGAGGATGTTTTTGAGAACCCCGTCGTAACTCCCGTCAAAGCGAAGGATCTCTGGAAGCGTATCGTTGATAACGCTGTAGAGTCTGGAGAACCTGGAATCTTCAACATTGATTTTGCAAATGAATTTACTAATGTTTCTTATTTTGAAGATATGCCAAGCACTAACCCTTGTGGGGAAGAAGTCCTTCCTGCTTATGGAAACTGTTGCCTTGGTCATGTCAACCTTGCTAATATGGTTGATTCAGATGGCGTTGTTGATTGGCGTAGGCTTGCTCGCACTGTGCGTCTTGGTGTCCGCTTCCTTGACAATATTCTTACTAGCAATCATTTCCCGATTCCCGAATGTGTCGAAGCGGCAGTCCGATCCCGACGAATCGGTCTCGGAGTCACAGGACTGCACTACTTCCTAATCAAAGCTGGCTACCGCTACGGTTCTGAGAACTGCCTTGAGTTTACGGAAAGACTATTCTCTACCATTCGTAATGAAGCATACAAAGCGTCCATGTATCTTGGCCGCGAGAAGGGTAGCTTCCAAGCATACGAGTGGGAGAAGCTAAAGGAAGAGAAGTTTATGAAAACTCTCCCCAGCCGCATCCGTTCAGACATCAAAAAGAATGGTCTTCGCAATGCCGTTATCCTAACTGTAGCACCCACAGGAACTGTCTCAATGGTACACAATGTCTCTACTGGACTAGAGCCTATTTTCTCTCCAGTCTATAAGAGACGCTGGCGTACCGGGACAGAGGGTGTATGGAACGAAACGATTGTTATTGATCCACTATTCAAGGATATGTACCTTCGTGGTCGAAATGTAGACCACTGTGTTGGTGCTTATGAAGTTACTCCAGAGGAGCATATCAAGATGCAAGCTGTTGTTCAAGCTCATATTGACTCAGCCGTATCAAAGACTTGTAACCTCCCAAGCGACTTCAAAGCTGAGTCTCTGTACGATGAACTAATCACCTATGCTAACGACATGAAGGGATTTACTTTTTATCGCGCTGGCAGTCGAGGCAATGAGCCTCTGGAGGCTGTACCAATCGAAGGTATTGATCTAGACAAGCTCTTCCAAGAAGGCAAGATCGAATCTGAGGTTGCGTCCCAGGACAACTGCGCCAACGGAGTTTGTGAACTGTAATGGCTAAGTGCAAACATGAGTTTCGTGCGCCAGATCTTGTATCAAAGGTCTGGCGTTGCACCAAATGTAACAAAAAGGTTCAACCTTTTGAGGGGCAGGAACTTATCAACGATGACCCGTGCGAACACAAAAGCTGGTCTTCCAAGGTAGGAGAAAGAAATCTAAAGAAGAACGGCGAATGGGACTTTGTTTGGGAAAAGAGATGCCTAGAGTGCCACGAAGAGCTTCCAAGAGATTGGGGCAAGAAAGGAGTTTGGGCTGGAGATCTCAACACCGAAAACCTCAGAGAGATGCAGTTTCAGTGCCAAAATCTAGATTGCGACCTTCCTGGCGCAAGAATCCTATGGGCAAACCTAGAGGAGCCTCCTGAGTATATCCCGTATCACGCAGACTGCCCCGTATGCGAAAGCAAAATGGATTTCGTTCCTACCTTATCCCTAAACGGCGTGGTTGTAGGTACAGACAATCCAACATATACAAAAGCCGCTGCCGACTCTGAACACAAGTGGATGGAACTTCAAATCGAAGAGACGAAGAAAGCTATCAAAGGTAAGTCCGGCGCAGCACCTTACTCTAAAGCAAAGATTGATTATGAATATTGGGCAGAACAAGGAGTTGCTAAGAAAACTACATTTGAGGAAGGCGAGGAGAGAAAGCGTCTTCTTGACGAACGGAAC